>Ga0190303_1000642_pt1 | contig 14450 bp, 23 predicted proteins | sample 48700701_MG_FD_161672 | JGI IMG/M metagenome (GOLD analysis project Ga0190303, IMG submission 161672) | Hydrothermal vent sediment bacterial communities from Southern Trench, Guaymas Basin, Mexico - 4870-07-0-1_MG | ecosystem: Environmental > Aquatic > Marine > Hydrothermal vents > Sediment ...
GAAAGTATCGCCAACCGTTCCGGAATGCCGACAACTATGGACGTAGTGTTTGGCGTTATCCTGCTAGTGCTTCTACTTGAAGCGGCCCGGCGAGCCCTAGGGCCGGCTCTGTCAGTAATTGCCATAACCTTCAGCGTTTATGCCTATTTCGGCCCTTATATGCCTGACATCCTGGCCTTCCGCGGGGTCTCCTTAAATCGCTACTTGAGCCAGATCACGCTCTCCGGTGAAGGCATATACGGCATCCCTCTGGATGTCTCCGCCCGGGTCGTCTTTCTCTATGTTCTCCTCGGTGGTTTGCTCGAAAAAGCCGGGGCGGGAAAGTTTTTCATCGATCTGGCCTTATGTTTTCTGGGGCGTTACAAGGGGGGTCCGGCGAAGGCCGCGGTACTGGCAAGTGGTTTTACGGGCATGGTTTCAGGCTCCAGTATTGCTAATATCGTAACCACCGGAACTTTTACGATACCTTTGATGAAAAAGGTGGGCTATCCCGCTACCAAAGCGGCGGCGATTGAAGTTGCGGCCAGCACCGACGGGCAGCTGGCACCACCGATCATGGGGGCCGCGGCTTTTATTATTGCTGAATATGTCAATGTTCCCTATATCGCCGTAGTCAAAGCGGCCGCAATTCCAGCCTTTGCCTCATACGTTGCCCTGCTCTACATCACCCATATCGAAGCCTCTAAACTCGGTCTCAGAGGACTGCGTAAAGATGAACTGCCGATTCTTATCGAGACTTTATTAGGAGGTCTGCATTATCTGATTCCGATCGGAGCTCTGCTTTATGAACTGATCTACCTGCGCCACTCCCCGGACAAATCAGCTTTCAACTCAATTTTATGGCTACTGCTGGTAGTCTTTGCCAAGGATATAATTGACGGTCGCGGCGCCTCAAGAACTATTGGACAAAGCGTCAAAAAGAGTTTCACGACAGTCTACGACGGCCTCTCTTCCGGCGCGAAGAACATGGTTACCGTAGCCGTGGCCTGTGCCTCTGCCGGCATCATTGTCGGGGTTGTCAACATGGGCATTGGCGGCATGATCACCCAGATTGTCGAACAGCTCTCGGGCGGCAATATCTATCTCATGCTGCTGATTACTGCTATTGCCAGCCTCCTGATCGGCATGGGTCTGCCGACGACGGCGACATATATTGTCATGGCCTCACTGACCGCACCGATTATTGTTCAGGTCGGCGGCTTGAACAATTTTGTCGTTCCGCTGATGGCGGCCCATCTTTTCTGCTTCTATTTCGGGATCCTGGCCGATGACACTCCGCCAGTCGGTCTCGCTTCATACGCAGCGGCAGCCCTGGCCCGTTCAGATCCAATTAAAACCGGTATTCAGGGCTTCATGTATGACATCAGAACCTCTATTCTGCCCTTTATGTTCATCTTTAACACTGATCTGATTCTCCACAACATCAACAGCTGGCCGCTTGGCATCATGATCTTTATCATGGCCTGCATCGGCACCTGTGCTTTCGCTTCAGCGACTCAGGGCTGGTTTCTCATGAAAAACAAGTGGTATGACCTGGTGATCCTGCTCGGAATCTCTCTCATCATGTTACGGCCCGGGCTCCTCGCTGATTATCTCTCACTACCCAACAAATATCTGGCCTATCCTATAGGTCTGTTAATTTTGGGAGCTCTCTACCTGTTCCAGAAAAAGCGACTCGTGCGACAAACTTCTGTGGCGGCTTAAATCTCCAGCGTAAAAACGAAAAGAGGCGGATTTCAGTAAAACTGAAATCCGCCTCTTGCAAAACTTTATTAACCTGTTCCCGAGAAAGTAACTTACTTCTCAGTTTCAGTCTCTTTTACTACCACCTCGGTTTCCTCTGCCACTGCCGCCGCCTCTTCCTGAACGTCCTCTGCCGCTTCGACCACAACGGCTTCATCTGCGGCATCATCGCTGGTAGCAGCGTCATCAGTCTCAGACTCATCTGCAGCAGTTGCCTGCAGTTCCTCTTCAACTCCGGCTTTCACCTGTTCTTCAACGCTTATCGGAGCCGCAGTTTCAGTGCTCTCTTTTTTCTCGGAAGCAGCGTCGGTAAGCTCACTGTCGACAAAACGAACGAAGGTCATCGGAGCCTGATCGACAAACCTGATCCGGGATTTAATCAGGCGGGTATAACCGCCCGGACGTTCGCTGAAACGTGGTGCAATCTCATCAAAAAGTTTCTGGACAAGCTGATGGTTGTTCAGAAATTTATAAGCCTGACGCCGGGCATGAAGGGTTCCCTTTTTGCCCAGCGTAACCAGACGATCTGTCACCCGACGCAACTCTTTGGCGCGGGCATCAGTCGTTTCAATATGTTCATGGGTAATCAAGGCCGCGGCCAGGGATCTAAACATCGCCTTCTGGTGGCTTGAACTACGCCCTAAACGTCGACCGGAAACTCTATGTCGCATATCCTTTATTCTCCTTCAGAATCAAAAAGTGGGGCCGAGCCAACTTAAACCCAAACCCGATCACTCTTCGTAATCGTCACTCATAACTTTCTTAATCATCTCAGCATTCTTAGGATCAAACTCCGGCAAAGTCATACCCAGAGAAAGACCCATACTGGTCAGTATTTCCTTAATCTCAAGCAGAGATTTACGACCAAAATTCTTCGTCGTCAACATCTCTGATTCACTCTTCTGTACAAGTTCACCAATCAAATCAATTTCAGCATTCTTCAAACAATTTGCCGACCGAACCGACAACTCCAATTCACTGACATTACGATAGAGGTTTTCATTAACCACCTCTTTTTCTTCAGCCTCTTCAGGCTCAACTTCAACAGGTTCTATATTTTCATCAAAATTGATAAAAACCGCCATCTGATCCTTGATAATCTTGGCGGAATAAGCCAAGGCATCAGCCGGTTCAACCGTACCATCAGTCCAGATCTCAATCGTGAGCTTGTCAAAATCGGTCTGTTGTTCGACCCGAGCATTGGTCACGACATAGTTGACTTTAGTGACCGGAGCAAAAACTCCGTCAAGAAGAATTGTCCCAATCGGGTAGGAGTGCTGATCACCAATCTGGGCTGCTGGAACAAACCCTTTCCCGGTCTGTACGGTAAGGGCCATTTTCAAAACAGCATCACTCTCGAGTGTTGCAATATGGTGATCAGGATTCAAGATCTCAACATCCTGGTCAACTATAATATCTCCGGCCGTAACTATCGACTTATCGCTGCCCTTAGCATCGATATAGATAGTTTTAGGATTCTCACTATGCATCTTCAGGGAAACACCCTTGAGATTCAATGAGATAATGGTCACGTCCTCATGAACTCCGGGAATAGCCGAAAATTCATGATTAACACCATCACTATGATACGATGTGATGGCCGTCCCCTGCAGGGATGAAAGCAGAACCCGCCGCAGAGCATTACCCGTGGTAATGCCATAGCCACGTTCCATCGGTTCAACCACAAACTTACCATAGGTCGCGGTCAACACACTTTCGTCGCATACAACTTCAGTCGGCTTAATCAGCTCGCGCCAATTCTTATAAATCAATGACATATACGGCACCAATAAGGTTTAACGGGAATAAAATTCAACTATCAGCTGTTCGTTAATCGACTGCGAGATATCCTCACGTTTCGGCAGAGCCTTAAGCACTCCGCGGCCCTTCGCCTTATCTACTTCAAGATACTCGGGCAAAGAACGCCTTGCGGCAGCGGCTAAAGCCTCACTGATACGATTCAGCTTACGACTTTTTTCGCAGACTTCGACCACATCGTTAATCGAAACCTGAAAAGAAGGAATATCAACCCGTTTGCCGTTAACAACAAAATGACCATGGGAAACCAGCTGCCGAGCCTCGGCCCGGGTATTGGTAAAACCCATACGGAAAACAACGTTATCCAAGCGGCGCTCAACCAGAATCAACAAGTTTTCACCGGTTACTCCCCGCTGGCGATCAGCCTTGGCAAAATAGCTGCGAAACTGTTTCTCCAGAAGGCCGTAAATACGACGAACTTTCTGTTTTTCCCGCAACTGCATCCCATACTCTGTAATTTTGGTTCTGCGCTGTCCATGCTGACCCGGTGCGTAAGCCCGGCGATCAAAGGCACATTTTTCAGTATAGCAACGGTCTCCCTTAAGAAACAGTTTAGCCCCTTCACGCCGACACTGGCGACAGACAGATTCTCTGTATCGTGCCAAAACTTCCTCCTTAGACTAAACTCTTCTCCGCTTCGGGGGACGACACCCGTTATGCGGAATGGGAGTAATATCTCTAATCACATTAATTGTCATACCAACACTCTGAATTGCGCGAATGGCGGATTCCCGTCCGGATCCCGGCCCTTTAACATGAACATCAACGGTACGCATACCGTGATCCATCGCTTTCTTTGCCGCCTCCTCTGCCGTCTGACGTGCGGCAAAAGGTGTACTTTTTCTTGAACCTTTGAAACCAACAACACCGGCATTCGCCCAAGCGATCACATTTCCCTGCGGATCCGTGAAACTGACTTTCGTGTTATTGAAAGTCGCCAGTACATAAGCGATCCCAACAGGGACATTCTTTTTTACCCGGCTTTTACCGGTTTTTCCTTTCTTCGGATTAGCCATTTTTCCTCCTAGCAGCTTAAGACATCCCTGCCCGCCACCAGTTAATACCTGCTCTAATCTAACAATTTATCTACTTATCAACCTTTCCTGACTACCGGACCACGAGCCGGACCTTTACGGGTTCTGGCATTAGTCTTAGTCCGCTGGCCCCGAACCGGCAATTTCCGGCGGTGACGCAGGCCCCGGTAACAACCAATATCCATTAATCTCTTGATATTTATCGTTACCTCACGACGCAGATCACCTTCAATCCGATAATCATTTTCGATCTTATCGCGAATGCGAGCAAGCTGCTCATCAGTTAAGTCATCACTGCTGGTATTGGGATCAATCTCAACCTCAGCAAGTAATTTCTGAGCTCGACTGCTTCCGACACCATAAATATAGGTCAGGGCAATGACAATTCTTTTTTTCCGGGGCAAGTTCACCCCTGCAATTCTAGCCAATTGATTCTCCTCCTAAACTAGCGCGTAATTTATCAACCCTGCCGTTGTTTGTGTTTGGGATTCTCACAGATTACCCGGACAACACCACGACGTTTAACCAATTTACATTTGTCGCACATTTTCTTTACTGAGGCTCTAACCTTCATCTCTAACTCCACTCTGAATTATAACTGATTCAAATCGGTTAACGTGATCTGTAGGTAATCCGACCACGACTCAAATCATATGGAGATAACTGTACAGTTACCTTATCTCCAGGCAATATCTTAATAAAATGCATTCTCATTTTCCCTGAAATATGGGCTAATACACGATGTCCATTCTCCAGGTCAACCCGAAACATTGCATTGGGAAGGGTTTCAGCTACAGTCCCTTCAACTTCAATGACATCTTCTTTATTTGACATCTTTTTTCCCGTAATTTATTACATTTGTATTGCTTTATTTCAGGATCAAATCTGACTTAAAATCTGGGGCTCATCCTCAGTAACTACAATTGTGTGCTCAAAATGAGCCGAAAGTTTCCGATCTGCGGTTACCGCTGTCCAGCCATCACCCAAGACCTGAACCCCGTAACTTCCCATATTGACCATCGGCTCAATTGCCATTACCATACCGGGCTGCAGAGTTAAGCCGGTTCCCGCCTTTCCATAATTTGGTATCTGCGGCGGCTCATGCAATTCGGTTCCGATCCCGTGACCGACAAAATCACGAACCACACTGTACCCGTTTGCTTCCGCATGTTCCTGCACACTGTGTGACAGGGTGTAGAGTTTTTCTCCGGCAACGGCACATCCGATTGCCAACATGAGCGACTCTTCAGTAACCCGCATCAGTCTCTGGGCCGCTCTACTGACTTTACCAACCGGAACGGTTATCGCAGCATCACCAAAATAACCGTCAAGGCAGACACCAACATCGATACTGATAATATCTCCCTCTTTAAGCTTCCGCTTTTTTGAAGGGATACCATGAACTATCTCATAATTTATCGAGGTACAGAGCGTCGCCGGGAAACCGGCATAGCCTTTAAATGCCGGCTTTGCCCCTTGCCTGACAATCTCATCCTCAGCTATTTTATCCAGTGCGGCCGTAGTAATTCCAGGCTCGACACTCTTTTTTACCAATTGCAAAACCTGGCCTACCATCAAATTGGCAGCCCTGAGTTTGACAATTTCACGCCTTGAACGTAATGCAATCATCCATTAACAACAGCCATGATCGCTGCATAGATTTCATCTGGACTACCGGTTCCGGGAATCGAGCGCAAGAGCGACTTGCTACTGTAAAAATCAATTAAAGGAGCCGTCTGGTTATGATAGTTTTCCAGGCGAACCTTGATTGCCGCTTCCTTGTCGTCGTCGCGCTGATAAAGCTTGGCTCCACAAAGGTCACAGATCCCATCAACTTTAGATGGGTTGAAGATTTTATGAAAACTTGCACCACAGGTACACATCCAACGACCGGTCAAACGGGCAAGAAGATCGGCATCAGGGACTTCAATACTGACGACATGATCAATCTTACGGCCAGCCTTATCCAGCATATCGGTCAGAGAAGCAGCCTGATCGACCGTCCGGGGAAAGCCGTCCAGGATAAAACCCTTGACACAGTCATCCTCTTTTAAGCGGTCATCAATAATACCGATAACTACTGAATCCGGGACCAGACCACCGGCATCCATATATTTTTTAGCTTCGATACCCATTTCGGTACCTTCCTTAACTGCCGCCCGAAGAATATCGCCTGTTGAAATCTGAGGAATCTGCAGTGCGTCGATCATTTTCTTGGCCTGCGTGCCTTTGCCTGCCCCGGGAGGTCCCAACAAAATCAAATTCATAACATTCTCCTTACAGTTCAGTATACTTTAACTAAAAATTACCGTCGATGCCTAACGCCGCCGCTTATTACCACCGGCTTTCTGCATCAGTCCTTCATAATTTCTTGACATAAGGTGTGACTGAATCTGCTGAATCGTATCGATACCGACTCCGACGACAATCAGCAATGCCGTACCGCCGAAAAAGAAAGGTACATTAAACTTACCAATCAGCAACATCGGCAGAACACAAACTACTGAAACATAAACCGCGCCCCAGAAGGTCAAGCGAGTCAAAATTTTATCCAGATACTCAGCCGTTCGTTTACCCGGCCTGATTCCCGGAACATAGCCCCCGAATTTCTTCAGGTTATCAGCAACATCATCCGGCTTAAAGGTTACCGCAGTATAGAAATAACAGAAAATAAAGATTAAAATTACATAGACAATATTATAGGAAATACTGCTCGGCACAAAGGCGGCAGAAAATTTCTTCATTATCGGGATATCGATAAAATTGGCAATTGTTGCCGGAAACATGATTATCGACGAAGCAAAAATCGGCGGGATAACCCCGGCGGTATTGATCTTCAAAGGCAGATGAGTACTCTGTCCTCCAACCATACGCCGCCCCTGCACTCGTTTGGCATACTGAATCGGAATACGGCGCTGTCCCATCTCAATGAAAACAATTATGCCAATGGTTGCCGCCATCAGAATAATGATAAGCAGCATGACAAAAAGACTCATCTCGCCAGTCTTTATCAGGCGAATAGAGTTAATCACCGCAGCCGGACCTCGAGCCACAATCCCGGCGAAAATAATTAATGAAATACCATTACCGATACCACGCTCGGTGATCTGCTCACCGATCCACATGATAAATGCCGTACCGGAAGTCAGAGTAATAATGGTCAGAAGTCTGAAACCCCAGCCCGGAAACATGACAATCATCTCGCCCGCCGGCCCCTGCATACTTTCAAGCCCGACCGCAATCCCGAAACTCTGAATCACACTTAACAAAATAGTTCCGTAACGGGTATAACGAGTAATCTTACGCTGGCCGGCTTCACCTTCTTTCTTAAGCCGTTCCAGCGTCGGCACAACCATCGCCAGAAGTTCAATAATAATAGAAGCACTGATATAGGGCATAATCCCCAGAGAGAAGACCGACAGTTTACTCAGTCCACCACCTGAAAACATGTCAAACATGCCCAGCAGGGTTCCTTTTGCCTGAACAAAGAATGCCGCCAGAGCCTGACCGTCAATTCCGGGAGTCGGGACATGGATTCCGATTCTATAAATAAAGAGAAGGAAAAATGTCCAGCCTAAGCGCTTCTGCAACTCCGGGATATTACCGATATTCTCGATACCCTTAAGCAACCTTAGTCTCCTCTTCAACCTGGCCGCCGGCCTGGCTGATCTTCTCTTTCGCGGTTGCACTCAAGGCCCTGACCTTGACCGTCAACTTCTTATTTAAAAGACCATTTCCCAAGATTTTTATGCGGCCGGCTCCGGAGTTAACCAGACCCTGCTCAATAAGAGCTGCGGCATCAACAACACTTCCATCCTCAAAACAGTTAAGCTGGTGAACATTGACAATGGCAAATTCCTGACGGAAAATATTCGTAAAGCCGCGTTTCGGTATCCGGCGCTGCAGAGGCATCTGACCACCCTCAAACCAGGGATGAATACCACCGCCTGAACGAGACTTCTGTCCCTTATGTCCGCGGCCAGCTGTCTTATGATAGCCAGATCCGATACCACGTCCTACTCTTTTTCTCTTTTTTGCGGCCCCGCTATCAGCCGGCAGTAAAGCTAAATCGACCATTTTGCCCTCAATATTATGTCATCTTCCGGTTGCTATCGATAGAGTATCAAGCTCATTTAATTTCGATCGTGAACTAATCCCTCTCAACATCCACCAGATAAGAAATCTTATTAATCATCCCCGCAATCTGCGGAGTCTCGGTCAAGGTTACACTCTGACGTATTTTACGCAAGCCTAAAGCCTCAGCCGTTTTTCTGTGTTTTTCAAGACGACCGGCACAGCTTCTCTTTAATGTAATTTTAACGCTACTCATGTTTAGCTCCAGTTTATCGCTCCAGCGTACTTTATCTTTTTATCACTATAAAGTAGAAGTGCCACTAATAGAGTTGCACCTGAACTACTTACCCAGGGTGACCGGTTTATTCCGATTACGGGAGACCTGTTCAGCGGTCTGCAACTGGGTCAATCCTTCCAAGGTCGCTCGCACGGCATTATGAGGATTGTTCGAACCGATACACTTGGTCAGAATATCTTTAATACCAACCGATTCCAACACCGCTCGCACAGCGCCGCCAGCGATAACGCCAGTACCGGGAGATGCTGGACGCAACAGGACTTTCCCGGCACCATAATTTCCCACAACCTGAAATGGAATTGTCGTTCCACACAGGGCAACATTGATCATCTCGCGACGCGCGGCCTCGGTACCCTTACGTACGGCTTCCGGAACCTCATTAGCCTTACCAAGTCCAAAACCTACCTGACCTTTACCGTCACCAACAACCACCAAGGCGCTGAAGCTGAAACGCCGGCCACCTTTAACTACTTTAGCAACCCGGTTGATCTTAACCACCCGTTCGGTTACTTCATCTTCAAATCTAGGCCTTTCCAAGCCACACCTCCATTAAAAATAAACTCTTATTCGGTATAAAAACAGCCAAGAAAAACTAAAACTTCAATCCACCCTCACGAGCCGCTTCTGCCAGCTCTTTAATCCGACCATGATAGATAAAACCATTACGGTCAAAAGCTGCCTCTTTGATATTCAACGCCAATAGACGCTCAGCGATAAGACGCCCAACCTCTTTAGCCGCTTTCCGGTTACCCCCGGAAGTAAGAGTGAAGTCCTTCTCCTTGCTCGAAGCAGAAGTCAAAGTCTTTTCACTGATATCATCAACTGCCTGCACATAAATATTCTTGGACGATCTGAAAACTGAAAGTCTGGGACAATCGGCCGTGCCGTTGATCGTACCCCGAATTTTACGCTTCTTCTTCGCCCTTACAATGCTTTTTCTTTTAACTGAGTTCACTACATCACCTCTATACGATTACCGACCGGTTACTTACCAGCCTTACCGGCTTTACGAATAACATATTCGTCTACATATTTGATACCTTTACCCTTGTAAGGCTCAACCGGACGAAAAGCTCTGATATCAGCTGCAACTGCACCAACCAGCTGCTTATCGATACCTTCGACCTTAACTTTTTCACGATCTACAGCAATCGAGATACCGTCCGGTATAGGATAGGCAATCGGATGAGAAAAACCCAGAGCAAGGTTCAGGGTCTTACCTGCGACATTAGCCTTATAACCAATGCCATTTATGACCAGGGACTTGCTGAATCCTTCAGTCACACCAGCAACCATATTAGCAATCAAGGACCGCATCAGACCATGAAACGCCCGCGACCTGCGATCATCAGAAACCCGGGTAACGTTTACGGTTTTATCATCCACTTCAACGCCAATCCGCTCTACCAGAGCCTGCTCCAGACTGCCCTTGGGCCCTTTTACTTTCACCACTCCACCGGCGACGGTTATATCAACCCCCTGCGGCAGAGGAATCTCCATTTTTCCAATTCGAGACATCTTTTATCTCCAAAAACTATTAAAGCAGCTTACCAGACAGAACAGATATATTCGCCACCGATATGAAGTTTGGCAGCATTTTCACCGGAAACCACTCCTTTCGAAGTTGAAAGGATACTGGTACCCAGTCCATTTCGAACCACCGGAATGGCATCATGCTTAACATAATTCCGCAATCCGCTACGACTTTCACGACGTATCCCGTTAATTACCGGGCGGTCCTGTTCGTCATACTTCAAGTAAAGACGCAGAATTCCATGATCATCATCGCCACTCAAGACCTTATAATTCTTGATATAGCCCTCTTCTTTGAGGATATCGGCCAAGCTCTGGTTCATCTTGGTCAAAATGATGTCAACTTGCTCAAATTTAACCATATTCGCATTACGAATTCTGGTTAACATATCAGCGATCAGATCGGTTGCCGACATTTTATTCACCTTCTATAAATATTTATAACACAAAATAAACAATCTCAGATGGACTACCAACTGGATTTAATTACACCCGGAATATCACCTTTTGAAGCGAGTGTCCGAAAACAAATCCGGCACATACCAAATTTACGGTAGTAAGCGCGCGGACGACCGCACAAAGGGCAACGATTGTATTCGCGTACTGCAAATTTCTTCGGTCGAAAAGCTTTGACCATTATTGACTTCTTTGCCATCTAACAACTCCTAAGCTGTCGTTATCATTTCTTTAACAATAAAGAGCTTTAAGTAACCGTCCTGAAAACTATTTCCTGAAAGGAAAACCGAACAAAGTTAACAACTCACGCCCCTCTTCATCATTTTTAGCACTGGTTACGATTGCGATATTCATACCCTTGATTTTATCAACATTTTCAAGGTCGATCTCAGGAAATACAATCTGGTCACGAAAACCCAGGGAATAGTTTCCCCGACCATCAAATGCCTTACTCGAAATACCCTTGAAGTCACGTACTCGGGGCAATGTGACTGTAACCAGCCGCTCGAGAAATTCGTACATGGTGTCACGACGCAACGTAACCATACAACCGATCGGCATTCCTTCACGCAACTTAAACTGCGCAATTGATTTACGCGCCTTTGTAATCACCGGTTTACGACCAGTGATAGCCGCCATCTCAGTCACGGCGGACTCTAATATCTTAACATTCTGAACCGCCTCACCAAGCCCCATATTAACCACGACTTTCTCAATCTTCGGGATCTCCATGACATTTTTGTACGCAAAACGTTTGCGCATGGCCGGCACTACTTCCTGCTGATATTTTTCTTTAAACAAGCCCATCTAGCTCTATCCTCCGGAATCAACTACTTGTCAAAAAGTTCTTCGCACTTTTTGCAGTAGCGAACCTTACTGTTATCTTCCATTGTGCGTACACCATAACGAACCGGTTTATCGCACTTTTCACAAAAAAGCATAACATTCGAACGGTGAATTGAGGACTCCTTCTCAATAATGCCGCCTTGAGTCTGATCCATCCCCGGTTTAGTATGCCGCTTGACCAAGTTTAATTTCTCAACTACAACCCGGTTTCTTGCGTGCAGTACCTGCTTAATCTTACCGCTTTTACCTTTATCTTTCCCGCCGATGACCATCACTTTGTCATCTTTTTTAAGCCCCATCATTGCAAAACTCCAAATTATATTTTCGCCGTTTCTGGTTTCCGGTAAATTATGTTTACAGAACTTCCGGGGCCAGGGAGATAATCTTCATAAAATTACGAGCCCGCAATTCCCGTGCAACCGGGCCAAAAATACGAGTCCCAAGCGGCTCATTCTGGGCATTAATCAATACCGCAGAGTTACAGTCAAATTTGATATAACTGCCGTCAGCCCGACGTATCTCTTTTGCCGTACGCACGATAACTGCTTCAAGAACCTCACCTTTCTTAACCTTGGAATTAGGCAGAGCCTCTTTCACCGAGACCTTAACAACATCACCAACCCGGGCATAGCGCCGGCGTGATCCACCCAAAACCTTGATACATAACATCTTTTTTGCTCCGGAATTATCTGCCGAGTCAAGGAGCGTCTCAACCTGTATCATCTTAAATTCTCCCGTATAACGCCTGCTCTATCTACATCGAGACGTACTTATTTGATAGCCTGGACAATAATTTCACTCACACGCCAACATTTATCCTTGCTCAAAGGACGACATTCGGTAATCGCCACGGTATCACCAACAGCACATTTGTTCTCGGGATCGTGGGCCTTATATTTAGCACTTTTACTGATATATTTCTTATAAGTAGGGTGCTTAACCTTGGTTGAAACCTGGACAACAACAGTTTTATCCATCTTGTCACTGGTTACATTACCAACCATCGTTCTTTTATTTCTCTGGCCGCTGTTCTGCATGGCTCAAATCCTATTCTTATGCTTGTTTCTTCAATTTAGCGTCTATGACAACTTGTTGCTACGATTTAATTTATCTCAACCAGCAGCCTTGACTGCATTGATACGGGTTAACACCCGCGCCCGGTCTTTTTTCACTCGATTGAGTTTCGCTGTATCCTGAAGCTGGCTGATACTCTTCTGCAAGCGCAGATTAAAAAGATCCTGCGAGAGTTCTACAACCTTCGCCTGAAGATCATCGGCACTTATCTCGTTTATGTCACTCATCTTCATCAAAATACCTCCCGGCTGACAGCTCTGGTCTTGATCGGCAATTTGTGCGCAGCCAGACGTAAGGCCTCAAGGGCAACCTCTTTGGAAACACCCTCCATTTCGTAGAGAATACGCCCAGGCCTAACTACAGCTACCCACTCTTCCGGAGAACCTTTACCTTTGCCCATCCGGACTTCGGCCGGTTTTTTTGTCATCGGCTTATCCGGAAAGATCCGGATCCAGACTTTACCGCCACGTTTGATATAACGGTTAATCGCGATACGAGCTGCCTCGATCTGACGATTAGTTAAATGTCCCGCTTCCTGAGCCTTAAGCCCATAGTCACCGAAGGCAAGATCTGAACCCCGCAACGCCAGACCGCGATTCCGGCCTTTCTGCTGCTTCCTATATTTAACCTTTTTTGGCATTAACATGGCAATACCCCTGGTCCTTCATATTTTGTAGTAAAGTCGACTATAAACCGACCTGAAATCTGTTCTTAAACTTCTAAAATTTGCCGGGAACTGGTTTTACAATGACCTGGCAGCCATTAGCTGCTCTTGCTTGCCGGCCACAATCTCACCCTTGAAAACCCAGACTTTAACCCCGATAATACCGTAGGTTGTGTTGGCTTCAGCAACACCATAGTCGATATCGGCGCGCAGCGTATGCAAAGGCACGCGACCATCACGATACCATTCGGAACGGGCTATCTCAGCCCCGCCAAGACGACCGCCGACTCCAATTTTGATTCCCTGAACCCCGAGTTTCATCGCCATACCGACACTGCGTTTGATCGCCCGTCGGAAAGCCACCCGTCGTTCCAGCTGCAGCGCAACATTCTCAGCAATCAACTGCGCATCGGTTTCCGGACGTTTAACCTCATTTATATTAATAAAGATTTCACCTTTAACCAGACGGTTGAGGTCTTTCTTTAAAGCTTCAATCTCCGAACCCTTTTTACCAATGATGATCCCGGGGCGAGCGGCAAAGATATTTACCCGAATACGTTTAGCAGCCCGCTCAATCTCAATCTTCGATATACCGGCATGATACATCTTTTTCTTGAGATACTTTCTCAAGCGCAAATCTTCATGCAAAAACTGCTTATACTCTTTATCTGCATACCAGCAGGAATTCCAAGTTTTGACAATTCCCAAACGCAAGCCAATCGGATTAACTTTCTGTCCCAAGACTCATCTCCTGCACATTTTCAGTGCGTAAACAATTAACTTAATAGTACAGTTCATAATGAACAAATTGATCTCTAATTAACGCTCATCATCCAAAATCAAAGTAATATGGCTGGATCTCTTATTAATTCTGGTTGCTCGGCCCATGGCTCGGGGCTGAAAACGCCGC
>Ga0190303_1000644_pt1 | contig 14438 bp, 12 predicted proteins | sample 48700701_MG_FD_161672 | JGI IMG/M metagenome (GOLD analysis project Ga0190303, IMG submission 161672) | Hydrothermal vent sediment bacterial communities from Southern Trench, Guaymas Basin, Mexico - 4870-07-0-1_MG | ecosystem: Environmental > Aquatic > Marine > Hydrothermal vents > Sediment ...
TTGATTTCACATCTATGTCGCTAATCGGCTGAATCTCCCCGGTTTCTTCCAGTTTTACCATGATATTCCCGGTAGTTACTTCATAGGATTTTACTTTTTTGGGGCCGATTTCCGCGCCTTTCTTACTACATCCGGCAACCATAACCACTGAAGCCAGCACCAATATCCATATCCGTTTCATTGTTAACTCCTCATTTATATTCAACTGCGTCGATCTGCAGTGTCTTTTCCTTACCTTTTCGCAAGATGGTAAAGCGAATGATGTCGCCAACCTGTATATCACTTACGGCCAACTGCAACTCTTCGAAGTTCTTTATCGGAGTATTATTCACTGCAATTATCACGTCTCCCCGGGTTAGTCCCGAAGAAGCAGCGGGTGTTTTTGCACGAACCTTTACCACAAGCACTCCATCCTGAGTTTTGAGTCCATAATACCGAGCGATCATTGGACTAAGATCCTGCACATCAAAGTCGAGCCAGATAGCCCGTCGTTTACCATATTTTATCAACTCTTCACTTATTTTTTTCACCCTGTCTATAGGAATGGCAAAACCAACGCCCACACTGCCACCGGATTCACTTAATATAAAGGTATTTATGCCTATTACTTCCCCATAGACATTTACCAGCGGCCCCCCGGAATTCCCCGGATTAATTGCGGCATCCGTCTGTATCATGCGACGATATATCTTGTTGTCTTCATTGCGGGCAAAGTCTCTATCCACCGCAGAAATTACCCCTACCGACACGCTTGGCTTAACATCTTTTATCAAAGAGCCATAGGGATTTCCCACCGCAACAGCCCATTCTCCGATGATAAGGTCTGAAGAAGTTCCCAACACTGCGTAGGGAAGGTTTTCCCCGTCTATCTTAATAATGGCTACATCATGCACACTATCCACACCTATCAGGGATGCATTAAACTCCCGATTATCAGGAAGTACAACTTTTATCTCGGTTGCTCCTTCGGCTACGTGGGCATTTGTGATGATATATCCATCATCACTGAAGATCACACCGGAACCGATGCCCTGAATATTGTAGGGAATCTCACCATAAAAGTCGAAAAAAAAGCCCAGACGCCGCCGCACCATTTTGGTCTTGGTTACATACACACTTACCACAGCAGACTGGATTTTCTCCACAGCCCTGGTTATCATATTTGTGCGGGATGTAAGAAGCTCTCCCCCATCTTCTGCACGTTTTCGACTGCTTCTCTCTTGCGATATGCTACTATCCTGCATCCGTGCTTCATGCTTTGCACCCTGCAGGGTAACAGGTACTGTTCTCCGGGGCTGATGATCGCGGTTCACAAAGAATAAAGCCGCAATGATGATAACAATGAGTATCAGGACATCGTTTCTTCTCATAGGTTTACCACTTCTCTAATAGTTTGTCTGAAGTTAACAGATGAAAGTTTTCTACCGCCTGAAGCAGACTATAATAGCTGTTTAATGCGGAGATTTCAGCACTTTGTTTATCGATTCTCACCTTATCATAATCCAGGAGAGAGAGAGTACCCTGCTGATATCGGGTATCTGCCATGCGGAGATTTTCCTGGGCAAGGGCGAGCTTTTGTTGATACAAATCGTTGGTTTTTTGTAGATTCTTTACATCGGCCAAAAGGGTTTTCAACTGATTATTTAAATGTTGCTGTGCATCTTCGTACCGCATCTTTTGTAAACGTACTGCTCGTTTGGTACTTTTGTATGCTTCTCGTTTGTTCAAAAAATCAAAGATCGGGTAGGATGCATTCAGCGAAACGGTGTAGCTGTCTTCATAGTCCCCAAAATCAAACACACCAGACTGGGAAGCATTGGTATAACTGAAACCGATACTGAGACTGGGATAGAGTTCTATATACTGTTGAATCAGGGAAAGTTTACTGTTATCCAATGCAAAGCGCTGAGCAATGAGATTGTTATTGTCGCTAATGGTCTCATCCAGGGTCCCGATGTTCAGGGCAAGGTCGGCACATTCATAACCAGCGTCATCCATCTTGATATACTCAAACAGTGAAATCCTGCTTTTTACCAGAGTATTTTGCGCTTCATTCAGCGCTATCTGATAATCAATCAGTGTAACTTCTGCTTGCTGCTTATCCAGAAGGGACGTATTTCCCAACGAATGTTGCAGCTCTACCCGAGCATAAAACCGCTGTTGCAGCGTGAGATTTTCCTGAGCAATGGCCAATCGTTTCTGAGCCTGCAACACCGCAATGTATCTGGTAAATATTTCATATGCCACCTCTTTGCTCCGCTGTTCATAGTTTTTTTTATTGGATGCAAGACTGTTTTTGTTGCGCAGAAAGTTAAACACCGTCGGTTCATTTAGAGCCAATGATTTTGAGATGCTCATAGATGCGCCGGAATCCCAATCCCGTTCGTAAGAAGTGGTATTGGTTAGCACATCAAAGGTAGCCTGTTCGCTATTTGTTCTTGAAGCATTTATGCTGCCGCTGGGCAGAAAGTCATACCAGGACGTACGCATATTTGCTTCGGCATCTTGCTGCACTGCATCGTTTTCCAGCATAGCAATGCTGTGTTCCAAACCATATTCGATCAGATCATCCAGAGAATATTGAGTTGCAAAAACCATCAGGGGAAGCGCAAAGCATAGAAGCGCTAGAATTTTCTTCATGAAAACCTCACTGTATTATGATGTAATAAAGCATGTTTGCCACACCGATGAGGGCAGACACTGCCAGGAAAAAGTAGAGCATATACTTATAAATATATCGACGGTAGTAGGTTTCTATGGTGGCAAGATCGAGTTTTTCATCTACCAGGTCGATATATTTTTCCACTTCGTACCGCTCCATCAAGAATGGTACAAAACTCCGGAAAAATTGTTTCACCGCTTCAAAGACAATAAGAGCCAGACTGTGCCGCAGACCATCTTTCATGTGCTGTGTTAAAATCTGTGCTTTGTCGATAAAGGCCAGTTTGTCCCAAGCTTTGCCATAAGCTTCTTTTTCCCATTTGCTTATGCGGGATGCAGGATCTTCGCTATGACAATCGTGCAGATATTCGCTGAGAAGAGCTTCCAGTTTATCGATCAACTGCACTTTATACCGCGGTGCAAGCCCCGGCGTTAAAGGGACAGGTTTGCCAAAAAGCCACTTCTTCTCCCTTGGATGAAAGAGAAGCATCTTGAGACCAAAGGGAATCAAAAATCCAGGAAGGGCATTAAACAGAATGAACGTAAGACCTTTTAAGAAGATCATTTCACTTCACCATCTTGCCACAACCGTACAAAATTGGCAATCGATCGATCATAGGTTTTCTCTGCATCCGCAGGAAAATAACAGGCAGGGAGTTCGTTTCGCCCCCGATGATACCGAATGCAGTCACAACAAGTCCCCTTGTTATCGCAGGGATAGGTACAATTACAATCTTCTCTGTTTCGCCGTTGATTCGAACAATGCATATCTGCTCCAAACATTCATTTTTTCTGAGGATTTTTAGTGCAGCCAATCTGTCAACCGCAAACCCTACTCAGTAAGAAAATTGTGCTCAAGATAGTGCAATGTTTCCACAATGTCATCGGGTAACTCGCTCTCTACTTCTATCTTTTTACCCGATATAGGATGCACAAAGCTCAGCCGCCAGGCATGCAAAGCCTGTCTGTGCAATCTGTTTGCCAGGAGATATTTCACCTTTTTCTGCAGATTATGGGGCACAAAGTTCAGAGTTCTTTTCAGGCTGTTATAGTCATTATCTCCCAAAATCGGCAGGTTTACGTGAGAGCAATGTACACGAATCTGATGGGTACGCCCGGTTTCCAGCTTTACATCCAGCAGAGCGAAAAAGTCGAAGTACTTTTCCACCCGGCAATGAGTTATTGCATCCCTGCCTGAGGACTGCACGCACATCTTCTTGCGATCTGTCTTGCTGCGATCGATGGGCTGATGAATGGTGAATTCGTCTTCCTGGGGAACGCCGCAAACGATTGCCTTGTAATATTTATCGATGCTGCGGGCTTGAAACATGCCCGAGAGTTTAACGTGAGTGATATCGTTCTTTGCCACTATCAGCAGTCCGGAAGTATTTTTGTCCAGCCGGTGCACAATGCCAGGACGTAACTGGTGGGTACCCTCGGATAGCTCGCTGCCAAAATGATACATGAGACCATTAACCAGCGTTCCATCAAGATGTCCCGGTGCAGGATGCACGGTAATACCAGCCGGTTTGTAAACCACCACCAGGTCTTCATCTTCATAACGGATGTCTATGGGAATATCCTGTGGAACCGCTGTAACAGGAGGTTTGGGAATAATCACTATATGGATGCGGTCGCCCTTTTGCAATTTGTAGCTTTTTTTCACCGGGGCGTTATTTACGGTTATCAGTTTTTTCTCTATCAACGAGCTGATGTAAGAGCGGGAGAGAAGCTCAGCTTCCCCCAGTTCTCCCAAAAACGTGTCGATGCGTTGCTGTGTACTTTTGGTGTATTGGATATCCATTTATTCGCTTTCTTTCGCCTTTTCGGATTTCTTTTTTTCCAGATTTGTTATGGCGATCACTGCCCCTTTGGCATTGCCGGCAGCATCCCGCACAATAGCGCTGTTTTGTCCTACATGACGCTTGAGAGTGGGCACGAAAAATTGCACATACTGTTGTTTTGTTTTGCTTTTCAAGACGGTTTTGCAGTACTTCTTGATATTGTTTTCCACATCCGGCGGATAGTTTTGTTCAAAGATGTTTTGTCCTTCTGCTATCGCACCGAAGGTATCGGAGATGTTGTCGTTCATATATACGATATTGCCGTTGATATCCAGGATGATAAAGCCGTCGTGGCTGAGATTCAGGATTGAAATGATGCGGTTGTGATGCTCGATGATTTTATCCTTCTTTAAGGTATCGAAGGTAAGCACCGATTCCAGCATGGCTTTTATGGAGACAATCACCCGGTAAAATTCGTTATCCACCCGATTTTGGAAGCTATCCAGATCGATATCTATGGAATAACGACCCTGGGAGATTTCTTTGAGAATCTGATGAATCTCGGCGAAAGCTCGATGGAGAAACACCGGAAGGTAAAAGATGAGAATCATGGCCAATACAAATTGGAAGAATACGGTGATATAGATGGTATTCTGGATATCCATTTTTAACTGGGTAATATTGCCGTTCAGTACGTCTGCCGATGCTCCGTTGAGCATAGAGAGAATAATCAATCCCTCTATCAGTGAGATGATAAAGAGCAGCACGATGATCAGACGAATCTTTGCAGTAAATGACAAGTTCATAGCAAATCCTTAGTGTGAGGTTTCGTTTATCAGGGCATTGACGTTGGCTTTTGAGCCGATCAAAATCATTACATCCCCCTGTTTCAATACGTCGTTAGCCCCAGGTAAATCATTAATCTTTGTTTCGATTTTGTTTTCGCCATCGTCGGTAACCACATGGGCGGTATAACGAATGGCAACCACGTTTACGCCGTGTTCGGTAGGCAGAGCAAGCTGTTGGAGCGTGTGACCCACCCAGCTTTCGGGAACCAGAAGTTCAACCACGCTGTGACCACTGGAAAGGTCAAAATACTCTACCACGCTCTTAGAGAGCAGGGAGTTTGCCAATTGCAATCCGATCTGTTCTTCCGGGAAGATCACGTGAGGGATTCCCAGCATTTCAAGGATGCGGGCGTGCACTTTGCTATCTACTTTTGCATAGATGTTATTCACTCCCAGTTTTTTCAGAATCACGCTGGTGAGCACACTCACTTCGATGTTATTACCTATGGCCAGGATCACGGCATCTACATCCTGGATGCCGTTCATTTTCAGCGCCTTTTCGTTTGTGCTGTTCATGTTTATGGCCACCGTCACCCGGCCGCTGATATCATTTATCAATTCCTGACTTGTGTCGATGGCAATCACTTCTGCACCATTATCGTAGAGATTTGTGGCCACAGTCATGCCAAATTTACCCAATCCTATCACTGCAAATTTCGCCATATTTTCTCCTTTCAGCCTATACTGATTTTTTCTTCCACGTATTGATACGAAGCCCGTTGCCGCGTGGCTGATATGGCAAAGATCAACGTAAGCGGGCCAATACGGCCAAGATACATCAACATGATGATGATGATTTTTCCACCAACGGACAATGCGCTGGTAATACCCATGGAAAGGCCCACCGTTCCAAAGGCGGAAATCGCTTCAAACACAACCTCCTCAAAACTATAGGGCTCACATTGAAGCAATAGAAAAATCATAATACTCAAAAATAAAACAGAAGCTGTGATCAATGCCAACACCCGCTTGATGATGTCATCAGACACTTTGCGCTTGAAAAGGTTCACATCCCGATTGCCACCAAACAGCGATAACATGGCCACAACAACAATGACCAGTGTGGTGGTTTTCACACCACCCCCCGTAGAGCCGGGAGATGCTCCGATAAACATCATGATGATGGAGGTAAATACCGATTGATGGCTCATCCCTCCGTTGTCGATAGTATTAAAACCCGCTGTACGGGTGGTCACTGACTGAAAATAGGATGAAAGAATCCTGTCCCCAAAACTCATTCCCTTCATAGTGGCATTGTATTCTCCAAAGAAGAAGATTAAGGTTCCCATCAGAAGCAGGACGATGGTGCAGACGAGAACCGCCTTGCTATGCAATGAGAGCCGGGAAATCTTGAAGCGGCGGAAAATATTTTTTTGTACATCCACCATCACAGGGAATCCGATTCCCCCCACAATGATCAGGGATGTGATCACCAGGTTGATGTTGATATTGCTACGATAACTCATGAAGCTGTCGCTGAAGAGACTGAACCCCGCATTGCAAAAGGCCGAAACCGAGTGAAAAAGAGAGTAATACACTCCTTGCCAGGGAGAGATAAAATCATGGCGGAAGGTAAGGAATAGTAACGCAGCCCCGATCAATTCGAAAATCGCCGTTACCAATACAACGCTTTTAACCAGCTGCACCATATCCACCCGGGTAGATGCTCCCACCACATTCTGCACCAGACTCTCACGCTTCAGAGTGAGCTTTTGACCCAGCATTACGGCGATAGCACTGGATATGGTCATGATACCCAATCCTCCAACCTGAATGAGCAACAAAATCACGATCTGCCCAAACAGAGAAAAATAGGTCCCGATATCATGCACTGTCAGCCCGGTTACACAGGTTGCAGACGTTGAGGTGAATAACGCATCCAGCAACGAAATGGTGTTTCCCGGAACCACCGCGATAGGAAGCAACAGCAGCAGCGTCCCGATAAAGATAGTTATCATGAAGGTGAACATCAGGAAGACCGGCGGATTGCTGGAAAGTTTATCAATGAAGCGCCCTTCGTAACTGTGCATCGAAAGCCAGCGGATGATGAGATAGGACTGCCGTCCCATTAGATAAAATTGAAAGACCCCATCTGCCTGATGCAGAAAAAGACCGATGGCGATGAAGGCCAGATCAGGCAAAAGATTCCTCGGTCGCAGAGCCGAATGAGTATCGGTAATGGCACGCAATAAGATATCTAGCAGCAGAAGGTAAATGGAGACAAGGGTATAATAACGTAGGGAGATGAAACCTAGCCCCCCAGGATCCATGAAGATCATCAACAAATTGAGCAGACCACAGACGTGCAATAGCAGTAGCACCCAATGTTCTATAGATTTCAGGAAACGTATTATGGGATTCATCAGCGGTAGATTACAAATTCAGCTGAGCGAGGATTTTCTGATGCACAACCTCAACCGGCTGATCTGCTTGAATCGGGATGGCAAGACCTCGCTCCTGAAAGAGCTCAATCACTTTTTTTGTTTTGAGATGAAATTTATTCAAACGCATGCGAATTGCCTCTTCGTGATCATCGTCACGCATGACTACTTTACCACCGCAGAGATCGCAGGTGTTTTCGACTTTGGGCGGATTTATAAGCAGGTTATAATCGGTGTGGCAAACGCTGCAATGCCGGCGAGCACTGATGCGTTTTACCGCCGTCTCGTCATCAAGATCCAGCAGCACCACACCATCGATGCGATAGTTATCCAGTAAAAATCTCTCCTGTGCCAGATTGCGGGGGAAGCCATCCAAAATGAAGCCGGAATCGGCTGCATCCAGCACGGGTTTAATCAATTTTATCACCAGATCATCAGGAACCAGACGTCCCTTATCGATGTATTCTTTGACAACAAGGCCAAGCTCGGTTTTTCGAATGATATGGTCACGAAGCAGCTTGCCAAGGTTGATATGGGGCCATCCGTACTTTTTATGAAGTAGTGCGGCTTGCGTCCCTTTTCCACTGCCCTGAATGCCAATAATTATTATATTCATTTAACACCTCATCTGAACTCTTTATCAACTTTCGCAAAATATTGTGCATGGGCTCTGCGTCAAGTTTTTCGCATACTTCTGAAGGTTTTCTGCAGGTTTTTTTTAATTTACTGCAAAATAGCCACTTTGAATCTGTTCTTTTGCACCTGATGAATGGAATGAAAAGGATTCCAAAATAAATGTTGACCAAAACCCCGTAATCAAAGGAATTCCCAATCATGAAGAAAATTATAATTACTGGAGCCAATGGTTTTTTAGGAAGTACCCTGGCTGCAAAGCTGCAGCAGGATGGGTACCACGTACGCTGTCTGGTACGTTACGGTTCAGACGCACAACTGATTACCGACCCTAATTCGATCTATTATGTCGATTACGCCGATGACGAGGACATGAAGGCAGCTCTCGCTGGCTATCATATCATCATTCACACGGCTGCCCTTACCAAAGCGAACAATGAAGCAACCATGAACAGCACCAATGTAGGGCTTACCAAGAAGTTGGTTTCCCTGGCCAACCACGTATCATCCATCCGGCAGTTTGTTTTCATCAGCAGTCAGGCGGCCAGCGGGCCTGCGCACTTTGGCATTGCCAAAAAGGAAGAAGACCTCTGCGAACCGGTTTCGTGGTACGGCCGTAGCAAGCTCAAAGCCGAACAGGCTATCCATGCATCCTGCCAAAAGCCTTTCACCATCATCCGTTCCTGCTCCATCTTTGGCCCGGGAGAGAAGGATTTCCTCGAGATGTTTAAACTCATCAAGCACCATTTAGCGCTGTTTCCCGGCTATTGCTCTCGCCGCCTCAACCTCATTTTTGTCGATGACCTGGTATCCCTCATCACCCTCACGCTGGACAATCCAAAGGCCTTTAATCAAACATTTAACGCTTCGGACGGTATCCAGTACACCATGCAACAGTTCGCTAAAAACATGCAGCGGGCCATGGATACCTTTGCCGTTTTTGTTTATCTTCCAGTATGGATGCTGAAAGTTGGCGCCGTTGGATGTGAGTTTATTGCCCGCCTGCGCCACAAATCGGCCCTGATAAATCGTCAGAAGGTGATTGAGATGACCCAGCCCCATTGGCTGATAGACACGCAAAAAGCTCAAAAAATCCTGGGCTTTAAACCCCAATGGGATCAAACCCGTGCTCTCAAAAAAACCTACCATTGGTACAAGGAACATTCATGGCTCTAAAATCTTTTTTCACCGCTATTTTGTTGGGAATGGGAATGTTGCTTTTTCCACAGGATGCAGAGATCCCCGCCGATTCCCTGAACGCTATTTCCCCTCAGGATTCCATCCCTTCGATTTCTATCCTGCAGCCCACAGCAGCAGATTCTTTGGAAGCAACTCGCCTCCGTGCAGAAGCAGCAGCCCGCATAGAAGATACAACCATAGACACCCTTAACCTTACTCAAGGGATAAAGGATGAAATACAAAAGGTGCTGGATCTGCAACATACTTTACCACTTCCCTATCTGGTTCATCGAGAAAACAACCACTATTTTGCACCCCTTGAAAATCAGCTTTTGCTCAGATGGAATGATTTCAGCCTTCATCCCTGGTTGGTGAGCCAAACCCATCTGTATCAATCCTACAGCCCCCTTTTTCACACCAGCAGTTCAGCCAATGGCCATCAGTACAATCAGGCAAATTACGTCCTCCCGGCAGCTCTCACCGAAACCTGGCTGGGCATTGGCGACCTGGATATGACCCATGCCGTTGTGGCATTTCACAAGGGCTTTATCATGGGACAACAAAATCTTGCTCTGGAAGTGTCTTACTCGGGCATGGCGGGAGATTGGTATTCTCAGTCTGACAAGGCCAGCAATTTTAACGGCCATCTCAGTTACAAAACCTCCGCAGGTAATTTTCATTTTTACCACACAGCGATCAACGAAGAAACGTCAACGGCGGCCCTTATCCCTCAAATGCGATGCAACGCCATTGCAAACCTTCACACCACAAACAATGCCGTTATGTGGGAAACACCTTTGGTGAATCTGGGTTTTCGCCACCAACACAACCGTGTGGACATTTCTACCCAACCTGATGCCGACCAGTGGATAAAATCCCTGCTGTTGCGACGGGAGTTTACTCTGTCGCATCACCAGCTTACCGCCGCCTTCGAGCCCACCTGGATAGACAACCATTACCGCACCGTAGCCACGGCAGATCACCGTTTTCATTCACATTTCATTTCCACATCTACCACACTGCATCTGGATGACGACAGGCTGGAAGCATACAGTTTTGGTACTCTGCGTTTGCATCCATGGATGGGAGCTTGTTGGGAACTTCGTGCCCGCAGTGATGCACCGAAGTATCAGAATGTGTGGTTAAATGCAATTAATCCTCAGGAAAAGATGACTCTCGCAGGCGGGGTAACGCTCCTGCCAAATTCCCTGAATGTGTGCATCATGGGCGGAAAGACCGAAACCGATTACCTGCGGGATTTCCTGCAAATTCGCACCAATGGATCGCTGCCCTGGCGGAATTATACTCTGGACATCTCTGCCTGGAGCCGCTACCTGCCAGACCCCGGGCCATGGCTTCCAACCTGGCAGATCAATGCTGACGCTGCCATCAGGATGCATCTGGAACATGATAATTCGGTGGCCCTGGGAACCTCCCTCATCTACGCCTCAGATTACTATTCCACTTGGCGGGATGCAGACAGCTCGTGGCTTACTCACGCTCAGAATATCGATATCTACTTCACTGCTGCGGTAAGTAAACTCTTTGAAATAGAAGGCCGCGCAGTTAATATCCTTAACCACGCGACCCTTTTTGAAATGGTTGGAACCAATCCCGAAACCCACTATAATGTGAGCGTGAGATGGTTTTTTAAAAATTAGTATTCGAAAATACTGCCACCGATAAACTCTCTGAGTATCGAATTTGATGGCACAATGCCGTCATGAATGTTTTCGAAATGTCCCAGGATGCGAAGCAATCTCTGAGCCTCGATGTAATTTTTCTGACCTTGGCGAATTCCCTCCAGCAGAGGCTGTACATACTTCTTCGCTACTCCCAGTTCATAGGTGAGGATACTGTTGAACATAAAATCTGCCGATTCCTGATAGGGGAAAATATTGTTGTCTTCCCCTTCCCGTACAGAATCCCACATATCCAGGGTTTGTGAAGCTGTGTGTCCACGGAATTTTGCATCCCGAATGATGCGCCGGAACTTCCGGGAATCGGTGGTTGCAATGCGATTGTGGGAATCGATGTTGAGATTGTTCAGAGCACTCACGTATATTTTCACTTTTTGATTGAATGGCACTGATTTGGTAAGCTGATCATTAAGCCCATGGATGCCTTCCATGATGATAATATCGTGCTTGTGCAACTGGAGAAATTTTCCGGAGGGCTGTGCTTTACCTCGAATGAAATTGTATTTTGGTAATTCGATTTGCTCGCCATTGAGGACTTTCTGCATGTGCGAATTCAGCATTTCCAAGTCCAGAGAGTTGATACTCTCAAAATCGAAATCGCCGTTTTCTTTGCGGGGAGTAAGGTGGCGAGAAAGGAAATAGTCATCCATGCTGATGAGGTGTGGGTAGATGCCATTTACCCGTAGCTGAATGGAAAGCCGTTTGGCAAAAGTGGTTTTTCCCGAAGATGAAGGGCCTGCGATGAGGATGAGCTTAATGTCTTTTCGGGAGGTAATATCTTCGGCGATGTGCACAATCTTCTTTTCATGGAGTGCTTCCTCAACCTGAATGAGCTCGTTGATTTTGTGTTGATGAAAGGCACGGTTGAGATGATACACATGGTGTACACCTAAAATGGAAAGCCATTTGTCATGTTCCTGATGCGTAGCAAAGAGTTTTCGTTTCAATTCAAAATCCTTAGATAAGGTGGTTTCACCACGGTCTGGAACCCGTAAAATGAGACCAGGAGAATGGTAACGCAGCTCAAAAGCATGTATCAATCCGGTGGATTCAGCCAGTTCCCGGCAGAAGTAATCGTAATATCCATCACATTTATTGAGAATCACATGGCGGAAGTGCATATTGTTCTGGAGATCATGACGATGATGTTGGCGGAAGATAACCTCTGCATCATCACGGTTCATGTCTTCCTTTGTGATGGGAAGGTCCGCTTCGATGAGACGTTGCATCTCCATCTTTAAGCGATTAACATCTTCCTCAGAGAGGACATAATCATCAAAGACTTCTGCATAGATGCCATCTCCCACGGAGTGTTCCATCTCCAGTGTATATTGTCGCTGAAACAGCGAATAAAATGCTTTCATCAAGATAAAGATCGCCGTATCCTGATAAATCCGATAGCCATAATCCGAGTCAAGGGTCAGGCAATCTATTTGCGAAGCTTCCTGAGGAATGAAGTCCAGCGTGCTGAGCTGTGCGTTGGAAATGACGGCTATCACCTTTTTCTCGGTGAGCAGTTCCTGCCCTACTATTTCTCTGATACTTTGCGGCTCTTCAATTGCTTTAGTTATAAAATGCTCACCATCAAATTTGATTTCTATTTGAAACATGATGCCTCCTTCAGATGTTGTTGGTTCTATCTACGAGAAAGTTGTGCGGTGGTTATATAGCGACTTTTCTCAATTTTGGCGCAATGCAAAAGATAGTATGTTCCATAATTAAAGAGAACAAAAGCGGATGAGCATTTCTGCTCAACCGCTTTTTTTAAATTGCGGAAATTATGTTTAGAAGCGCCGACGTTCGCGAGCTTCACTTACACGTAGTGAACGACCTTTAAGGTCAACACCGTTTAGTTCTGCCATTGCACGTTCTGCATCTTCCATTTCAACAAATCCGAAACCACGAGATTTACCCGTTTCCCGATCAGTAATAATCCTTACGGATTCAACTTGACCATACTGGCTGAATAGCTCTTGCAGGTCTTCTTCTGAAGCTTGCCAAGAGATGTTACCAATATACAGCTTTTTCATCTTTTCTCCTAAACCTATAATATGAATTTGTTGGCTTCAAACGTGTTTTAATTTGCACATCAAAGATAATTAACAAACTCGGGAGCACTTTAAACAAAGCATCAAAATCTAGTCAATGAAAAAAAAACCGAATCCCTATTTATTTTCAAAATCAATAAATGTTTTGATTTTAATGATATACAATGTAGAAGGGTTACTCCTTAATAAAATTAATGGGCGCCACGTCAGTGAAGCCCATTAGTTGCACTACTTTAAAACACTAAATTCATTTTGTTATTCCCACTCGATCGTTCCCGGAGGCTTGGTGGTAACATCGTACAGGATACAGCCGACACCGGATATTTTCTTCGCTTCCGCCACGATCTGTTTCATGACGCTAAAATCCATCTCGTAAAAATCAGCGCTCATGGCATCTTGACTGCACACTGGCCGGATAACATATAATCGTCCTGTTTTGCCAGACAGCGGTAGTTGAACCACCGGCATCTGCCAGATTTCCGAGATGCCATCGGTAAGTCTTCGCATCACAGCATCCACTTCCCGTAAGGTTTCAAGATTTTCCTTCTCCAGATACAGTTTATCCAGAGAAAAAGATGCCGGTTGTGTATGGGCAAAACAAATGCGATTCACCGTTTTCAGACTATTTACCGCCAGCACGGAAGCATTGCGAATCTGCGTCCAATCCACTTCTCCTCCGCCTTTTGCCCAGATCACGGCCGGGTGGTGGTAGGTGCGAAAATCACCCTGTACTCCCACACTTTTTATCGGCAGGATGCAGCCCTGCATTCCATAATGTTCCAGGATGTGATTCAGTTCGGAGGTTTCCGCATCGTAGTCAGGAGCGGGGATTGTGGTATCACTGCAGATAATGCGGATAGCCAATCCCGGCCCGGGAAACGGATGTCGGTTGATCAGGTGTTCGGGCAAGCCAAGTTCTCGTCCCAATTCCCGCACTTCATCTTTATATAGCTCAATCAGGGGCTCTATCACTTTTCCCGCCTCAATCAACTTTTCTATCTCCCCCACCCGGTTGTGGTGGGTTTTGATTTTTGCCGATTTTTTCGAATCGCCACTTTCTATGGTATCGGGATAAATGGTACCCTGCACCAGCATCCAGTTATCGGCAAGATTCAGCTTACCGAGTTCTTCATTGGCGATGTCCACAAAGAGTTTTCCGATGATGAGCCGCTTGGTCTCAGGATCCGTCACACCGGCCAATTCC
>Ga0190303_1000646_pt1 | contig 14398 bp, 13 predicted proteins | sample 48700701_MG_FD_161672 | JGI IMG/M metagenome (GOLD analysis project Ga0190303, IMG submission 161672) | Hydrothermal vent sediment bacterial communities from Southern Trench, Guaymas Basin, Mexico - 4870-07-0-1_MG | ecosystem: Environmental > Aquatic > Marine > Hydrothermal vents > Sediment ...
TCCTCCAGATTTTGCAAGCACACGGTCCCCTTGCAGTTGAGCAAATAAATCAATATCTGATTGACGGGGGGCGGATTCTTCAGCCTGCCCACGTAAGGGCTGTGCTGGACGAACTGGAAATGGTATCTTTGGCTGTCATTCAGGAAACTGTGGGAAAAGAACTATAAAATTGAAATCCTTGATCAGGGCCGGAGATTTTGTTTTTGAGATCGGCTCGATAGTAGTGCGCTTGGAAAGCAGTTTAGCTTCTGTGGTCAGGGGCGTTGATTTCTTCTATAGCGATTATCCACAATTGCCATCTGATAGTTTTGCAGATTTTTTTGTCAGGCTGCATCCCCCCGCTGGAATACGACGTTTTGCTCGCCCACAGGTTAATTTTTTTCTCGATACTGCCCAGCCCTTTAAACCATTGCCGCTCGATCAGGCCTTCCCTCTTTTTGAGTGGGGGCTTAACTGGTGTGTTGCACAAAATTGTCACCAGTATTTGAGTATTCATGCGGCGGTGCTGGAACGTAATGGCCGGGCGGTCATTCTGCCGGGGTTTCCCGGCGCAGGAAAAAGCACGCTTGCTGCCGCTTTGGCGCTTCGAGGCTGGCGGTTGCTCTCCGATGAACTCACACTGGTTGATTTAGAGTCAGGGTTAATCGTGCCGATTCCGCGGCCGATCAGTATTAAGAATAAGGCTATTGAAATAGTCGAAAACTTTGATGATCGAGCCCGTATTGGTGAACGTGTTACAGATACTTCAAAGGGGACTGTTGCGCATATGCGCGTATTAACCGATAGCGTGACAAGGGCTCAGGAAAGCGCAGCGCCGTGTGCGGTGTTGTTTCCAAAGTATCAGGAAGGCGCCAAAAACAGCTTGACGGATCTTGATAAAGGGCTTGTTTTTATGCAACTGGCAGAACTCTCTTTTAACTACGGCGTGCTGGGGCGTTCAGGGTTTGAGGCCATGAGTCGGTTGATGGACGCCTGCGCCTGCTATGGGCTCGATTACAATGGCGACCTGGATTTTGCAGTTGGAGTGTTAGATGACCTTGTCGCGCCATAAAAAACAGAACCGGGTGGCCGCAGTGATTCAATCGCCCGAAACAGTAAAGGGTTATTCTGATTATGAATGGGAATTACTGTTAAGGCAGGGGCGTGCATCACTGCTGCTTGGAAAACTGGATCATTATCTGGCTTTGTCAGAAGATGAAATAGTGTTGCCACCAAAGGTGCAAAACCATCTTAACGCGCCAATGATTGCCTGGACCCGTCAGAAACACTCTGTAGAGTGGGAGCTGGAGCGGCTGCGAGGAGATCTTCAAAAGGCCAAAATCCCTCTTATTGTACTGAAAGGTGCAGCTTATGTTGTGAGTAATCTGGACGCGGCCACAGGACGACTTTTTAATGATATTGATATTCTGGTCTCAAGCAAGAATCTTGAGCAAATACAGAACGTTCTGGAGTGGAAGGGGTGGTACGAAGAATCAATGGATGTCTATGACAGGGACTATTACCGACGCTGGATGCACGAATTACCACCGATGAAAAATATGCAAACGGGTACGGTTCTGGATATCCACCATACCATTCTCCCACCTACGGCCTGCTATCAACCTGACCCTGAAAAGATGCTTGCAGCGGTACGCGAGGTAAAACGGGGTATTTACGTGTTGTGTCCCGAGGATATGGTTATTCACAGCGCGACCCATCTGTTTCACGAAGGTGAGTTTGATCATGGGCTTCGTGATCTGGTGGATATAGACGGGCTATTGAAAGAATTTGGTGAGAAAGAACCCGATTTTTGGAAAAGGCTTGTGCCACGGGCGGTTGAGCTTGGATTAATACGGCCGCTTTATTATGGTTTGCATTACGGACGAACCATTCTAGGTACACCTGTTCCAAAAATAGTGATGCGTGAAGCTGAACAGGGTCAACCCAATTTTCTCATGAGCCGGGTGATGGACTTTCTGTTTCTGCGAGCTCTGGCGCCAGATCACCCCACCTGTGATCGCCCCTTTACCGGGCTGGCACGTTGGCTGCTTTATGTGCGTTCTCACTATCTGCGTATGCCGTTGTATCTGTTGGTGCCACATCTGGTGCGTAAAGCCTGGAAAAGTCGTTTTGAAAAAAAGGAAGCAGAGGCTGCTTTGCCGGAGAAAGATTAACCTGGAACGGTAAAGTTCTGGTTGTATTGTTCCCATTCCAGCTAAATGACAGACTGAATCTCTCCGGTAAGCATATGACGCTTGCGTCCAAACCCCTTCACTTTTTGTACATTGAATCCGGCATCGCTCAGACCCTGTCTTACCATTGAGGCAGCGGTAAATGTGGCAAAGCGAGTTCCGGGCTGGCTAAGTTTTGCTATCTGCCCAAATAACTGGGGTGTCCACATTTGCGGATTTTTTGCCGGTGCAAAGCCGTCGAGAAACCAGGCATCTACCTTGGTACTGCTCTCCTGAAAGCCCTGTAGGGCATCGCCAAAATAGATCAGAAGCACCACTCTGGCTTGGGGGAACTCAATTTTCTGCCAGCCTACCAAATGTTCTGGGTAATGTTTGAGTAGTTGCTGGGCGTAAACTTTTAACTCTGGCCAGAGCTCCAGTGCCCGGGTCAGGTCGGTTAATTTGAGTGGATATTTCTCCACACTGATAAAGCGAAGTGTACAGTTTTTTTGTATCTGGTCACGCAACTGCCAGGCACAGAGAAAGTTCAGCCCGGTTCCAAAGCCGGTTTCTCCTACGGTCACCTGAGAAGCGGTTGAAAACCGCTCTGCCAAGTTATTGTGCTGTAAAAAAACATATCGGGTTTCATCAATCCCGCTTTCGTTGGAAAAATAAAGGTCGTTAAATTGGGTTGCCATGGGTAGGCCCTGCTCGGTCCACTCCAGTTGAGCAGTATCGACCAGGGTGTTGTCGGGCAGGCTCGAATCAGTCATCTGTTTTATCCTTGAATTCACACAGATCCTCTATGATACAGGCGCCACAGCGTGGTTTTCGTGCGGTGCAGATATAGCGACCATGTAAAATGAGCCAGTGGTGTGCATCGAGCTTGAAAGAGGCGGGCACATGGCGCAACAGACCCTTTTCAACAGATAGAACATTTTCCCCTCTGGCGATTCCGGTTCGGTTGGAAACCCTGAAGATGTGGGTGTCTACCGCGATGGTGGGCTGACCAAAGGCTGTGTTGAGTACCACATTTGCTGTTTTTCGACCTACACCGGGTAGTTTTTCCAGTGCTTCACGTTGCGCAGGGACTTGCGAATCATATTCTTTGATCAGTATTTCGCAGGTTTTAATGATGTTAGCAGCCTTGTTGTTATACAGCCCAATGGTACGAATATATTCCTTGAGGCCCAGGGTTCCAAGTTCCAGCAGGTTTCTCGGGGTATTGGCTACTACGAACAATTTTTGAGTGGCTTTATTAACGCTAACATCAGTCGCTTGTGCGGAGAGAATTACAGCAACCAGTAGTTCAAAGGGGGACTGATAGATGAGTTCGGTAGTGGGGTGCGGATTTTCCGCCCTGAGGCGGCTGAAAATCTGGTGACGCTTGTTACTGTTCATCTGGCTGAAGCTTTACGGGTTGGTCACGATGGTAACAGGAATCATATCGGCTTCACGCTGCTCAGATTTTAGGGTTTTTTTGCGAGTTTTCATGCGGTTATCAATGACATTTTTGCAGGCGATAATCAGACCTATTCCAACAAAGGCCCCAGGTGGAAGAATGGCAAACAGAAAACCACCGTAGTTCGGGATGATGGTAATCTCCCACTCCTGGGCTACCGGCCCCAGCAGAAGCGACATATCCGCAAAGAGCGTACCCTGGCCTATCACCTCACGCATGCCCCCGAGAATAACCAGTACCAGGGTAAAGCCGGTGCCCATCATCAGGGCGTCAGTAACAGCGGGTAAGACCGAATTTTTGCGGGCGAAGGCTTCCGCTCTACCCAGGATGACACAGTTGGTTACAATCAGTGGGATAAATATCCCCAGTGACAGGTACAGGTCGTAGGTAAAGGCCTGACTGAGCAGCTCAATACAGGTGACAAAAGAGGCAATGATCATCACAAAGGTGGGTAGCCTGACCGCCTCGGGAACATGGTTTCTTATCAATGAAACACAGAGATTGGAGCCCAGCAGTACCAGAGTGGTAGCGAAACCCAGCCCCAGAGCGTTAACCACTGAGCCGGTCACGGCAAGCAGCGGACACAGTCCTAATAGTTGTACCAGTGCCGGGTTGTTATTCCACAGGCCGTCGTAGATGATATCTCGATAGCTTTTACTGTTCATTTATGGGGTATCCTCTGGAGGCTTCTCATTGGATAATGGAACCACCTGCTGAGCCTTTGCCGCCGTATGGGGGGCCAGCAAACGCTTGTGATGAGCATCGAAGTATTCTAGCGCACGATGAACGGACTTAACCACCGCCCTTGGGGTGATGGTTGCGCCGGTTAACTGGTCGAAGCTGCCACCATCCTTTTTAACGAACCACTGCCTGGGTATCGGGTCAGTGAGAGATTTTCCAACAAACTGCTCAACCCAGTCAGATTTTCTGACTTCGATTTTATCACCCAGCCCTGGAGTTTCCTGATGAGACAGCACCCGGACACCAGCAATACTGCCATCAGCCAATATGCCCACGATGCTGCGAATATTAGCAGTGTAACCATCAGCGGAAACCGCTGGCAGTATGACCGCAAAGGCCTTGCCGTTTCGGCGTGCCACATAAGCATTGGCACTGCCGGTACCCGCTAGCAGTTCCTGGTCGTTGATGCTGATACTATCTTCCACCAATGGGTTGTCGTAGCTGCCTGGTAGAATAATTTCATTCAGTGCTCTGGTCTGGGCCAGTTTGATGTTGTGCTCTATTTTGGCCTCGGTTGTATTTTGAGTGATAGAGATAATACCCGCCGTAATGATAGCGAAAATACTCAGGCTGATGGCGTTTTGACTGATAGATTGTCCAAGCATATCGATGCCCCGAATAGTGGCTTAGCGGCTGTGATGCCCGTAAGTTCTGGGTTGTGTGTAATAGTCGATAAAGGGAGCGGCGAAATTCATTAGCAGTACTGAAAAGGCTACTGCGTCCGGATAGTTGCCCCAGGTGCGAATCAGGTAGATCAGCAGGCCGATGCAGGCACCATAATAAAGTTTCCCCTTGACGCTGGTGGCTGATGTTGCTGGATCAGTCGCAATAAAGAAAGCCCCCAGCATGGTGGCACCCCCGAGCAGATGCATCTGCGGCGAGGCATAATTGCTAGGATCCCCTGACCAAAAAACCGCTGAGATCAACCCCAGACTCAGTAGCATACTGACAGGTGTATGCCAGCTAAAAATTTTCCGATAGAGTAAAAACAGGCCGCCGAGCAGGTATCCAAGGCTGACAAATTGCCAGGCCTGCCAGCTTTTGGGACTGAGGATGGGTTCACTGGCCCATAACTCCTCTGCCAGGGTTGCACCTTTGTTTTTAAAGGTATCCAGTGGGGTGGCCATGCTGATTGCATCGACCTGCTCCATTCCACTGATACCCAATATCAGCATCAGGGTATCGCTGAAGCTGATCGCTCCAGTCACCGCTGCCAGGGTTTGAGGGGCAAGCCAGCTGGTCATCTGAACCGGAAATGATATCAATACCAGCGCATAGCCCACCATGGCCGGATTGAAAGGGTTTTGGCCAATGCCTCCGTAAAGCTGTTTGGCAACAATGATGGCGAAACTGGTAGCTATAAGGGTTAGCCACCAGGGGGCCAGTGGTGGTAGGGCCAGCCCCAGCAGCACGCCGGTGAGCAGGGCACTGTAATCTGATAGATAGAAACTCAGCGGCACAGAGCGAAGCTTGAGTATCAAAGCTTCACTGACAACAGCGACAAGGCTACACCAGATGACGTTGATCAGATTTCCCCAGCCAAAAAACCAGGTTAGCATTGCAAGGCCAGGAAGGGTGGCCAGTATTACCAGCCGCATGACATGGGTGGTTTTATTCGGGCCGGTTAGATGGGGTGAGCTGATATTAATAAGCGCCATGCTGATTTAGTCTCCAATACTATCCCGGTTATTGGTCGGAGCCTGTTGTACGACCTGCTGTTTCTTTTTTGCGTTCACTCGCTTCAGGGCCGCCTGAATAACTGCGGCTTTGTCGTCGACTTTATTATCAGTGGCCGCAGATTCTTTTGCCGCTCTTTTTTCTGCTGCCGCTTTTGCTCGTACCTCGCGGGCCAGAGCACTAGCAGCAGCTTCATTCTCCTTGCGCTGGTTGCGGGCTTGAAAGCGACGCTTGGCGTGCTCGGACTGGGTGCGGCCATGCTCCTGTACCCGTATCTGCCCCTTGGCAAAACGGTAATATTGGACCAGTGGAATGTCACTAGGGCAGACATAGGCACAACAGCCGCACTCAATACAGTCGAGCAGGTTGTATTGCAATGCTTTGTCAAACTCCTGGGATTTTGCGTACCAGTGCAGCTGCTGCGGAAGCAAACTGATGGGGCAGGCCTGGGCACAAAAACCGCATCTAATACAGGGCTTTTCCGGTGCAGGGTCGGGTATCTCCTGGGCGGTGACAGCCAGGATACAGTTGACTGTTTTAACGACAGGCAGGTTGCGTTGTTTTAGGGTGAAACCCATCATGGGGCCACCGAGAATAAGACGGTGTAGTTTTTCTTCCTGCAAACCAGTGTGCTGAAGCAGCTCATTAATCGGGGTGCCCAACATGACTTCCAGGTTGCAGCGTTGTTGTAATGCGTCACCAGTCAAGGTTGTAATGCGCGAAATTAGCGGTTCCCCCAACTCAATGGCTTTATAGATACTGACGGCTGTTGCGACGTTTTGACAGACAACACCAACGTCGGCAGGGATTCCGCCATTAGGCACTTCCAGGCCGGTTAAAATAGTGATCAGTTGCTTTTCACTGCCTGACGGGTATTTGGTAGGAATGCTGATGATCTTGATCCGGTTACTTTCGCCCAGTGTTTCTAGCGCAGATTGCAGCGCCGCAGCGGCCTCTGGTTTATTGTCCTCTATGGCGACCAGCGTCTGTGTCGGTTTGAGAATATGGTTAAGGATACGGATGCCGCGAATGACCTGTTCCGGTCTTTCTCGCATCAGCATATCATCGCAGCTGATATAGGACTCGCACTCAACAGCATTGATAATAAGATGGGTGATCTCTATCTCTTCTCTGGGTTTTAATTTTACCGAGGTAGGAAACCCTGCGCCACCCATACCGGTGATGCCTGATTCGCGCAGCTGCGCCAGTAGGTTTCCCGTCTCTACCTGGGAATAATCAGCGACAGGGTTCCTATCCCCCCACTCATCAAGATGATCAGGTTCGATCTCGATGCACAGATCTGATAACCCGGAGGCATGTGGGATTGGATGTTCACCGATGGCAACGACGGTACCCGAGGTGGGCGCATGTATCGCAGCGCTCACATAACCACCTGGGTCGGCAATTTTCTGGCCTTTTAGCACCCGTTCACCCAGGGTTACCAGTGTGACTGCAGGCTGACCAATATGCTGTTGTAGCGGTATAACCAACCTACTTGGAATGGGTGCCTGTGCGATGGGATCCTGTGTGGATTGACTTTTATTTTGCGGTGGGTGGATGCCACCTTTAAAATCCCAAATTTTATGGCTCATCAAGCATGCCCTGTGTGGGTATGGTCTGAAACAATAATTGATACTGGCGGCGCAATGAGTTTTGCTTTTGGCATTGGCCAGTGCCAATCTTTGGGTGTGGGCTTCACCGGTACCATATCGATACAGTCCCGTGGGCACGGTTCCACGCAGAGCCGGCAGCCGGTACACTCGGTTTCCAGAACGGTATGCATATATTTGGCTGCGCCCAGGATAGCATCGACCGGGCAGGCCTGAATACAGAGGGTGCAACCGATACACTCCTCTTCACGAATAAAGGCCAGCTGTTTGCTATCATCTGCCAGCTTGTCAGTATCGAGCGGTTCAAAATCACGCCCCAGCATGTCAGCCAGTGCCTGCACTGTAGCGGTGCCTCCGGGGGGGCATTTATTGATCGCCTCTCCCTGAGCAATCGCTTCAGCGTAGGGTCGGCAGCCGGGGTAACCGCACTGACCACACTGCGTCTGAGGCATGATGTTATCAATTTGGTCAACGAGGGGGTCTTCATCGACTCTGAAGTGAATGGCAGCGAAGCCCAGCAGTGCACCGAAAACCAGAGATAACCCCAGCAATATTAGTATGGGAGTTAAAATTGTCATCATTTTAACAGGCCCTAGCCGGAAACCAGACCAGTAAAGCCCATGAAAGCCAGCGATGCCAGACCAGCAGTGATCATGCCGATAGCCGAGCCGCGAAAAGGCTGAGGAACATTAGCTGCGGCAATACGTTCGCGCATGGCTGAAAAGAGTATTAAAACCAGAGAAAATCCAAGGGCTGCGCCCAACCCATAAAAGAGTGAATCCACCAGGTCATTATTCTTTTTCAGGTTTAAAAGCGCGACCCCTAGCACCGCACAGTTAGTCGTAATGAGCGGCAGAAATATACCCAGTACCCGATAGAGAACAGGGCTGGATTTCCGTACTACCATCTCCGTAAACTGTACCATAACAGCGATAACCAGAATGAAACTAATGGTTTTCATGTGGCCAAGATCGAAGGGAACCAGTAGGTAGGTGTATACCAGATAACTGCACACGGAAGAGAGTGTTAACACAAAGGTGGTTGCCAGTGACATGCCCATAGCAGTTTCTAATTTATTGGATACCCCCATGAAGGGGCACAGACCAAGAAATTGGGCTAAAACAAAATTGTTCACCAGAATGGTGCTAACCAGAATTAATAGATATTCGCTCATTAAACTCCGATCTTCTGTAAAAAGGGTTGTGCTATGACACTCAAAGCCACGAGATAATTACAGCTCGCTTATAGCTGGATGCTATATAACCGATATTGATTATAACGTGCCGGGCGATTTCTTGCGAAAACTATTTTGTTCCCATACCGCGATAAAAAACAGGGGCCGATGGCCGAAGCCTTCCTGAAATAAGCGTTATGCACTGCGAGTTACAGAACCTAAACAAAACAGTCAGATCATGGAAAAACAGTGCAAAACTCATTTTATGCGCATGCCTGGTAGTGCGCCCTCGTCAGGTGAGAGCAGCCAGATATCTTGTTCACCTGGCCCAGCTGCCAATACCATACCCTCTGAAACGCCAAAACGCATTTTACGTGGGGCCAGGTTTGCTACCATTACGGTCATCTTGCCCTCAAGAGCTGATGGGTTATTGTAAGCTGACTTGATTCCGGCAAAAACAGTACGTGGGTTGTTCTGAGTAAACTCAGGGCCAAGATCCAGAGTGAGTTTAAGCAGTTTATCGGCTCCTTCGACCTGCTCGGCCTTTATGATCTTTGCCACCCGCAGGTCAACTTTTTCGAAATCAGAAAACTTGATCTCTTCGCTGACGGGATCAGCGGGCGCAGCCTGTTTTTTTACGCTATTTTTAGCCGGTGTTGAGCGGTTGTGAACCACTTCATTGGCCGTTTCACTGAGCATAGCATCTATCTTTTCCTGCTCAATTCTTGAGATCAATGGTTGAAATGCACCCACTTTATGAGCCAGCAGCGGGGTTTCTAGTGAGTTCCAGTCTAGTGACCTGCACTTCAGGAAGAGTTCAGCCTGAGTGGTCGTAGAGGGGATCACTGGCTTGAGGTATATCATTAGAATACGGAACAGATTGATTCCCATTGTACAGATCTCCTGCACACTGGACGCCTGTTCCGGATCCTTGATCAGTACCCAGGGTTTTTGCTCATCAATATACTGGTTGGCACGATCTGCCAGGGCCATGATCTCACGAATTGCCTTGCTAAATTCCATGTTTTCGTAGTGGGCCGCAATTGTTTCACCTGCATCAATAAAAGTATCAAGCAGTACTTGATTTGCTGAGTTGTCGGAAAGTTGTCCAGCAAAGCGTTTGTTGATGAACCCGGCACAACGACTTGCAATATTAACCACCTTCCCAACCAGGTCGGAATTGACGCGGCGCATAAAATCGTCCAGATTCAGGTCAAGGTCAACGGTGCTGTTGGATAGTTTTGCCGCGTAGTAATAGCGAAGATATTCAGGGTTAAGATGGTTCAAATAGGCCCGGGCCTTGATAAAGGTCCCCCGCGATTTTGACATTTTTTGGCCATTAACAGTGACAAAACCGTGCACCTTGATGCCAGTAGGGGTGCGGTAATCAGCGCAGGACAACATGGCGGGCCAGAACAGTGCGTGGAAGTTAACAATATCTTTACCGATAAAGTGGTAAAGCTCTGTTTTTGAGTCCTTCTCCCAATATTCGTCAAAATCCAGATCGGAACGGTTGTCACACAGATTTTTAAAGCTTGCCATGTAGCCGATAGGTGCATCAAGCCAGACATAGAAAAACTTGTTTTTTGTATTGGGGATCTCGAAGCCGAAATAGGGAGCATCACGGCTGATATCCCACTCTTGCAGGCCCGCATCCAACCATTCGCTAATTTTGTTGGCGACCGGTTCTGTTAATGCGCCACCACGTGTCCATTGCCGAAGCATCGCTTCAAAATTTTGTAGTTTGAAAAAATAATGAGTTGATTTTTTTTCGATCGGTGTTGCATCGGACAGGGTGGATTTTGGGTCAATCAGATCTGAGGGTGAGTAGGTGGCCCCGCAGGCTTCACAATTATCACCGTATTGTTCGGGGGCTTTACAACGGGGGCAGGTGCCCTGAATGAATCGATCAGCAAGAAACAGTTTCTTTTCTGGGTCAAAGGCCTGAGTGATTGTTCTGCTGGCAATATGTCCTCGGTCATGGCATGACTGATAGATATGTTGTGACAGATCTCTGTTTTCAATACTGTGGGTGCTGTAGTAATTGTCAAAATCGATACTGAAATCACCAAAATCAGCCAGATGTTCCTCCTGAACCTGGTGTACCAGCTGCTCCGGCGTGATACCTTTCTCTTCCGCTTTAAGCATGATCGCGGTGCCGTGTGCATCATCAGCACAGACATAAGTGCATATTTGACCACGGCTCTTCTGAAAGCGAACCCAGATATCTGTCTGGATATATTCGAGCATATGCCCCAGATGGATAGGGCCATTGGCATAGGGTAGGGCGCTGGTAACAAGGATCTTTCTAGGGTTATTACTCATAGGACAAAGCTGACTATTGGGATGTATGCTAGTAGGAGCACGAACTATAACGGCAGTTTCGATTTATTTCATCAATTTTAAGCCCGATAGAGCTAATTGGTATAGATTATTAATCCGCTCCATATAATCGCAAGGTTAATCGCTGTTCGCTACGCCCCATAAGTTACTGTATCCTTGCTATTGAGCCCCTTGCATCGCCGCAAGATGACACTCGCATAAAGGTCAAACCATACTTGATTTTTGTGTCAGCCCCCCCACAACTATTTAAGTGTATTCGTAGTAAAAAAAGTAGAGGATTATTATGCCCCAGATTGATCAAGCACAGATAGAACAGGCCATTGCCACCTACCAGGATGAAAACCTGAAGACAGATTATGTCACTGCCAATGCGGTGGAAGCCGTTGAGATTCAAGCTGATCTGATCAGAGTCAAGTTAGATTTAGGATATCCTGCGGCGGGTATTAAGGCGGAGATCGAAAATGCGCTAATGGAAAGAATCAAGCCTCTGGCGGGAGAGCGGTCGGTTGAAGTGGTGGTTGGTTGGGAGATCAAGGCACAATCGGTCCAGAAAAATTTATCCAACCTTTCGGGAGTGAAGAATATAATTGCAGTCGCTTCGGGAAAGGGAGGCGTGGGCAAATCAACCACGGCGAGTAATCTTGCCCTGGCTTTGTCTGCAGAGGGCGCGCAGGTGGGTATTCTGGATGCTGATATTTACGGGCCGAGTCAGGCAGTGATGCTGGGGATAGACCCAGATCGTCGTCCTGAAGTTAAGGGTGGCGACCGTTGGATACCCCTCACTGCTCATGGGGTACAGGCTATGTCAATGGGGTTTTTGGTGGGGCCCAGTACGCCCATGGTTTGGCGGGGACCGATGGCCAGTGGTGCCCTGCAGCAGCTACTGGATCAAACCGAATGGCAGGACCTGGATTATCTGATTGTAGATATGCCGCCGGGCACGGGCGATATTCAACTGACACTTGCTCAAAAAGTGCCGGTGACCGGCGCGCTTATCGTTACAACACCGCAGGATATAGCGTTGATCGATGCCCGCAAGGGGATCGAGATGTTCCGTGAAGTGGAGATACCCGTGCTGGGGGTGGTAGAAAATATGAGCGTGCATGTCTGTAGTCAGTGTGGCCATGCCGAGCATCTGTTTGGTTCTGGCGGTGGTGAGATGATTGCCAAAGATTATGATACCGAACTGTTGGGCTCATTGCCGCTAACGATGTCGATTCGTGAGCAGGCCGATGGCGGAACCCCCACTGTTGTGGCTGAACCTGATGGCAAAGTTGCTCATATTTATCGACAGGTCGCGCGCCGTCTGGCTGGGGTTCTTGCTGGAAAAGCAAAGGACGATAAAGGTGGGCTGCCTAACATTAGTATTCAAGACGACTAGCCCAAAGGCAGGAGGCTATTGGACTTGGCAGGCTATTAGAATTTTAAGTCCGACAGCTTCCTGACCCAGATTTGTAAGCTCAGAGAGTCTCAGTGTCATCAAATCGCTTATGGGCAAGCAGGGCTTTGCAGTGTGGACAATGGGTCAGTGTCCGGCCCTGGGATCGTGAGGCGATCTCAAACAATACCCGGGCATCCTCCTCATTAACACCCAAATGTTTACGCAGATGCTGAAGCGCATCTTTTTCTTCACCGGAAATAATCCCGTCAGCAAAAGCATCTTCCAGCATCAGGTGGTATTTTTGACGTCTGCGATGAAGCTGGTCTGAAAACCCGGAGGCGAGAATACCCGCTGGCAGTGCTACCATCCCTATGCCTATGATAGTGATGCAGCCACCAAAAAGTTTTCCGGGAGTTGTAATCGGTATCACATCGCCGTAACCCACTGTAGTGAGGGTTACCAGAGCCCACCACATCGAATCGGGTATCGTACCGAAGGCATCGGGTTGCACCTCATGTTCAATCAGATAGATACCGGTAGATGCCAGTATAAGCAGGATAAAAAGCACAAAAAATGCAGCAAAAAAGGATCTTGATTCCTCTTTGAAAACAGCGAGTATCAGCGTCATGGCGCTGGAGTAACGGGTTAGTTTGAAAACCCTGAACAGCCTGAATACGCGTAGCATTCGCAGATCGATCTGTATAAACAGAGTTAGATAGAAGGGTAGTATGGCGATCAAGTCGATCAGCGCCATCGGCGTGAGCAGATAACGCAAACGCCCTCGAACGGGGTGGTAAAATTGTGGGTTTTTTAACTCAACAGACCTCCAGGCACGAACCAGATATTCAATTGTAAATACCATTATCGAGAAGAGCTCAATATAGAAAAAAACTGGACCATAGCGGTTATGTAAAGAGGCTACAGACTCAAGAATAATGGCAAGGATATTAAGGCTGATCAGGCAGATCAGAAAGATATCAACTGCCGGGGTGAATTGACTCTTTTTTTTTGAATCCTGTGGTGAAGCAGGGGACGACAGAACAGATTGCGGCATATTCAGCAAAAGACCTTTTTAAAATGGGTAAGTAGGTTTTTAGATGAGTATGATTGATTAGTCAATAAGTATGGGGCGTTAGCTGAGCGCTTGGCGGTAATTTTTATGAGCCGGTCTGGCATGAAAAACAGTGTCTGCTGTTATCATGGGTCGTTAGATCGGTCTATCAGGAGATGTTACCCCGCAGCCCTGACTGTTGAAAATAACTGGTTATATCAGTTAGCCTGTGGCAGCATGCTGCACTTTTAACCCACTGCCTGTGCGCAGTATAAATGCCAAAATAGCTCAAAATAGTTAGGGACACCTCGCCAATGAGTATCAAGTCAGATAGATGGATTCGCCAGATGGCAATGGAAACGGGAATGATAGAGCCGTTTGAACCCGGTCAGGTTCGATCGCTTGGTGAGCAGCGGGTCATCTCCTACGGCACCTCAAGTTATGGCTATGATGTGCGTTGTGCAAAGGATTTTAAAGTATTTACCAATATCCATTCGGCCATTGTAGACCCGAAAAACTTTGATGAAAAAAGTTTGGTGGATATCTGCACAGATGTTTGCGTGATCCCCCCCAACTCATTCGCTCTGGCAAGAACGGTCGAATATTTTCGTATCCCGCGTAACGTGCTGACTATCTGTCTCGGGAAATCCACCTATGCACGTTGCGGTATCATTGTGAACGTTACCCCGCTGGAACCTGAGTGGGAGGGGCATGTGACCCTGGAGTTTTCCAATACCACCAACCTGCCGGCAAAAATCTATGCTAATGAAGGTGTGGCGCAAATGTTATTTTTTGAATCAGACGAGGTG
>Ga0190303_1000649_pt1 | contig 14373 bp, 9 predicted proteins | sample 48700701_MG_FD_161672 | JGI IMG/M metagenome (GOLD analysis project Ga0190303, IMG submission 161672) | Hydrothermal vent sediment bacterial communities from Southern Trench, Guaymas Basin, Mexico - 4870-07-0-1_MG | ecosystem: Environmental > Aquatic > Marine > Hydrothermal vents > Sediment ...
CCCTGGAAGAACGTCAGGCGAATATGCAGGGATTACAACCCATTCCTTCTGACGCCCAGGTACAGGCCGAGTCAGCTATGGATAGGTTTGAATCCCGGGCGGGGCAGGAACGAACCGGAGAGACGGATTATATTGACACTGGCGTAAAGAAGAAAGCCCTTTCCATTATCGAATCGAGTGAACCAACAATTATTTTAACAGACCGCCAAAAGGAGAAACACAAGGCCTATGACCCATTTGAACGGATCACCGAAAGACTTGGAGGTAAGGTCAAACGACCGCCATCGGTACAGCAACAGTCATACGTTGAAGAGGTGGAAACAGCCGCCCAGAGAGAGAAAGGCTTATCTGATACCGCTCTCAACCAACCACCGTCCGATAGTCGTGTGACCGACGCCAAGCTCTTTGGCACATCCTCTATGGCTAACACCATCAGATCTAAGGGCTTTAAGTCTCTCGACAGGAATAGCCATCTTATGGTGCTTGCCAATGTGAATAGCGCTCTCAACGACGACAAGATTTTCGAGGCTGTTATCAAGGCCGTTCCTGTTAATGTGATGGACAACCTCATCGGGAAGGAGTGGGCGACCAATAGCCTCCTCCATAATAAATCTATGCTCCGCAATCGGATTGCCGTTTCTGGTGAGAAATCTATACTTGAGCCCGTAGTCACTTTCGTCGACTCTCTTTCTTCCATTTTCAAAGTCGGATTTGCAGGACGCTTTGCAGAAAAAACGGGTTTGCCCCTTCCTGGAGGACCACGCCCGGGTAAAGATGCTTCCACAATGAGAACAGGTAAAAGTCTGCCTGGAGCGAAAAGTTTTGCGGCACTCGGCGGAACAAAAAAACTTGACTTGGTTGGCACGGCTGGGGGCGATAACTCTCTCGAAACTGATTCCACAGGTAGAACACACAAGGGTTCTCATATTGCAACCTCTTTAATAAATGGTCAAGTTGTTAAAACTGATATTAACCCAACAGACAAACAAAAGCAAGCAGGGAATTATTTACATGGGACAGTCAAAGTCCACGGGCTGGATATTGCAATTGAGAATCCTGGCGGGTCTGTACGGAAGGGTGTAGACGGTCAGGGGAATTCCTGGGAAACCACCATGCAGGATCATTATGGATACTTTAAACGTAGTGAGGGCCGTGACGGCGACCAGGTGGATGTTTTTATTAAGCCTGGAACCCTGATGTCTCCTAAGACTTTTATTGTTGACCAGGTTGATCCGAAGACCGGCAAGTTTGATGAACACAAAGCCATAATGGGAGCCTCTTCCGAATCAGAGGCCCGGGAGATTTATGCCCGTAATTATGACAAGGGGTGGCAGGGACTTGGCGCCATCACTGAAATGAACCCGGATGATTTTAAGGTCTGGTTGAAGGATGGGAAGCGGACAAAAAAACCTTTGGCTATGAGCCCCCAAGGGTCAGCTGCCAAAAAAACCGAAGATTCTCCTAAGGGCCCACAGAGCAAGACTGATACCGCCTATCTACCCGATAATACCCCTGTTAAATTTGTATATGAAATTGTGGAGCTGGATGATCTTCTGCCTTCCCACGATACCGACATGAAAATTAATCCGGAGTACCCGCAAGAATTACAGCCCAGGGACAGGGAACGGGCAGGATCACGCGCTCAGATCCACGCCATGGCTAAAGACTTAAATCCGGCCAGGCTCATGGAAAGCAAAAGTGTGGCCAACGGAGCCCCCATCATAGGCAATGATAATAATGTAGTTGAATCCGGGAATGGCAGAGTGATTGCTTTGGATATTGCCTATGGTCCAGATGGTGATAAAGCGAAGGGTCAATTTTATAAAAACACCCTGGGCAAAAACTTGGAATCCTTGGGTTTTAATTCTGGTTCACTGAACGAGATGGAAAAACCGGTACTGGTCCGCCGGCGTACAACCAAGATCGATGACCTTGTTTCTTTTGTCCAAAAGGCCAATGAAACCGAGGTCGCCAAGATGTCACCGGCTGAACAGGCCAAGGTGGATGCCAAAAACCTGACCAAAGAAGACATGGCACATTTCCACCCCTCTAAAGATGGGAGCCTGGCGGCTGCTAGCAATCAAAATTTTGTTTCCCGTTTCCTCAAAAAAATGAGCGCCGAAGAGGCCAGCGGATATATGACGGCCGATGGCATGCCTACCCGCCAGCTCATTGACAGGATGCAGGCTGCAGTTTTCCAGAAAGCCTATGAATCTGACGAACTGCTGTCAATGATGGCCGAGGATGCAGATCCGGATATTAAAAATATTCTTAACGGCCTGGTCACCGCTGCCGGAGACTTTGCCCTGGCCCAGACCCACGACAAGGCTATGGCTCAGGAAACTTCCCAGGTCATTGTGGACGGAATCAATTATATCCGGCAGGCCCAAAAAGATTATCCTCATTTAAAAGCCATCTCCGGGAAGTCCAAAGTTCTTGCCCAGGTCAACCAGGCCCTGGCTCAACAAAATATCTTTGGTGAAAAAACGTCAAAAGACGCCAAACGGGTTGCCCATACGCTTGCTTGGAATGTCCGGAGTGGTAAAAAAATAGGAGAATTTATCTCTTATATCGGGGCTGCAATGAGGGAATCCCTTGCAGATTTGAACCAATCTGTTATATTTGGAGATAAGAAAGATCTTTCACCCGGGCTTTTCGTCAATAAAGCCCTACATAACATGGAGAATAGCGACGATGGCGGACAAAAAACCCTCTTTGGCTCAAATAATGAATCCGGAGCAGAAAAGCCGCTTCCTGGAGATAATTCTGAACAAAGCAGCCAAGAGAACAAACCAGACACTGGAGAAGGGGGACCTTCCGATAGTGATCCCACCGAAGGCCAAAACCGTCAAGACCCAAAAACCCCTATTGAGGATTCCGAGGAGCTGATAGATATTTCCCCTGAAGACCTTGACTACCAGCAAGCCTACGATGCCCACCAAGGGACAAGCCACGTTCCAGACGATAGAGCAAAACAGGAACAGCAAGGCTATTATCAGCACATGAAATCCATTCAAGATAAATTCTTGAAACTGATCAAGCCTGAACAAAGAGAAGACCTGAAAGCTGAGTTGAGGATATATCAAGAAGGATACCTGAGAAAATACGGTGCTGTCCTGTCTGCAAGATCAAAAACCATGTCATCCATGATTACCGGGCCTTCAAATTTCCCAACAGCAAGAAACCAAAAACGTCTTGATGCTGAACAAAAACGATACCAAGAATTAGAGGCATGGGACAAGAAAGCTCAGAACGCCATCAAAAGAGAACTTGGTTTATCCGGCGTTATTTCCAGCGATGACCCACAGGCAATTAAAAAATTAAAAGACAAACTTGCCAATCTGGAAAAATCTCAGCAGATGATGAAAGATGCCAACAGGATCACCCGGAACAAAAAACTTTCAGATAAAGAAAAAGTAAAAGCCTTAATAAAACTTGGACTATCTGATAAAATGGCAATCGAAGCGATGGTCCCGGATTACGCGGGGAAAATTGGCTTTGCCTCGTATGCTCTCACAAATAACAATGCCAATATCAAACGGGTCAAAGATAGAATCGCTGACCTTGAGAAAAAGGCAGAAGATGAAACCATCACCGTGAAAATAGGTGACGTTGAAATAATCGACAACGTGGAAGATAACCGGGTCCAGATTATCTTTGATGGGAAACCCGATGTGGATACCAGAAAAGATTTAAAAGCGAACGGGTTTAGGTGGGCGCCAAGCGTAGGCGCATGGCAAAGACACCGGAGCAACCGGGCTTTATCTTTGGCTCACGCTGTTGTTGGAGGGATCAAAAAAACCGACGAAGGAACCTCCCCATTCTCCACAGCCCAAGACCTCGCAGCAAACCAGGAAAAAGAAAAAACTCCGGAGTCTATTGCAAACCCAGCCGAGAGGTACTACGCTGGAGGCCGAGAGGGAGACGTCGGTTATGACACTAATTTGGTACAGGCCTACCCGGTCAACAGAGTACGACAGACAGGTGAGATTGCTGTCTCACGAAGAGCGGTTAAAAGCGTGGCAAATGCTGCCGAAGTCCTATCAGGGCTTGGTGAAGCGTCCCAGGAGGAACTCTACCTCCTTGCCACCGACAAATCAGGAAAAGTCCTAAACCTCCACAAGTTTTCAAAAGGCACCTCTGTAGAAACACCCGTCCACATCAACCAGATGGCAGGGCATCTTCTCGCGATGCCTGGTGTCAGCAAGGTCTATTTTGCTCACAATCACCCTTCCGGGGACCTTAAAGTTTCCGAAGCGGATCAAGCTGTTTTTAAGGTCTTGAGAGATTCCTTGTCTATCCAAAAGATAGAAACCGAAGGGTTTCTTATTGGATGGGACAGGTATCTAACCTTTGATGAAAACGGAGAAGGCGCCCCCAAAAGAATTCTTAAAAGCAAGAACAAAAAATACAGCATCCCGGTGACGGAGAGGAAGATCGTTGACCGAAAACAGAGCCGGGGCAAGATCTTTTCTCCATACGCCTTAATGGACAGATTGGCCCATGAGGAAGACGGTATCCTCTTTGCCGGCATCAACCTTCTTGAAAGCACATTCATCCCTTTTAAAAAGGGCATGTCAATAAGAGATGCAGCAGCTGACATCCTATCCAAGGCATCCGAAGTAAATGCCGAATATGCCTTTATCAACGTACAAGAAAAAAGCGAAACTAACCGGTGGAAACTTTATAATGCTCTTGCAAAAGGCCTTGACGGCCAGGGGATTAGAACTCTGGATATGGTCAGCCGTGATGCAAATGAAAACCTTATCAGTTTTAGCGAAGTCGGGGAATTGTATGAAACGAACCCGGACAGCATCCGGGCGCTTGCATCTGATGAAATCCTTTACCATGCCATACCTCCATCGACTGAGAGATCCACAATGACGGACAAAAAAGATTCATTCGTCTCTAATTTGGATAAGGCTGGTCCCTTTATTTCTGAGGTATCTCGTGACGGATTGATGGTGGACATTAAAACTTTTACCGATGCTTTTGAGGCTCTCTCCGTTCTTGATCATATTAACGATCTTCTCAAAATCCCAATTAGCCCTTCCATGGGAAGGCATCCCTCTCAACCCATTAACGGTAAGGCCTCTCCTTCTGAGAGCCTCCGCAATAGTATGCGGTTTAACCTTGCATTCTTCAGCAACCTTATCAATAGCGATACCTTTAGCGATAAGGGTTTTAGCGGCATCGATATCAAAACTCAACGGACGGTGAACTTTCGAATGGGAGTCACGTTCAAGAATCTTGAGGTTATTGATTCTATTGTCAAGTTTATCCCCGTTAACGTGATGGATAACCTCATGGGAGAAAAGTTTTCTGCCGATATGTTTTTCGACAACCCTTCTATGCTCAGGAGACCTATTGCCTCTATGTTGGCGAACGAGATATCCAGAAGGGGAAACTCCGCCAACACTCTTATAAAGGCCACAACACTCGGGATTGCAGAAAAATACTCCAGTCTCATTGGTGTTGACTTCACAAAGATGTTTGGAGATTTTGTGGCCACAGTATCCACAAACGAGAGTGACTTTTTTAGTCCTGGAAAGAGCAAAGCATTTTCTGGAACAAAAAAACTTTCCAGAGGTGTTGTTGTTAACGGCGAAAGAGTCTCTCACGATAGCCTTCCCACATTGGAAACAAGTAGTATTTATCATAGTGATAAGCATACCATAAAACACGATGGTGCTCAAGCTAAAAAAGTAAACAATTTCAGTAAATACATAGACTTGTCTTCCGTTAAAAAAAGATTTAAAGGGCAAAATATCGAGGTTCTCGGTGATGGATCGCTATCTATTCAATTCAACAACGATTCAGAGTTGATTATTAAGTCTGTAGAAGAAATAAGCGATAGCGATTATAAATTTGCAATTTCTTCAGGCAAGATGCAACCATCAGGGATTCTTCTTGGCAAATATCTACACGGAGCCATTACTCTATCAAGCCAGGCTACAACCCGAACGCTTGACCATGAATTGGTCCATCATTTAGAGAATGTCGGCATTATCGGAAAACCAGAAAAGCTGGCCATTGATGCTAAAATAAATGAGTTTTCCCGGAAGAACAAACTCGATTTCAGCCTGGTCCAGGATCAAAGAGAGAACCGGGCAAACTTTATCTCCCAATATCTTGAAGCCAGGGAACAATACAGAGGAACTCCCATAGGGAAGGCCCTACAGAAGATATCCGACCTTATAGACGCCTTAATCCATGTCGGACGGAAGTCTGTCAAGAAGCTTGCCAAGGGCATGGAGACGGGGAAGATTTACAATCAGACCCCTAAAAAAGGTGGCCAGATGGCACCGCAGTACCATACCGAATCCGACAGAATATACACCCCAGAGGTGAAAGACTTCTTGAAAGCCGGTGGGTTCGGGCAGAAGAAAAACGAAACATTCAAAGAAAAATTTGATCAGGTCAAGGTCCTTGCCGGTGATAAACTGAGACAAGGCATGGTGGATCAATTCCACAGCCTAAATAAAGTTCTGAAAGACAAAGACGCATGGATGATGGCGCATCTCACTAAATCTGATACCGGTGTGTTGATGACAGCTATAAACGAAGGTATGCCTATTCTTGACGATTCAGGTGCCGTAGATATCAAAGAAGGTTCCAAGAGCCTGAAGGATATACTCGCACCACTCGGGAACGAAACCGATGATTTCCTGGCATGGATCGCAGCACACAGATCAGAAAACCTTCTGGCAGAGGACAAAGAAAACCTCTTTACACCAGAGCAGATTGCAGCAGGTAAGACTCTCAATAAAGGCCGGGAAGCACTATACGGCAATGTAAGGAAAGACTTTGAGGATCTCGGGGCAGCGATAACCGATATCGCCGTTAAAACTGGCCTGGTAAACGAAGAGGAGGCACAGCAGTGGAGAGATGAAGGTTTCTATGTTCCATTTTATCGGATGCTTGAAGACCAAGAGGGGTCAAGGAGAGGTCCAGGAAACATTAATGGGCTTACCAACCAGAAGGCTTATAAAAAGCTCAAGGGCGGAATATCACAGCTCGATGACCTGTTGACCAATACTCTTCTTAACTGGAATCACTTGATCAGTGCTGGGCTTAGAAATCAAGCAGGGAAAAAAGCACTTGAGTCAGCGGCCGATATGGGCCTGGCCAGTGTGGTGCCAAAGGCAATCAAGAGCAAGGATGCTGTATATGTCCGGGATAACGGCCAGGAAGTGTGGTACGAACTGGACCAGACACCCGAAGCGCAGCTTGTTTTAGATTCTATAATGTCTCTCAATTATGAAGGTCTTAATTCTGTTGCAATGAAAGGGATGAGAATGTTCAAAAGGGTTCTCACCCGAGGAGTAACAGCGAGCCCAGGGTTTAAGATAAGGAACCTTATTAGGGATTCCATGCACGCGCCTGCGGTTGCCACGGTCTCGAAGAACCCATTAAAAAACATCGCTGTTGGGTTTAAAGAGAAGGCAACCATGAAGAGAATGGAATCTGGCGGCGGCGCTTTCAGCCAAGAAGGGTATATTCATGGGTCTGATCCTGATGCCATCAAGGGTCTTGTTGGTGTGGCGTCTGACTCAATTCTCAACACACCCCATAAAATTGCAGCAATGTGGCGTAAATATGAGGATTTTGGAAACACCTTGGAGAATATTAATAGGGTGGCAAGCTTCAAGAATGACCTATCCAAGGGCAAATCTCTCCTTGAGGCAAACTTTAATGCCAGAGACCAGCTTGATTTTTCCAGGTCGGGGAGTTTTTCTTCAGTTCGGGTACTCACCCAGGTTATTCCGTTCCTGAACGCAAGGATGCAAGGGCTCGATAAAATAGGTCGGGCGGTTATGGACCCGGCACAGCGGAACCAGCTTGCCCAGGTCGTGGGGATGTATACCATTGCCTCAGTATCCGTGATGTTGGCTATGGCTGGGGATGATGATTATGACGAGGCCCCAGAATGGGAAAAAAGAACATACCACTTATTCAAGATCCCCGGGGTGGATAAAATGTTCCGGATACCGAGGCCGTTTGAGGTTGGTGCCATTGCCTACATGAATGAGCAAATGGCCAGGCAGTTCGTGGATGCGAATGCAAAAGCGGGTGATTTAGGGTCAGCCCTATACCACACCTTGTCGGATACATTTGCTGTGAGCGTTGTACCGCAGGCGTTCAAACCACTGCTTGAAGTTTATGCCAATAAGGATTCTTTCCGGAATACGCCAATTGAATCTATGTCTATGCAGAGGCTATCCAAAAAAGAGCGGTCAAAACCGTGGACAAGTGATCTGGCAAAAGGCACAAGCTCTGCGATGTCGGCGGTATTACCTGAAGGTGCGACACTTTCTCCTGTTCAAATCCAGCACTTAGTCAGGGCGTATACTGGATGGGCCGGCGCAACAACCCTTGCCTCAATAGACTTCCTGATAAAGAAAATTAACGGTGACATTACTCCCAAAACAAAAATCAGCGAATACACATGGAACCCTGTATCCTCTTTCGCCCGAGATAACGAAGCAAAGAGTTCAAAATATGTAACCCAATTTTACGATAATATGTCTAAACTCAATACAATGTGGGCTGATATTAGAAAATATAGAGGAACTCCAGGCGGGAAAGAAGTAACGACAGAGCAGATAAGCAAACTTAGATACAGAAAGATGTATAACAATTTAAGCAAACAACTTTCTACATTAAGAAAACAAGAAGAATTTATCTATAAAAATACCTCAATGAAGGCTGAGTGGAAGAGGGCAAGATTGGAGATAATCAGAAGACGTAAAAACGATCTCACAAAAAGGGCCATAATGGCTTCTAAGGATGTATTTTAAAAGAGATCGGAGACACTTTCAACGTTTCTCCGTTAATTCTCCAGCATTTAATTCGTGGATATAGCGCTGCATTGGGAATGTTTGTTGTAGATTCGGCTGACGTCCTGCTAAGGCTGATTAAAGACTACCCGGACAAACCAGCCAGAACCCTGGACGAATATGGAATGGGTATGGTGAAGCGAGGGACTCCGGCCAGGACAACAAAATATGTAAACGAGTTTTACGAGGTGGCCCAGGAAATTGAAAAGACTGTCAAAACTTACCGGCACTATTTGACGGGGGATGACCCGGAAGCCGCCCGGAAGTACATGGAAAAGAATAAGGGCAAGATGGCCGGAAAGCGTACCGTTACCAGGGCAAAAAAAGCTTTGACTAAATTAAACAAACGCATGCGGCTGATCCAGAACGATAAGTCCATGGATGCAAAAACGAAACGGGAAAAAATGGACGAACTCACCACCAGAAGAAACCAGCTGGCCATGGACGTCTTTGAGAAAGTCCGAGGTTTACAGCGGTAAGGTTAATGAGAGATTTTGATTACAGATGAAACCAGAAAAAAAAGATAAAAAATATTCCTTAGAAATGGAGTCACCTCCCATTACGCACCGAGTCTTTTCTATCACTGGTTTTGTTTTTTCTGGTTGGATTTATTTTACAGATTCCCGTTTTAAGATACCAAGCGAGGAAGCTAATTGTTTCGCCTGTTTTATGATTCCAGAAGGTAATGTGATTGACGTTTATACAATGCTCGAAAAAATGAGAAAGACAGGATTTTTTAAATGCCAGACTTTGTAAAAATACCGGATAAAATTGCACTGTATGAAGCCGCTGACACGGAGAATATCAAAGCTGTTGTTGGTGGGATCAATACGGACTATTTTGCCCCGTCTGCAAATATCAGTTTTAAGATGCAATCCGGTGAGGAAAAGTATTTTTTTAATATTGCTGATGATATTGATCAGGTTAAGACTGTTGGCCAGGCCGAAGATTTTAATGCTGACAAACTGGCTGTCAGGGGTGGAGATGTTGAATCCACCTTTACCCTGGGTGATACATCATTAAAAATTGAGCGAGTTTTTTCAACAAAACCCACAGAGGCTCCCAGGTATAAATTGGCGTTCTCTCCTGGGGTCCAATTTTTTTACCAGCCCGAATTAACCGCTGAAGAAATAGCCGAAGGATGTGAACGGCCTGACAATGTAGTGGGGTCATATGCAGTGTATTGTGACCAGCAGGGCCATTTAAAAAACTCTGATGGGTCCACTAAAGTCAATTACGGCTGTGGAAAAATTGGGCATCTTTACGCCCCATACTGGACAGATGCGGATGGTAATAAAATTAAAGGCACCCAGGAGATTCAGGGTAACATCCTAACCTTTGCCTTGCCTCCCCAAGAGTGGCTTGATTCCGCAGTTCTGCCCATCACCCTTGATCCAGATGTTGGGTATACAACTGCCGGGGCCACAACAGTAACATATAACAGTATTTATGTTTACGGGTTGGCTAAAGACTCGCCGGCCTCTGGCGGCACTGTCGAATCCATGTCACTGTATACGGCCTTTGCTGGTACAAATGTTTTTAAATTGGGTATTTACGAAGACTCTGCTGGTCTGCCAGGTGACTTGCTCCTCACTACAGACGAGGGGATAGAGGCCGCTGCATCGTGGGTGGATGTCGATGTGATATCTCCCGCAGATGTTGTATCTGGCACTGATTACTGGTGTGGTGTTATGACGGATGGTGTCGCAGGTAAATACGACACCGTCGCAGACGAAGAAGCTATGCAATTTAAGTCGGGCCAAGTGTATGGGACATGGCCTGATCCATTTCCGAGTCTCCCAGGAGATAACCCCAGGCTTTGTTCGGTTTATTTTACATACACAGAATCCGGTGGTTTATTGCCTATAAAGCTTACCGGCTCTGCTGATGCCGTTAGTGGAATTTTAGGAAATATCAATGTCCGAAAAGGCTTATCAGGCGACATCAATGCCACATCCGGGATTTCCGGTCTAATCCATATCCGCAAAAGCCTATCCGGCACTCTCAATGCAACGGGCTTTGTATCTGCAAATTTAACAGTCAGCGGGACCGTGACCCTATCCGGTGGTCTTTCAGCACTTGCGGGGGTGTCGGGTAGTTTGAGTGTAAGAAAGTCCTTGTCTGGCTCTCTTGGTGCAAGTTCAGATATCAGCGGGTCAATCACTATAGATACTGTCGGGAAAGTCAGCCTATCGGGCAGCATCGGAGCAATGTCAGCAATCCATGGAGCCTTAAGTGTTCGGCGTGGGTTGTCTGGGTCAATTGATGCCGTTTCAGATATTGATGGGAATATTAATCTCAAGGTTTCAATGTCAGGTTCAGCCGACGCCGTGGCGGAATTGGCCGGAAGATTGAGAGTTATTGGTGAAAGCTCATTAGGCGTGGTGATAGACCCCTCCATTGAATCGGTAACAGTCAAAAGAATTTTGGAATCAATAACGGTTAAACGAACCATTATCTCAGTATAGGAGTCTTAAAATGGCGGATTTTGTTGAAAGTATTAGGAATGAGTGGCTGGACACTTTTGGGGCGACAACTCGGTATCTTGCATTGTTTGACGGAGATCCGCAGGGCGCAGGGACGGAGCTTTCTGGCGGGGCATATGCCCGTGTCGCAATTGCGTCCGCTGATTGGGGCGCCGCCGCAGCCGGAGCAAAATCAAACACAACAAAAAAAAGCTTCCCCCAGGCCAGTGCTGATTGGAATGGTGGCAGCGCTATTTCCCATTGGGCTTTAATGTCATTAAGTACGGGCGGGGTTGTCCAGGCTAGCGACGCCTTGAATGTGGCAAAAATCGTTCAAAGCGGTGATACTCCTGAATTCGATGTCGGGGAACTTGACTTAACAGTCGCATAAGAGGTGGTCTCATGATGTCGGAATATGTCCATAAGGGGAATGACAATACCAATGATTTTATCTTAAAGGCCGATGGTGCATCTGTTGATTTGTCCGGTGTGTCCAAGATGGTTTTGGATTTTGGCGGGGGTATTTCTGTCAATTCTGATGATGATTCGGTGGTCTTTGATTGGAGTGGCGGATTTGGCGGCCTGGTTCTGGCTATGGGGGGTATCTCTGAGTTGGTTGCTGGCAAGCAATACCAGCCTTCTCTTACCGTTTTTGATGCTCTTAATACCAATGGCGTCAATTGGGGCAAGATTGATGTTGTGATTTTATAATGAATTGCATTGACAAGGAATAAAACTGATATGGAAAGGTTGAGATCGTTGGGTGCTGAAATTATTGGATGGGTTGTGAGTTTTTGCTGTTGGTTTACGCCGGCCCACTGTGATCATTTTGCAAAAGTCCTGGCTGTCCTCATCGGGGTTGTTACATTGCTTTTTATCACGCTCCCAAAAGCGTGGGATTACCAAGTGCAAAGATGGAGGGGTAAAAAATGAGCTTATCAAAAAAACAACAAAGGTTTACTGGCTGCATCGGCCAGCTCATAACATATGCCTATTCCAAAGGTTACGGTTTGACCCAGGGGGATTCTTTCCGGGATGAAAGGGTCCATGGCGGCTTTAATGAACAAAAGTCCTATTCAGCGGCAAGGTCGGTTCATAAAATTCGGTTGGCCAATGATTTCAATTTGTTCATTGATGATGAATATATCAAAGACGGGGGCCATGATGCCTGGCTTGACTTGGGGGAATATTGGGAATCACTTGACGATGATGCACGTTGGGGTGGCAGGTTTAATGATGCAAATCATTTTAGCTTTGAACATTGGGGGTGTAAATAATGTTTGGAATTGGAACCATTGTCGGAAAGATCTTTGGGACTGATAAGGCCATCACCAGCGTTGTGGATGGGGCAAAAAATGCTCTGGATAAACTTGTCTACACCTCCGAGGAAAAAGCGGATGATCATGCGAAGTCTGTAACAGAAGCCCGGACAATGGTGATCGACTGGTTGAAAAACACCCAGGGACAGAACATAGCCAGGAGGGTAATTGCCCTTGTCATCACCTCCATGTGGGCGCTGAACGTTCTTCTTATCCAGGCCCTATCTGTCGCAGCCGTCTGGGTCAGTGAGCCTAAGCAGTATTTGGCATCGGCAGAGGTTATTAGTAAAAACGCTCAACCAGTAACATCTGCAATGATGCTTGTCCTTGCTTTTTATTTTGCAGCACCCCAAATGGGCAAATTTGCAGACGCAGCTTTAAAAAAATTTTCCGGAAAGTAGTTTTTGTTTACCTTAATTAAGGAGTATTATTATGCAGTTTCGTGGATTGATAGAAATTAAACTTGGTGAAATTGATGTCATGGAAGTGGACGGACTTGGTGCGAGAACATGGACCGACGTCGCCGCTTCGGGATACTATGACTTTGAGGGATTGCTGCCAGCTGGTTTTTTGCCTGTTGCTGGTAAAATCCAGACCATGGAGGCCTTCGTGGGTCAGACTACCGTGGGTTTGGAATTGGGTATTACCGCAGACCCGAACGCCTTTGTCTCCACCAAAAACGGTGTGGCAAAAGGCACTATTAATGCAATTCTCGGCGGAGACATGGACGTGGCCATTGATGCGGATACCGTTGTTCGCCTGACTGCTACGGGAAATGCCGATTTCACCTCTTTGACCGCTGGCAAAGTTGCCTGTTCTCTCTGGTGCATTGACATGAACGAACCGGAAACAGTTGTCACCAATTAATACGGCTGTAACTTTTAAATAGAAAGGCCCTGGGGAATTCCCTGGGGCCTTTTGTTTTTAGGTTTGTCATTTTAAGATAACAAATGGAGGGGGTTATTTGTTCGTTCGTCTATATTGAGAGTTCCCAGAAACCACCTGGCTGCCATCTGCATAAATTACACCAGTCACCCTATCAGCGGGAATTGGGATGGTCGTCAAACCATCCTGCACAAGTCGAGAAACGAGATACCCGGGGGTGCCGCAAGAAGTTATGACGAATGAGATATTAAAAATTATATCATTCACCTTAAAATATCTGAATCCTGGTGCGTCTATATTGGTCCTAATGGCTTTTATTTTAGACATAATTCAAAATCCTTTAAAAGAAATTAAGCTCCTGCTCGACTTCCGGCTGGTGAAAAACAGGAGGCGTCCTTGAGTCATAGATAAACTGCCCATTATCCCGCAGCGGATATCGTTGATTTATACTGGCCCATAAAATTCTCAACTCTTCGATATTCAATTGATCCCGGGGTTTGCCGTTAAAAATTTCTTTTACATCCCGCATAACTTGAGGGATTTCATACCCCTGGGCCGTGGCATACATTGTAAGATGTTTTTGGATTCTCTTCCGCAGGCTCAATTCTTCCTGCTTCGGGGTTGTCGTGACCGGTACCCGGGGAGAAAACCCACCAGCCCCTCTTCCGATCACCCGCCTGGAAAGTTCTAAAATTTGCGATTTAAGAGGGATGCACGGACCATTGGGGCCACCGCCCTCGGAATCCACCAATTCTTCCGGCAAAGGGAAGAGTTCAAGCTGCTCCTCTTCTTCTTTGGGGGCTTGGGCCCGGGTGACCTGTTCTTTTTCTATGGCCGTGACAAATTCAAGAAAGGCCGGATCTT
>Ga0190303_1000650_pt1 | contig 14369 bp, 15 predicted proteins | sample 48700701_MG_FD_161672 | JGI IMG/M metagenome (GOLD analysis project Ga0190303, IMG submission 161672) | Hydrothermal vent sediment bacterial communities from Southern Trench, Guaymas Basin, Mexico - 4870-07-0-1_MG | ecosystem: Environmental > Aquatic > Marine > Hydrothermal vents > Sediment ...
AAACGATAAAATACTCTTTTCCGAAACACCCGGCAGGTTTGTTGTAACAATACCTCCGGAAAACAAAGAAAAATTTGAAAATGTAATAAAAATCGATTTCTCTTGTATAGGAAGAGTAACCAAAAACCCCGAATTTATTGTAAAAGGGATTAACGGAAAAATTATAATCAATTCAAACATTGAAGAGCTGAAAAAAGCGTGGAAACAAACTCTGGCGTGGTAATATGGTAAAAGCACTTGTATTGACGGGTTACGGGATCAATTGCGACATGGAGACTGCGCATGCTTTCAAACTTGCAGGGGCAGACGTCAAAAGAATGCATTTAAATGATATAATTGAAAACAGCAAAATTCTTGAAGACTTCCATATTTTTGCTTTTCCTGGAGGATTCTCTTTTGGCGATGATATTGCATCAGGCAAGGTTCTTGCCAACAAAATTAAATACAATCTTTTAGAGCCTTTTGAATCCTTTATCTCTGAAGGCAAGCTTGTTATTGGAATCTGCAACGGGTTTCAGGTCATGGTAAAGCTTGGAATCCTTCCCGGATTCAACGGAGATTATATGAAATCTCAAGAAACTACCCTGACTTTTAATGATTCTGGAAGGTTTGAAGACAGGTGGGTTTATCTGAGATGCAATCCAAAATCAAAGTGCGTTTTCACAAAAGGAATAAAAACACTCTATCTTCCAGTAAGACACGGAGAGGGGAAATTTATAACAAAACCAGAAGTTTTGAAGAAGCTGAAAGAAAACGAGCAAATAGTATTTCAATATTCCGACAACGAAGGAAATCCCGCAATGGAATATCCATTGAACCCAAACGGCTCACTGGAAGCAATTGCCGGAATTTGTGATGAGACTGGAAGGATACTTGGAATGATGCCCCATCCGGAAGGATTTCTTCACAAAACAAACCATCCAAGATGGACGAGAGAAAACTTTCCTGAAGAGGGGCAGGGTCTTCTTGTGTTTAGGAACGCTGTCGAGTATATCAAAAACAATTTTTAACGAAGGATCCTTAAAAATCTTTTTTACAATAATGGGATCGGATTTTAGGCGAAATCTTCCAGATAAACATCATTAATAAAACCTGAAACATCGGAACAATCGATGGCGGCAAAACAGACAAACCGCCAAACGCCGTCATAGCTAAAGCCAAAGTTATGCCATGATTTTTTGCTGTAGTTGCAAACCCTATTGCAATTGCGTTCTCATAAGAGATTCCGCTTTTCTTCGAAATAATTATAGACAAACCAAACAGAACTGGATAGACAACAAATATAGACAATACCAAAATCCATACGAGATGAAAGTTTGTTATTATTGCTGTTGCCTCCCTAGATATAGCAATAAATATGACAAAATACATTCCTATACTGGAAATTGGAGGCAAAAAAGGTTTTATATCATTTTTAAAAACTTCTTTTCCATATCTCCGGTGAATTATTAATTCCCTTGCTCCAACGCCAGCAATTAATGGAAGAACAATGATCCACAATATTTTTTTAGCAATAACTAAGAAATCTACAGGCACGTATTCTCCAACGAGCAGTATCATCCATAGAGGAATGGCGAATATTGCAATTAAAAAACTCGCCACTTGTATAACTAATGCTGTTTCGGTCTTGCCTTTTGAGAGTCCAGTCCAAGCAACCATCATTGCAGAGCAGGGAACAGTAAGTTTTAATATCCATCCTGCAATGAACTTCGGATCAAAACCAATAAAAAATAATTTAGCCCAGAAATAAGCAATAAGGGGAGATAAAATAAAATTAATAATAATTGAAACCAGTATTATCTTCTTATCCTTTGCAACTAATTTTAATTCTTCTATTACTATTCCCATCATCATCGGAAAAAGCATTATGAACATTCCGTAAGGAATTAAAGGACTCAAGGTAGAAACAAAAGAAGGGAACAGCAACCCTGTTGACAACGCCAAAACTATGTCTATGAAAACAACAGAAGGAGATATTTTTTTAAAAATCCAGAAACTCTTTGTATTTTTTGTATCATATTCCTTTACAGAAATTTTTTATATGGGCAAACCGAGCCAGGAGAAAACACCAATCATTTTTAATCCCATATAAATCATCACAATGATGAATATCCACTTTAATGATTTTGGGTTTATTTTATGTGCCAAAAGGACGCCCAATTGCGCCATCGGAATGCTCGTGCTTGCCAATAGAATCCATTGCAAAAGATTCACATACCCAATAGAATAAGGAGGCAATCCAGAAGCATTTAATCCGTATAATATGTAGGCCATAGCTCCGCCAAGACTTGTGAATATCATCACCGCCGTTGAAGTGCCAACCGCTTCATGCATATGGTAATTCAAAAAGATCACCATCAGAGGAACCATTAAAACTCCTCCGCCTATTCCTATCAATCCAGTAACAAAACCGAAAACAGCACCAAGGAATATATAAGTTATTGGGTTTGCATGAGGTTCGCCCTTAACCCTTATGGGATGAGCAGTTATCATCCTCAGTGCACCTAAAAGAATCGCCAATCCAAACAGGATTTTGAGAATATTGCCGCTCAAAATACTGGCTAAATAAGCTCCCGCAAATGTGAATGCCATACTTGTTAAACCGAGAATTATTGCTTGTCTCCAGAGAACCACTTCTTTTTTATGATGTCTGAAAGAGCCGCTAATGGCTGTGAAAAAAACAACCAATAAATTAGTTCCAAAGGCAACCCTTATCGCAATTGTAGGGTCTATTCCCATTGCCGTCAAAATCCAAAACTGGACGGGAATCATTATAAAACAACCTCCAACACCCAACAAACCGGAAACCAATCCCACCAAAGCCCCGGTAATTAATAAAGCCAGAATGTAAATTAATGGCATCATTTTTCATCACCTTTTATTATCTTCAATATTTTTATAACTTTCTTATTTTTAATTTTATAATAAATGCTTTTTCCCTCTCTTCTTGATTCAACGATCCCCAGATCTTCGAGTTTTGATAGCTGGATAGATATCGTTGGCTGAGTTCTTTTTATAAACGAAACAATTTCGCAAACGCATTTTTCTCCATTCAGGAGGTAGTTAATTATTTTCAATCTTGTTTCGTCGCATAATGCCTTGAATATTTTTAGCGGTTCTTCCATATTAATATATTAATAAATATAAATATATATATGTTAAAAAACGAAAATAAGGACGCAGAAACTGCAAAAAATCCCCAATTTATAAAATCTTGATTTGGCATATCTACTGAATTATATACATTTTCTAACAGAAAAATATAATATTAATAAATCTTGATTATTTTGTGGGGCAAAGAAAGGACTTCCCTGTTAAGGAGGAAATTCTGCCCATCGATTAGAAACGGCTCGAAAGGGCCATGGAAACCTAAGAGAAAATCTCTAAGATTGATGAAGCAATCTTAGACTGGGATGAGGTTTCCACTAAAATGAGATGCAAGCCGAAAAGGCGCTTAGACGGATGTCCCTTTCTTTCCTCTGATGTGCTTTTTAGCACTGAGAAGATAAACAAAAGGCAGATTACTTTGCTCCACACCCAACATTTTTTGGAAATAGAAATCAAGCAACAAAGACCGTTAAGAACTTTTAAGAAATTTTAATGTTTAATTTATAATTTCGACCGAGAATAAGAAAATTATTAGAATTCTATAAGAAAAAGGTCGGGAAGGATAGAATCTCTAAATGTTTTGATAAATAAAAAAGTAATTTTATGATAACCTATTACAGAAGAAGTTTAAAAGACAAAGAAATCAAAAGACTTAAAAATTTTCAGCGAGGATGCTGGATAAATGTCATAAATCCGACAAATGAAGAAATAGATTTTCTCGCACAAAACTTTAAATTAAACAAACAAAATCTGCTTTCTGGTTTGGATGAAAATGAAGTGCCGAGAATTGAATTTGAAAAAGACAATATCTACATTATTGTAAAAACACCTTATTCGGAGAGACCATATCTTCAAACTATTTTGATAATATTAACAAATAATTTTATCTTAACCCTTTCAAAAATACAACCGGATTTTATAGCAAACATGTCTACAAGATTAACGAGAATTGTAACAACCCAAAAATATAAAACTTTGATTATTTTTCTCTCTAAGATAAATAAAGAGTTTGAAAATGAAACAATAAAGACCGTAAAAATAGTCAATGCTTTGGCAACTTCTTCAAGGAAAATAAAAGAGAAAGACATTTATACTCTGTTAAAACAGGAAGAGAAACTTAATTTCTACGTTTCTTCTTATCACTATGAAAAACCCATTTATGAGAAACTGGTAAGGAAATTGAATTTTTATGAAGAAGATAAAGATATTATTGAAGATTTAATAGTTGATTCAGAAGAAGGTTTGAATCTTTGCAAATCTTCTTTAAAAACGATCTCCAATATCCGAAACTATTATAATATAATGATGAGCACCAGAATAAATAGAACCATTACCGTTTTAACTTTGTTTACAATTTTTTTAAGTGTTTTTACGGCAGTTTCTGGTTTTTATGGCATGAATGTTGCGCTTCCATTCCAAAATGTGCCATTTATCTCGATTTATATTTTTGTTTTTAGTTTATTTTTAGGCAGTATTTTCTTGATTTTTGCAAAGTTTAAATGGCTTTAAAAGAATATGGTGGAAAAACTCAGAACCCATATATTCATAAGCGGGAAGGTGCAAGGCGTGTTTTTTAGGGAAAACACGAGAAAGAAAGCTCTTGAACTGAACGTTTTCGGTTTTGTCAGAAATTTGCGAGATGGAAGGGTGGAAGCAGTTATCGAAGGAGAAAAAGATAAAGTTGAAAAGTTGATAGAATGGATGAGAGAAGGACCCGGTTTGGCAAGAGTTGATAATATAGAAATTAATTTGGAAAATTATCAAGGGGAATTTAAAAACTTTGAAATCAGATTTTAAGAATTTTCCTTATCAATAATTTTTCAAACTTTTATTTTCTTCTCCAATTTCAAAAACCTGCCCATCTTTCGCGGCAACAGTTTTAATTCCGGTTTCCTGTTCTATCCATTTTGCTTCTCTCTCTGCAACACCAAAGAGCATTTTCATTCCAAGATGCTGCAAAATTGCAAGTTTTGGTTTCGCCCTTTCAATCAAAATTTTTGCTTTGTCTGCCGTCATATGACCATAGGGCTCAGAATTTCTCGGTCTTAAACAATTTATAATTAAACAATCGCAATCTTTAAAATAATTCTCTTGCCCCTCATAATATTCTCCATCTGCAGTATAACCGATTTTCTTTTCATCCTCAAGAACAAAACCCATGCAGTTTTCTTCTCCATGCACGCATTTTGTCGTTTTTAATTTTACATTTAAAAAAGAAATTTCTTCATCTGGTTTTAAAATGTAAATTTTCTCAAGAACATTTAGATGAAATGGCGAAACTACGGGGGGCTCATCATCAAAGCCTTTGATAACATTTTCATTTGAAATTAAAATCCCCCTCTTTTTCTTTGCTCCCTAAGTCATCGCTTCTATAACAACCTCTAAATCCGTATAGTGATCAGGATGATGGTGAGAAACAAAAATAGAATTCAATTTTGCAAGATTTTTTTTGAATTGTTTCGCCCTGACTATGGCTCCCGGTCCCGGGTCAACATGCATATTCAGATTTTTGCTTTCTATGATAAAACCACCTGTTGCTCTCAATTGATTTAAAACAACAAACCTCCCCCCTCCAGTTCCGAGAAAAGTTATTTTCATTTATTTTTTTGTTTTAAAATTTTATTTCTCTCAGAATTATAATTTGATCGTTCTCCTCGCCCCGCATGCCTCGCACTTCAAAATATAGAATCTCCCTTCTTTTTGCAGAATTGTATCCGGTTTTCCGCATTCGTGGCAATAAACAAAATTTTTGAGATATTTTTGTATTTTATCTTCCAAAATTGGAGACCTCGTCTGCAGGATCAACTTTCTTCCGTCTATTGACCCAGAAGTGGCGAGTTCTCTGTATAAAAACTTTGCAACCTGTTTTTTATCTCTTCTAATTGAATTGCAAAACTGCTCAAAATTTGAAATAATTGTTTTATTTCCGCTACTTGAAATTTCTGGTTTTATTATATTGATTCTGTCTTTTATTTCTCCTTTTTTTATTTTTTCATACACTTTATCCAACATTTCTTTGTATTTCATTAAAAAACTTAAAAAGTAATTAATATTATCCCGCGATAGCTCAATGGCAGAGCACTCGGCTGTAGTGTTTAACACTTTGGTTTTACACAAACGCAGGTGCTCTAATTCAGAAACCGAGGGGTTGCCAGTTCAAAGTCAGACACCCCCCCAAAGAAAGAAAAATTAATTAGAACGGGGTTGATGAAAATCTGGCTCGCGGGATTTATAGACTAAAATATGATTAATTATGCTCGGAAAAATTCTTATTTACACAGGCAATGGAGAAGGAAAGACAACGGCCGCATTAGGTCATGCAATAAGATTTGCCGGTTATGGAAAAAAAGTCGCAATTTTGCAGTTTATGAAGGGTCGCAAAACGGGAGAATACAGAATCCTTGAGAACAACAAATTTATTGATTTATATTTATTCGGACCCCCTTATTTTTTGGCTACAACCCAGGCAACTCTTGGGGGATGGCTGAAGGGAAAGGGAATAGAATTCGTTTCTTTAAATTTGTTTAGTGGAAAGAAATTGAGCAAAAAAGTTGCCGCCGACAAACTCGCATCAAATTTAAAAAAAAGTTCATTTGAAGTTCATAAAAAGAAAGCGAAAAAGGGGATGGAATTTGCAAAAAAACTTTTGCTTGAAAACAAACATAGATTAATAATTTTGGATGAGATTTTGTATGCAATAAAGTTCAAACTTGTGAATGAAGACGAGGTGATTTCTTTGTTGGAAAGAAGAAAAAATATTCATTTCATACTAACTGGAAGATTTGCTTCAGAAAGAATAATTAAAATGGCGGATCTTGTAACAGAACTGGAAGAGAAAAAGCATTATTTTTATAATGAAAAAAAAACCTTTTCTGGATTGGATTTTTAAAATGATAGATGTTCACTGCCACTTAGAGCAATCGGATTACGATGAAGACAGGGAAGAAGTGATTTCAAAGTGCAAGGAAGAATTGCTCGCGATAATTACTTCCTGCGCCAACCCGAAAGATTTTGATAAAAGTCTGAAGTTGGTCAAAAAATACAAAAATTTTGTTTTTCTCACGGCGGGTTTTCATCCTGAATTTATCTCAAAATTTTCGGGAGACGAAATAAGAGAATATTTGGAAAAAATTGAGAAAAACAGAAATAATTTGGTTGGAATTGGCGAATGCGGTCTTGATTATTATTGGATTAAGGATAAGAAATTGAGAGAGGGGCAGAAAAAACTTTTTATTGAACACATAAGTCTTGCGAAGAAACTTGATCTGCCTCTAATTGTTCATTGTAGGGATGCTGCAGAAGAGTGTCTGAAAATCATAATTGAACAAAAACCAAAAAAAGTTTTGCTTCATTTTTTCTCGGATAAAAATCTAATTCAAAAAGTAATAGAAAATCAGTATTTTGTCTCGATTAATACTTCTATTTTTAGAAGCAAGAGCATAAAAAAGATCACAAAAAAAATGAAGATCGAGCAATTGATGACGGAAACAGATTCTCCATGGCTGGGATTTGGAAAGAGGAACACCCCTCTTTCTGTAAAATTTGTGATTGAAAAAATCGCAGAAATAAAAAAATTAGATTTTTCTGAGGCGGATAAAATAACAACAGAAAATGCAATAAGGTTTTTTAATTTAGATGAACTATATAAAACAGGCGAAGTACTTCCTCATCAAACTTAAATACTTTATTATACTATTATTTAATGGTGGTAAATAAAACTAAATTATGGGAGAACCTCCACAAAAATAGAGGTGGAATCTTGAAGACCGACTCTAAACTTTCTTATACCGAGCAAATATTGCATACCTGTCAGAAAATTAAAAGAATGGAAAATATTTCTATTTCTACAAATCCGGAGAACTATATGAAAAAACTTTTTTCTATAGCAGACTCTCTATTCGCCGAAGTAGAAGAAACTGGCGGAACTGAAATAGCGGCAAAGGAAGTCATTAAAAAATTTGTTGCAGAAGAGAATATTCCTTATTTAAAAGGTAGATACAATCTTGTAGATATTTTGGACACAATAGACAATAAAGAAAGCAGGAGGGCGAACTGCCTTGGAAAAACAATTTTATTTTCATGCCTTGCGGAAATGATAAATTTTGATTTATTTTTTAAATTAAGAAATGTTGCTCTTCCCAACCACACTTTTATAAGGATAAAAGGTGATCCAGACAGAGACATAGAGACGGTTGCCAGATATAAAGAAATGGAAAGGATATCTGAGGGGGAAGGTCTGGAAGAGGCTTTAAAAATGAATGTTCCAGCTCTTTATTATTCACATCTATGTGGCGATGATAATATGTATTGGGTGTATAAAGAAGAAATGTTGAATGAAATTTTACATCATTTTCCAGAATTTGTTCCAGCATTATTTGAAAAAGCACAGATGGCTGTTGGTGAAAATAAAATTTCTGAGGCGGAGGAGTATCTAGAAAAAGCATTAAATATATTTCCAGAGGATATCCACCGTTTAATATTGAAAGGAGATATAGAATATATTAAAGGCAACAAAAAGGAAGCAATAAATTATTATGAAAAAGCTTTTTTAAACAGATACGCAGATGATGAAACTAAACTTTTATCTTGTAAAAAGAGATTAAAAATAGCCAAAGAAATTGGCGATGAAGAAGCTATTGCTTACGCCGAAGCGGATATACAAATGCTTAAAGAAAATTATAAAGAGGCATTGTCGATTTTAGAAGGGTTGCTTCTTGAATCAAAGGAAGAGGCAAAAGCTGCAATATATGACAGAATGGGGGTAATGTACTATTGGTTGAATGATTATCAAAGAGCTCTGGAATGTTCAGAAAAAGCCATAAAGATAAACCCCAGCAATCCGAAATATCTTTACAATAAAGGTCTATATTTACAGATATTGGGCGATCCTGCCTCTGCTGAAACTAATTATATAGAGGCGTTACGTATTGATCCTTGTTTTATAGAGGCAAAGAAAGCGTTACAAACCTTAAATTCAAAAATAAATTAATTTAGTTATGGGAGAAGAAGAAATCTTGCACCAGAATGTCTTCTGGGCAGTTATTATAATAGTGTGTATTCTTGCCTTTATTATATTATATGCAATAACAACAAAAGGTTTATCTTTAATTGCATTTTCACACTGAGAACTTTAATTAAAGAATGAGACTGGCGGTTATTGATGAGAAAAAATGCGAACCCAAAAAATGCGGAAATTTATGTGAAAAAGTATGCCCAAGAAATAAACTAAAAGAGAAATGCATAACGATAGAAAAAACGGCAAAGATAAACGAAGAACTTTGTGTGGGATGCGGAATTTGTGCAAACAGGTGTCCTTTTGGCGCAATAAAAATTGTAAATACTCCAGAAAAAATAGGGCACCTGGTTTATAGATATGGGGAAAACAAATTCTCTCTCTATAATCTGCCAATTCCAAAAAAAAAGGTAATTATTGGCCTGATTGGAAGGAACGGAATAGGAAAATCAACGGCGATAAAAATTCTGGCAAAGAAAAAAGAAATTGCATCGGAAAATTTTCCAACGCTTTTAAGAGTCTATTTGAGCGAAGAAAAAACAATTTCTTATAAACCACAGATACTCAAACCGGTGGATATAGAAAAAATAGATAAATCGATAATAAGAGAATTAAACATAAAGAAAAAACCGAATTATTCTGGAGGCGAATTGCAGTTATTAAATATAGGTCTTTGCCTATCAAAAGAAGCCGACCTGTATCTTCTGGACGAACCCTCGTCTTATTTGGATGTTGTTTCCAGATTGAAGGTGGCAAATTTAATAAAAGACAGATTGAAAGATAAAGAAGTAATAATTGTTGAGCACGATCTCGTAATTTTGGATTATCTTTCGGATGAAGTTTATTTGTTGTATGGTTCTCCCGGAGTATATGGCGTCGTTTCTACTTTATATCCTTCTCTCAGAGGAATAAATTCCTATCTTGCGGGATATCTGCCTGCGGAGAATGTCCGAATCAGAGGAGACAGAATAAAATTTGATATAAATTTGCAAGAAGATTTAAAACTTGAAAAACTGATTTCTTTCTCAAATCTGGAAAAAAAGAGGGGAGATTTTAAATTAAAAGTCAAAGGCGGAGAAATTTATAAGAATGAAATTCTTGGGATTATAGGTCCAAACTCGATCGGCAAGACAACATTTATGGAAATTCTTGCGGGCAAACTAAAGTTAGATAAGGGAAGTATATCCTGCAAATCTTCTATTTCTTACAAACCGCAATACCTTTATCCGGATTTTTCTGGTCCCGTCGAGGAAATCGTCCCGAAATCGAGAGAATTTAAGGAGCAAATTGCTTATCCCCTGCATCTCGAAACATTATACAAGAAAAATGTTGTGGATTTGTCTGGAGGGGAGTTGCAGACCCTCGCAATAGCTTTGTGTTTGTCTAAGGAAGCCGACCTGTATCTTCTGGACGAACCCTCTGCATTTTTGGATATCGAGAACAGATTGCAATTAGTTAAAATTCTTGGCAGAATTATCAAAAACAAACAGGCAAGCATTGTAATTGTTGATCACGATTTGCATTTACTCTCTCAAATTTCAAACAGGATTTTATTTTTTAAAGGAAAGCCCGCGAAATCTGGGTATGCAGAAATAATCCGAACTTATGACGCGTTGAATAATTTTTTGAAGAATTTCAATATAACTTTTAGAAGAGATCCAGAAACGGGCAGATTTAAGGCAAACAAGGCAGGGAGTCAATTGGACAGGGAGCAGAAAAAGAGAAAAGAATTTTTGAGTTTGAAATAAATAGACATTTGCCGTATAAAATTCAAAAATTATAAATACTTGGAGTAAATAATATTATGCGAATTTGGATTACTGCATTTTATCATCCAATTACAATTTTTGTCAAGTTGCAGTAATCCCCATATTTTTATTTCTTTTGGAAGATGGTTGGGGATTTATTTTGTTGGGGCAAATTATCTAAAATTTCTGCGGAAGAAAAAATAGAATTATTTTTTGAGGTTCTGATTCCCGCAGCCTATCTGAGATTAAACAAGAAAAACAGCAGAGAAGAATTAAGAAAAATAAACTTATACAAAAGAGAAATTAGAAATTTATTGAAGAATTCTGATTTGGAAGAGTACATAAAACAGGAGATCGATTATATATTGAAATGGCATTATGAGAGAGAAATTTTTTCTTCAGAAAAATGATGGAATATTTTTATGTAGGGGATTCAATAAGAAGTTCAGAATATGGTACGGCTTTTGTAAAAATGAGCCCATATGCAAGAATAAAATCATTAAGGGAAATAGTTTATCCTTCTATTTTACCAAAAATGAATAAAGAAGATGAAATCAAACGCCTGTATCGACATAAAAAAAGGGTTGTGGTAGCCATAAAAACCACAAATAATTACGAACTAGAAAAAGAACTGGAAAAACTCTATAACAAGTATGTCAAAGATCTTGGACTTTCGCATCTGGAAATAAAAGTTTATGAAAATGAAGTTGAGATGGAAGAAGAAATAAGGAAAATATTTGAAGAGGAAGAACTTAAATCCAGAGAAAAAGCCAGAAAAAAACATGGCGATGTTTTTACCGCTTCCGCCAGACAAAGAATTAATTTAGCAAAATTGTATGGTGAAAGTTCTCCGAATTATTCATTTAATAAATTGAATGACGCTTTGCTTACAGTTTACAAAATATCCGATACGGCAACTAAATTTGAGATGTATATGGAGATTCAGGAATTAAAAAGAGAAATTTTAGATCGAATCAAACCCCCGAAGATTATTATAATTCGGCCATATTTTGATGATATTGATACCCAGATCATAAACTTTGGCAGTTTAAAAGATATGGAGAAATCTCTTTTAAATATAGAAAATGGCAAATTGGATGGGAGAGCGGCACTTGGAGAACTGGAAAAAATCGCGAAGAATTTGTTTAAAATGGAACGTAGTTTATCTGGAGAAATATATGATAGAAAATTATATGAAGAAATTATTGGATTGGAATTAGTGATTGCGAACTTGTATCACAAAATCTTTTTTAAAATATAAGTTATGTGCAAACTTTGACTCCAAAATCCATTAAATCTTCAATATTCTTAAAAATGTAAGGACGAAAATTTTGCCTCAAAAAATTTGGATTTGAACAAGGTTTTGTTGAGTTTTATGGTTTAAAAGAAGATGTCTAAAAGTATCAAAACTTTTAGATAATCTGAAGGTCGGGACAAAGGACTTGTATGAAAGATAGTCTAACTTGTTATTAATTCATTAATTGCTCTCCCAATTTCGACAATCTTGCCGTTATTCTACCATATTCATCCAATCTTTACGTTAATTATATAGACTCTTTAAACCATTTCAATTTTCTTAATTCTAAAACCTTTTCCAATTATATTTTGTTTCCCGCACTCTTTGCAGATATATCTGAAATCCAGTTTTGTGGTTGGTTTTCCCCTTCCTTTCGGCTTTTTTGCCGGAAAAGAACCATAGCCGGCAAGTTTTCTTAGATGTCTTCTCTGCCCCACCGCGAGCTTTCTCCTCGGCTTGTTCTTAACTCTCTTCAGTTTTTGAACGGTGTGTTTTTTGCAATATTTGCAATATCTTTTTTGCTCCTTTGGAATTTTCATAATTTACTGAAGTTAAATATTAAATAACGACAATATGCAGTTTATTCAGAACGAAGATATTTGCAGAAATTGATTAAATACGGAGATTATTAAAAAATTGTTTTCTATTTTTTTCTGGTTTGAAGAATCTTTTTTCTTGCCATAGAAGAGAAAATTCAAAATAAAGGTACAATTTCGGGATTTTTCCGGAAAGAATAAATAGAGTTTGTTTTTATATCGAGAAACATCGGATATGAAAAAACAGTTGAATACAATTTCTGACTAATAATTTAAAATTTTCGTATGTTATGGCAGAAGATGTTGTTAAATTGATGAGAAATAGAGAGACCATTAGAAATATTGGAATTGTTGCCCACATAGACCATGGAAAAACAACCATGACGGACAACTTGTTATCTGGAGCCGGGATGCTTTCTGAAGACCTTGCGGGAAAACAACTTTTTACGGATTTTGATAAACAAGAGCAGGAGAGGGGAATTACAATTTATTCTGCCAATGTATCTATTGTTTATAATTATGAAAACAAGGATTATCTGATTAATCTTATTGATACTCCTGGACATGTTGATTTTGGCGCGGATGTAACCAGAGCAATGAGAGCCGTTGATGGAGCGGTTGTAGTTATCTGCGCGGTTGAAGGCGTAATGCCTCAAACAGAAACGGTATTAAGACAGGCTTTGAAGGAAAGAGTAAAGCCAATTCTTTTTATAAATAAGGTCGATAGATTGATCAAAGAACTGAAAATATCTCCTGAAGAAATGCAAAAAAGATTTGAAAGATATATAAAAGAAGTAAATGAATTAATCGAAAAATATGCCGAACCAGAATTCAGAGAAGAATGGTTTGTAAATGTTATGAACGGCTCCGTTGTATTTGGTTCTGCCTATAAAAACTGGGCAATATCCGTTCCCTATATGCAAAAAACAAAAATAACATTCAAAGATGTTATTGAATTCACCAATGACAATAAAGAGAAAGAACTGGCAAAAAAAGCTCCTCTTCATAGGGTTGTTTTGGAGAGCATTATCAAACATTTGCCAGATCCTTTGAGAGCACAAAAATACAGAATTAAAAAGATATGGCCGGGAGAGGAAGATAGCGAAATCGGAAAAGGTATGACAAACTGCGACCCGAACTCAAAATTAGCAGCCATAATTACAAAAGTTATTCCAGATCCTCATGCCGGTTTGGTTGCAACAGCCAGAATATTCTCAGGCACTCTAAAGGAGGGAGAAGAAGTTTATCTTGTTGGCCAACACAAAAAACAGAGGGTTCAGCAGGTTTCAATATACAGAGGGCCTAAAAGAATTAAAATTGATGAAGCTTTGTGCGGAAATATCGTGGGCATTGTCGGAATACCGGATTCTTTCTCGGGAGAAACAATTTGCAATCCGGAATGTGTTATTACTCCTTTTGAAGGCATAAAGCATATCTTTGAACCCGTAGTGACGAAATCAATAGAACCAAAAAATATAAAAGATTTGCCGAAGTTAATCGAATTTCTGAAACAGGTTAATAAAGAAGACCCGAGTCTGGAAGTAAAAATAAATGAAGAAACTGGAGAGTATCTCGTTTCAGGTCTTGGAGAATTGCATATTGATGCAAAAGTTGAAAATGTGCTTAAAGAGAAGGGGATAGAAATAAGAAGTTCTACCCCCATTGTC
>Ga0190303_1000651_pt1 | contig 14369 bp, 11 predicted proteins | sample 48700701_MG_FD_161672 | JGI IMG/M metagenome (GOLD analysis project Ga0190303, IMG submission 161672) | Hydrothermal vent sediment bacterial communities from Southern Trench, Guaymas Basin, Mexico - 4870-07-0-1_MG | ecosystem: Environmental > Aquatic > Marine > Hydrothermal vents > Sediment ...
GATTTCTCCCCTCCCCGCCTATCCTCAGGACGAAATCACAAAGCTCTTTCAGTAGAGGAGAAGGAACCTGCCGGAACTTATAACCCCATCTTTTCCCTCTATTCTGTACAGGTAATTGCCCCTGGGGAGGCCCTCGAGATCCAGGGAGACCTCTTTTTCGAGGGGGGAGATCTCCAGCTCCCGGACGAGGCGGCCGGCCGTGTTGTAGAGGCCAATTCGCGTCGGCACCCCATTTAACGCCTCCAGAGACAGCTTCAGCACCCTGCCCAGATTGGGGGTCGACTGGCCAGCGGTTTTACTGTTATTTTCCGCCGCCAGGACGTAGCCGTATTCCACGACAGTCTCGATGAAGAAGTTTTTCCCGAGCCCGAGCAGGGAGTCGAGGGAGACGAAGGAACCGTTCCGGTAAACGGAACTCCTTTTGCTGTTCCCGTAATCGGCGGTCAGAAGAAGGCTGTCCATGCTGCAGCCAAGCACAGTGCAGCCTATATGAAATTCGCATCCACGCGGAAACATGGCCTTTACCGGGGTGAGGTCCACGTAAGTCCATCCCGTTCCTTCCTCGCGGGTGTTTACCTCGTCCTCGGGCAGATCGACGTATCCGAGGGTGTCGCCGGGAAAGCCGTTCTGGTCCCGAAAGACGAGGACCCTCAGTATCCATCCCGAACCCCTCTTGGCGTGAAACAGAAACCGGGCTCCGAGAAGAGAAAGGGAATCGGGAGCCGTGAATCGGACAGAGGGCAGATCAAAGCCTGTCGATTCGACCGGCTCGACGTAGAAGGGGCTGTAATTCTCGTAAAAGAGAGTGTCTATTCCCCCCATTTCCCCATCATAAAGAAAAAGGTTGTCCCCACTGGTATAGCCGTCCACGTAGTCTCCCGAGGCATTGAAACCCTTTACCTGAAATCTCCATCTCTCCGAAGCGATGTCGGGAAACACGAAGGTAAGCGTTTCCCTTGAAGCTGGCAGTTCCTCGGCGATCGGAATCCATTCCTGGCCGTCATCGGGGGTGTAATAGAGGTTAACCCTGGTGATGCAGGCGGCCGATGTGATCCACCTCAGGAGAAGGGTATCGCCGGCAAAGAAAGCGTCTCCGTCAAAAGGATGGAGCAGAGTGACGATGCTGGTCGGCGGAGTAGAGGGCACGAACGTAGCGACGGAGGAGTAGGAATATTCGCCGTCATGGAAAGTGTAAAGGGCCCAGTATCTCTCGATTGAGCTCCAGGTGTCGTGAACGAGAACGTAATCATTTTCATAATTTCCGCCGTCCAGGTAACCGACAGCCGTCACCGAGTGATAGATGGTCATGGTATCGATGAAACCGTGATGAGGACCTATGTAGTAATAATTCATGGCTCCCCAGTTGAAGGGTCGGCCGTAGTCGATCTCATTTTTCACGACGTCGAACTCCCAGCCGTTCGTTTCGTCACCCCAGAAATCCTCAGAGTCAAAATCATAACCGTTCTCCGAGGCGACCTGGCTCTGCCCAGGGGCTATCATATCGATGTAGGTGCCTCCCGAGGTGGTGTCGGTTTCCATGGCGATCGCCAGCTCCCTCTGCACGTTGGGGACGTTGTAAATCCAGCCCGTATCACAGGCTCCGGCTATCACGACATCCCAGTGATCGAACCGGTAATCCACGAACCTCCCGTAGCCGTTTTTGTCCCAGAAGCCGAGCACCATAGCCGATGCGGTGGGAGAGCACCCGTAGCTCCAGATGTAAAAGGGGACGCCCTCTATTTTGTTCTCCGATTTGCGAGCCTGGAAAAATTCCCTGGCGGATCCTTCCCTGACCCTTTCGATGAGAGTCTCCCAGTAGGCGCGAGTCCTGCGGTTTTCCCTGAGGGGTTCTTTTCTCCTGATCCTCACGAGTTCGTCCTCCCTGCCGTGAAGGAGGGCGAGGGCGTCTATCAGGATCCTCTCCCCACCTCTCCTGAAGGCCAGGTAGACCTCAAAGGGACTTACGTAGATTATTCTGTCCAGCTCAGCAGGCCCTCCCAGGATTCCGGCTGCCATCTGCCTGTAAGCCGGCATTTTCTCCAGGAAGAAGGGTGAACCCCTGCCGAATTCCGGCACGGGAACGCTGTTTCTGTCGGCCGACACGACGGCATAAGCCCTCTCCCTTCCCTTTGAGTACTGGAAATAATAGGCCGATATCTGCCCATCGGGCTCATAGAAGGTGCCTCGGGACACGAGTTCCTGAAATCCTCCCCATTGAGCTTCAACTCTGGCTCGGGCTATTGTTTCTGCCGTCAGGGGATCAACTGGTGGCTCTCCGCCGGCGGTCAGCAAAAGGACGATCAAGATTTTCATCCCGTACATGGTTCCATCTCCTTTTGAGGTGAGAATACGACATGATGCCCGTGCGTTCAACATCGGCTGCCCTTCCAGTCGGTGCAAAGGGAGCTTCCGGGGGAAAGGGCACTTTTTAAGGCAGACAGTCCCGGTGTAAAAGAGCTGCAGAGGTCCGCCCGCGGATCGGGTTTCCATCGACACTTTAAGGCCGGCTGTGATTTTTTCGAAATGACCTGTTGACAGCCGGAAGCCTCTGACGTAACATTTAAAAATGGGAATCGTACTCGCACTTTTAGCCCTTCTGCCCTTTACATCCCCTTCGGGAGGTTATCGGGATATGTCGAAGTTCAGGCCGCGCTACAGCATCTCTACGTTCTATTCCTCGAGGGGCTTTATGGCCTTCGATACAAGGGTATCTTTTCCGGAGACAAAGGGTTTCAGGCTGACCCTTGGCCTGATAAATTACGAAAATTTCGGAAAGAAGAATCCATTGAGAAACCGTAATTTCGGCCTCCTGGACCTTTCTTATCGCAAGGAACTTGGCTTTTTAAGTCTCAGCGCGAGGATAAGATACCTGGCCCCTCTCGGGGAGAGGGCTACTGGCCGGTCTCCTTTCTGACGCTCCCGCTCTTGCTCAGTCCATAACGCTGAAGCTTCCTGTAAAGAGTAGAGGGATCTATTCCCAGTATCTGAGCTGCTCTGTTCTTGTTCCAGCCGGTCTCATCCAGAACCTGGAGTATATATCTTCTCTCCAGCTCTTCCAGGGTGAGTCCCGAAAGGCTCACCTGATCGGAGACACCTCCGACGGAAAACCTGTCCCGTATCTTCTCGGGAAGATCGGCGGGCTTTATGACGTCGCCCTCCGATAGTATCACTGCTCTTTCTATCGCGTTTTCGAGTTCCCTGACGTTTCCCGGCCAGCTGTACTCGAGGAGTATCTTCATCGTCTCATCCGATATTTTTTTCGGCGGAAGGTTGTATAGCGAAGTATACTTTTTGAGGAAATGGTTTGTGAGAAGGGGGATATCGTCCTTTCGCTCCCTCAAAGGCGGGAGGTGTATATAAACGACGTTCAGCCTGTAATAGAGGTCTTCCCTGAACCTTCCCTCGGCCACCATTTTCTCCAGGTCGGCGTTGGTCGATGCGATGATCCTCACGTCCACCTTGATGGTCTTCGTGCTCCCGACGGGGGTTATCTCTTTCTCCTGAAGGGCCCTGAGGATTTTTACCTGGATTCGTGGCGACGCCTCGCTGATCTCGTCGAGGAGGATCGTGCCGCCTTCGGCGGCCTTGAAGAGCCCCTCTTTGTTTTTGGTGGCGCCGGTGAAAGCCCCCTTTGTGTACCCGAAGAGCTCGCTCTCCAGAAGTTCCTCAGGAAGAGCAGCCATGTTGATGGCTATGAAGGGGTTGTTGGCCCTGGGGCTCATGTTGTGAATTGCCTTTGCTATCAGCTCTTTCCCGGTGCCCGATTCCCCCCGGATCAGGACCGTGGAATCGGTAGGAGCCACCTTTTTGGCCAGCTCCAGAACCCTCTGAAATTTCTCGTTTTTGCCCACTATCTCCTTTAGCTCGTATTGTTTCACCCTTCTCTTCAGTTCCAGGTTTTCCTCTCTGAGCTTTCTCTCCTCGATAGCACGCTTTATGACGAGCTTTATCTCCTCGATCTGGAAGGGCTTCATCACGTAGTCGAAGGCTCCTTTTCTCATGGCTTCCACGGCCGATTCTAAGGAACCGTAAGCAGTCATGATCACGACTGCTATGCGAGGGTCTTCCTCCTTTATCCTGGTCAACAGCTCGATTCCATCCATCTCCGGCATCCTGAGGTCAGCGAGGACGACCTGTGGAGGGTTCTCAGCTATTTTTTCCAGGGCCTCTTTACCGCTGAGAACCGCCTCCACTTTGTATCCCTCCCTCTCCAGCATAATGGAGAGGAACTGTCCCACCGAAGCTTCGTCGTCAACTATAAGGATTCTCTCATCCATTTTCTGAATTTTCCCGTGGCAGATATATTGTAAAGATTGTTCCTTTATTTTTCACGCTTTCCACTTTTATCTCTCCGCCGTGATTTCCGATTATCCTCTGGACTATCGAGAGCCCGAGGCCCACGCCTTCCGCTTTGGTCGTAAAGAAGGGCTCGAATATCTTCTTGACCTGGGCCTCGTCGATCCCGACGCCCGTGTCCCTTATCTGCACTGCCACCCGATCCTCGGGGACCCTCGAGATGTCCCCGTTGAGCCTCATTATCTCGGCTCCGGGCGGAGCGATCCTGATGTAGATCTCCCCCTCCGTCTGCACGGCATCCACGGCGTTGGAGATCAGGTTCAGGAAGACCTCCTCGAGCTGACTCTCATCGGCGTGAAGGCGGAGGGGTGTGTCGTCGAATTCCTTTATAAATCTGATCTTTTTGTCTATGCTGACGCTTCTCGATACCAGGTCAAGAATCCTGTTGAGCGTTGCCACCAGGTCTATCTCCTCCTTCTTCGGAGGAGGCAGCTTGGCGAACTCCAGGAAATCGGTCACTATCCTGTTGAGCCTGTCCGATTCCTTGATTATGAGTTCCATTAGCTTTCGCGCGTCGCCATCGAGGTTGACCTCTTTGAGGAGTTCTATAGAACCCCTGATGGACGTCAGAGGATTCCTGATCTCGTGTGCCAGGTGAGCGGAGAACTCGCCTATGGCGGCAAGCCTGTCGAGCTTCCGGACCTCCCATTCAAGTTCTTTGACCTCGGTCAGATCCTGAAACACCACTATGGCACCCCTCCTGGCCCCCGACTCGTCATAGAGATAGGCGTGGTTGAAGCCTATAGGCTTTTCCTTGCCGTCGGCGGTCTTCACTTCTATTTCCCTTCTTTTCTGTTTTTCCTGTCCGAGCAGGATATTGGTGAGCTCGGCGGCGAACTCAGGGACTTCCTCCATCATATCCATCAGGTGGGGCCTTCCCGAGAATCCCAGGATCTTTTTCGCCGCCCTGTTGAAATAGAGGATATTGCCCCACATGTCCAGGGCAACCAGCCCGCTCGGTATGTTTTCGAGGATCGCGCTGGTGTCAAGTTTTACCTGTCTCAACACCCTTTTGGTTATCTCGAGCTCCCTTCCGCTCTTGACCAGCTGTTCCGAGACATAGGAGGTCAGGAAGGCGACCAGGTAGAAAAACAACACGTGGATGTACAGCTTGAGGAGGAAGAAGCCACCCTCGCGCGTCACGGCAGTGCTGTAGTCGAGGATCGGGATTATTCTCCCGTTCCGCTCAAGGATCAGAAGGACGCTGTACGCGATGCTCGCCAGGGTAGCCGTCAGGACCGCACCTTTGAGGAGCAGGAAGAGGCTCGCCTGCATTATTGTGAAGAAGTAAAGGAAAGTGAACTCGCTCAGAATACCGCCCGTGTAATGAATCAGGGCGGTCTGGATGAATATGTCGAGGATGAGCTGAATGTAAATCAGAAATTTGAGGTTGATCCCCGACTTGAAGGATATCCAGAAGATGTAAGAGGTGAGATATGTCAGGAGGACGAGCCCCAGAAGCGGGCGGAGAAGTTCTCCGTAGCCCCGGAGAAAGTATATTCCCACCCCCACCACCACCGTAATGGTGATGCTCCGGAACAGGGTCAACAACAGATATTCCTTTTTAAGAGCCCTCACACCTCTTCTCTTACTTTCCGAGGGTAGATGCGAGGTTAAATATCGGCAGGTACATCGAGATCAGTATCCCACCGATCATTACACCCACCACTACCAACATCACGGGCTCGATGACCGTGGCGAGAGTTCCAACGGCGTTGTCCACCTCGTCTTCATAGAAATCGGCTATCTTGTCGAGCATGTCGCTCAGACGACCCGTTTGCTCGCCCACGGCCACGAGGTGAACCACCAGTGGCGGGAAAGCCCCACTCTCCCTCAAAGGTTTTGCTATAGTTTTACCCTCCCCTATGCTTTTGCGAGCCTTCATTATAGCTTCCTCGACGATCGCATTGCCCGTTGTCCTCGCCGTTATCTGAAGTCCATCGAGAATAGGTACCCCGCTTCTCACCAATATCCCCAGTGTGCGGGCAAACCTCGAAATTGCAGCCTTCCTTGTTATACTACCTATTAAGGGAATTTTCAAGAGGAAGCCGTGGTAAATTTTCCTGCCCTTGGCCGTTTTTGTGTATTTCCTGAAGGCTAAGTAAAGTCCGGCGAGGACTGCCAGGATGAGGATTATGTACCTCTTCAGGAAGAAGGAGATGGACATGACGATTCTCGTTGGTGCTGGGAGTGACATATTCGCCGATTCATAGAGGCTTGCGAATCTGGGTATCAGGAAGATGAGGAGCCCGAGAGTAAGAATTGTGGCGAAGATCAGCACGATGACCGGATAGGCCATGGAAGACTTGACTTTTCTTCGAAGATTCATGACCTTTTCCAGGTAGTCCGAGATCCGCGCCAGCGTGACCCCGAGAACACCTCCCGTTTCTCCCACTTCCACCATGCTGATTATGAGGTTGCCGAAGACCTTCCTGTAGGCCTCCATGCTCTCGGCAAGAGTTTTCCCCGCCTCGACGTTTTTCTTGATCCTGTGGAGTATCTCCTGAAAGCGTTTCTTGTTGGTCTGTTCCTCCAGGATGGCGAGACACTGAACTATCGGTATTCCGGCGTTGATCATCGTGGCAAACTGCCGCGTGAATATTGTCAGGTCCTTGAGGCCGACCCTCCCGAAAAAGGACGAAAGAAGCGGTATATTGAAGCTTCTCGATTTTTTCTTGACCTCTGTTATGATAATGCCCCTGTTCTGGAGCGATGTCATGGCCTCCTCAAGGCTCTTCGCCTTGAGCTCTCCGCCCACGGGCCTTCCAGTAGATGTCTTTCCGCTCCAGGTATATACGGGCATTACATCAATACTCCTACTTCCTTACCCATCCTTTTGAGCTCTTCGGGATTGGGCGATACCAGCAGGGCTGTCTGCCATGTGATGAGCCCCTTCTTGAAGAGGTCGAAGAGGGACATGTTCATTGTTCTCATCCCGAATCTCTGTGATGTCTGCAGCACGCCGTAGATCTCATGAACGCGCGATTCCCTTATAAGGGTTCTCACTGCGGGGGTTGCTATCATGATCTCACTCGCCAACACCATGCCCTTGCCCTTTGCCCTGGGAAGCAGCCTTTGAGTTATTACCGCTTCGAGAACCTGGGAGAGCTGAACCCTGACCTGACCCTGTTGATGAGGAGGATATATGTCGATTATCCTGTTTATTGACTCTATCGCCGAATCAGTGTGAAGGGTCGCGAAGACCAGGTGTCCCGTTTCAGCAGCGGTAAGTGCAGCTGAGACCGTTTCCAGGTCCCTGAGCTCGCCGATCATGATGATGTCGGGGTCCTGCCTCAGGACGAATTTGAGAGCCTGGGCGAAGGACTTCGTGTCCTGCCCAACTTCCCTCTGGGACACGATCGCCATCTTGTTTTTATGGAGGTATTCGATGGGATCCTCTATGGTGACTATGTGGCACGCTCTCTCGTTGTTAATCTTGTTGATCATCGCCGCGAGGGTGGTCGATTTTCCGCTTCCGGTCGGGCCTGTGACCAGTATAAATCCCTGAGTTTTCTGGGTGATCGTTTCCACGACGTCGGGCAATCCCAGTTCCTGAAGGGCGGGGATCTCGAAGGGGATTCTCCTTATAGCGCATGCCACCGAGCCTCTCTGGATATAGGCGTTGCCTCTGAACCGGCTCAGGCCCTCCAGCGAAATGGCGAAGTCGAGTTCCATCTCCTCCTCGAGCCTCTTTTTCTGCTGGTCGTTCAGGAGGCTGTAGACCAGGCTTCTGGTCATCGCGGGAGTGAGCACGTTATATTCCAGGGGCACGAGCTCCTGATCTATTCTGAAATAAGGAGGAGCTCCTGCCAGGAGGTGCAGATCCGTTGCACCTCTCAACACCATTTCTTCCAACAATGTCTGTATCGTTACCATGGCTATTCTTCCGCTGTTACCCTTATAACTTCGTCCACAGTTGTTATGCCCCGCAATAATTTGAGGACAGCTGCTTCCCTCAGGGTTATCATACCTTCTTCCACTGCCCTCGCCCTGAGTTCATGCAGGGGTGCATTTCTTATTATCATTTCTCTCAGTTCCGGGCTTATGGGAAGTACTTCGAAAATGCCGTCCCTTCCGGAGTAGCCAGTGTTGTTACATTTGGGGCAGCCCTCTCCCCTGTAGAGAGTGACGCCCTCGAGGTCTTTCTCGGATATCCCGAGCCTTTTCAGGGCTTCGGGGCTCGGATTATCGGGCACCTTGCAATAATTGCAGATTTTCCTGACGAGCCTCTGAGCGACCACCAGATTCAGCGACGCGGCGACCAGGTATGGCTCTATTCCCATATCTATCAACCTGCTCACAGCGCTCGGAGCATCATTGGTATGGAGCGTTGAGAGCACCAGGTGCCCGGTGAGGGCTGCCTTTATAGCGATGGATGCCGTCTCGTGATCGCGGATCTCTCCCACAAGTATTATGTCGGGATCCTGCCTCAGGAAGGACCTCAGAGCTGAAGCAAAGGTCAGGCCGATTTCTTCCTTTACCTGTACCTGGTTGACCCCGGGAAAGTCGTACTCAACGGGGTCCTCCGCCGTGAGGATGTTCACCTCCGGCGTGTTCAACATGTTTATGGCCGAATACAGGGTCGTGGTTTTACCGCTCCCTGTGGGGCCTGTGACGAGGATCAAACCGTAGGGCCTTGTTATCGCGTAGATAAAATCTTCAAGGGGCTTGGGCTCAAAGCCCAGCTTGTTGAGATCAAGGGTGAGGTTCGTCTTGTCCAGGATCCTCATGACAACCTTTTCCCCAAAGAGGGTGGGAAGAGTGGATACCCTGAGGTCGATCGTCCTGCCGGGAAGCTTCATCTTTATGTGTCCATCCTGGGGCAGCCTCCTCTCCGCGATGTCCAGTTTTGCCATGACCTTTATCCTTGAGACAACGGCTCTCCTCAGTTTCTGCGGGATCGGCATAAATTCATGAAGCACTCCGTCGATCCTTATCCTGACCCGCATGAATTTCTCATAGGGTTCTATGTGGATGTCGCTGGCGCCCTTTCGCACCGCCTCAGTGATTATGCTGTTGACGAGCTTAACCACGGGAGCCTCTTCTATGAGGCTCGTGAGCTCCGATAGATCGGGTTCCTCCTCTTTCTCTTCCACGATCTCCAGCTCTTCCTCAAGGCTTTCGAGTATCTGGGACATCACGTCTTCGTTGCCCAGAAGCCTGTCGAGGGTCTTGAGAATAGCAGTATCAGAGGCGAGCAGAGGCTCTATGTCATACCCGGTGATGAATTTCAGGTCGTCCAGTATGTTCAGGTCGCCGGGATTGGCTATCGCCACTGTCAGGATTCTGCCCCTCCTCCTGAGAGGGACGATGAGATGCCTTCTGGCAAAATCTGCGGGGATCAGTTCGACGACGCTCTCGTCGATCTCGTAGTTAAGGAGGTCGATGGCCGGTATCATGTAATGTCTCGACAGCGCATCGAGAACCTCCTGTTCCGTAGCTATTCCCAGTTTCTCGAGCACGGCGGTCAGGGGCCCGCCAGTGTTTCTGAGCTCCCTCTCGACGGCTTCCAGATTTTCCTCCTTGATCACTCCGGCCCTTAAAAGGGAGTTCAGAAGCCCCTTTTCGCTTATCACCCTTGTGTCTCCTTCTTTACCCACATCTATATTTTCAATGGGGTGATAGTTTTTGTCAATAACCGCAGGCTGAAGTTATCGTTATATCAAGGGGAAGCATGTTTTAGCCTTTACCTTTTTGAAAAATTGTGGTAATATAAAAAACCTTGACATGGAAGAGAGGATCGCAGTTCTCATAGAGAGATTTAAAAGGGAGCAGGGCGATATATTGATCTTATCCCATGAGGCTCCCGACGGTGACTCCATGGGATCGGGCCTTGCTCTTCTCCACTTTCTCCGGAAGAAAGGGAAAAAAGTTCATTTCCTGTCGGTCGATGGAGTCCCCTACATGTACAACTTTCTTCCCGGCGCCGAGGAAGTTATCACCGATTATAGCGGCATTGCTGATCTCGCCGTTCTCGTAGACGCCAGTCGGGTTGAGAGGTCGGGACTCGAGAAGCCTTACCCTTTTAAAGAGGTGATAAGGATCGACCATCATCTGGTGGGAGAAGACTACAGCGAGTACGACATCCTCGACCCCGGGGCTCCCAGTACCGGCAATCTGATCTATGACCTCCTCAAAGCCTGGGACAGATATGCGATCGATTCCGCCATCGCCACCTGCCTTTATACGGCAATCCTCACCGACACGGGGTCCTTCCGATATTCCAACGCCACTGAAAAGGCCTTCACGGACGCTGCGGAGCTCGTTGAGCTCGGTGCGGATCCCGCGATGGTCTCGAGGATGGTCTATATGAGGAAGCACCTGACCACTTACAGGTTGCTCCTCAGGGTTCTCTCCAGTCTGAAGCTGGATTTCGACGGGCTGGTTGCTTACATAACTATCCTCAATCGGGATCTGGAGGAAACCGGCGCATCGAGAATAGAGGCCGAGAGCTTTGTCAGTTACCCCCTCTCCCTTGAGGGAGTGGAGATAGGCCTTAAATTTGAGGAAGAGGAAGGAAATATCTGGAGGATAAGTTTCAGGGGAAAGGGGAAAGTCGATCTTTCGAAGGTGGCCCTTGAGCTCGGTGGAGGAGGACATTTTAACGCATCAGGGGCGCGGATCGAGGGCGGCATGGATGAGGTGAGAGAGAAGGTTCTCGGAGTATTGAAAAGGCATATGGAGCGGGCAGGGCTCCTTCAGGAGAGAAAATGAGAAGCAATTTAGGCACATTTATAAGCACAATGCTCATAGGGATGACCTTCGGGGCTGTCCTGACGCTATTGCTCACCCCCTGGGCCGGGGGTGAGCTCAGAGAAAAGGTGGGCCTTGGCCATGAGGACCCTCACAGGAAGATAGAGAGGGTCCGCAGGGCGATAAAGAGACTGGAAGAGAAAATAGAGTCTCGCAGGGGCTAAGGTTCCGCCGGGCGAAACCTCAGGGCTGAAGCTCCGACGGCAGTCCCCAGGTTTATCGATGCCAGGATCGAGTCGCCCGATATTACCTCTATCCAGTTGGTATCAGAGGCGGAGTAGAGCGTTACGTATATTCTGTTTTCCCCGTCGACATCGATTCCCATCGCACCGGTTCCGACCGTGATCGGATTTCCTGCATCGTGGATAGGCGTCAGGGTGGCGGCATCGTACGACAACAGGCCGAGATTCCAGTCGGTCAGATATGCGATGTTGTCGGCGTTTACGGTGATGTTCCCCGGGTATCCGCCGATCAACAGGCTGTCGAGGAGAATAAAGTCGTCGGGATCAATCACGTAAATCCTGCCTTCCCATCCCGAGTAATCGCCGGTCGCGACGGCATGGAGCCTTCCCGTCGAGTCCAATGCGAGCGTCTGGAGGTTTATCCCTACTTTGAGGCTGTCAATGACTTCCAGGGTTTCGGGGTCGATCTTTAGAACCCAGGCATCGCTGTAACTGTAATCGGGCTGTATGCCAGTACAGGCCACGTAGACTGCTCCGTTGGCTGCTATTATTCCCTCGGGGCCGCTCTTCACCGGTATGGAGTCAATGAAATCGCCCGTTTCGGCGTCGAGGACGTAGACCATGTCCCTGAGGAATAGGGTCACGAAAAGCCTGCCTTCGGCTACGGCGGCCGCGTATGGATTTGAGCCGGAAGGAAGGAGGAAATCGGCCATTTTTTCGTTTGTGTTTGGGTCAAAAATGGTTATGGAAGCGTCCCCCGTAAAGCCTGAATTCACGATATATCCACGGTCTCGGTCGAAGATGATGTAGTTTGGGGTATTACCAGTAAGGAAGACGTCGCTCAGGAGGGTATCGTTATCTATGTCGTATATCGAGACGGTTTCGGATATGCCCTGAAGGACATAGATTCTGTTTCCCGCCGACGACATTCCGGTTTCTTCCTTCTCAGAGCACGCGGTGAGGGCGAGAAGCCCCACCAGGAACCACTTTTTCATGACATACCTCCTTTCACAATATGTTTGCACTGACCTTCAGGTTAAAATAACGCCCGGGAAGGGGATATCCCCTTACAAGTTCATATTGCCTGTCGAAGACGTTATAGATGCATAATTCCACTCCTATGTCGCCAAAATTGAAATTTCTTTCGAATCTGAAAAGGATGTCGAAAGTCAGGAAAGAGGGCATTTTTTTTGGCCCCGAGGGCCTCTCATATCTCTCTCCGACGAAGTTGAGCCGGGCCCTTAAAAATGGGGAGCTGACCTCGAGCCTTCCGCTGTGAAGAGGACGAAGCATGAGCTGCCTTCCTTCGGAGGTTATGCTATTGAGGCCGTAAAACAAATACAGCGAGAGGGATTTGAATTTGAAGTAAATATGAGTTTCATTACCCATCAGGATCACTTCTCTCTTATTCCTGGGGCTCCAGAGCCCATCCTCTGTCGGCTCCCAGACTATCATATCCTGGTTTTTCCCCGTATAGAAAGAGATGTCGAAGAAAAGGAGGGGCTTTCTAATCCTGACACCGCCCTCCGTCAGCCAACCCTTTTCGGGCCTCAGATTGGGATTCCCGCTGGCGAAGGGATCTCCCTGCCAGTAGAGCTCGTTGAAGGTGGGCTCCCTCAGGTTTGTCGAAAGGTTTGCGTAGAGGAAGACGTCCCTCGAAGGAGAGTAACCGGTCCCGAAGAAATAGGTCAGATGGGGAGATTTCTGCGGGCTGGTGCTGAGATAAAATTCCGGGGTAAGCCTGAATAAACCCAGGGCCAATTTTTTGCCCCCCGTTACGAAGAGATCGAGCCTTTTTCTTTCCCCCGTCCGGGGGGAGCTACCGCTTTTCAGCGTAAATCCAGCCCTGAGGTGAAGAGGGGAGACCGTGGCCGCTGTGAATCCGGCAATGTTCCCGATAGTTCTTTCGGTGGCAGATTCAGCCCTGTATTTCATGTCGTCCCTGTTCAGGAAGACTTTGAATCTGAAGGGGTCTTCTTTCAGCTCCACTTTGGCAATGGAGAGGGTTTCCCACCTTCTCGATCTCATGGGGCTGCCGACGGGGCCCGGGACACCGCATTCCAGGCTCGATACCATGATAAGGCCCTCAAAACCGGGGGAGGTCAGTTTGATCGCCGCTGCCGATCTCCTTCTGTCGTTGTTTTCACGGAAATGTTTTTCTCCCCAGGCGTCTCTATAGGGGAAATTTCCTTTTTCTTTCCCGACATCCACGGCGGATGTCAGGGCAAGACCACTGAAGGTATTTCTGCCCGTGATGGAGATCTCCTTACGGGAGAAACTTCCTGCTGAGAGACTTCCGCTGAGCCGCCCACCGGGGCCCAGGAGAGAGAAGGAAAAGGCACCCCCCATCGCTCCAGGACCGAAAAGCGATGAGCCGCCGCTCCTCATTTCAATTCTGTCCACAAAAGAGGGAGGAATGAGCTGAAGATCAACGGTTCCTGACTGAGGGGAATTGATGGGAACCCCCTCGATCAGCAGCAGGTTCTCTTCGGAAGCAGTTCCCCTCAATGACGTCTGAATCAGGTTGCCATAGTTTCTCAGGAATAGGCCGGGATAGGCAAAAAAGGCGCTATGCCACTGGCTTTCGTGCGGATAAAACACGGCCGACGAAAAGGGGGCTGTGAAGAGCTCGTCCCCGTACCTGGAGGCGGTCACCAGTACCTCCTCCATCATGAAAGGTCCCGGCACTTCCTGAGGTTCGGACGTGACGATTGTAAACAGTAAAAGCAGCTTCATTTTCGTCAAGCTGCCCGGGATTCGAGGGAGCCGGAACTCAACCTCACCCCTTACCCCCGGGGGCGGTTTAAGGACTCAGGAAGCAGGTCTCCCGGCTCGGAGCATAAAGGCTTCCGCCTTCCCAGCAGGACAGCCCGAAGACCATACCTGCCAGTGGCATCTGGAAGCCCGAACTCCACACGGTTGCGGGGGCAGCCCGGGATTCTCACCCGGTTCCCTGGGCTCCCTGAGCTTCAATGAACCGGCTATATTTTAATGCGTCCCCCGGCCGATTGCAACGCTCCGAATTGCCTCATTAAAAATCTACTCGAAAGGGGGGTCGTTGACTCACGAGAAAATCTA
>Ga0190303_1000652_pt1 | contig 14346 bp, 8 predicted proteins | sample 48700701_MG_FD_161672 | JGI IMG/M metagenome (GOLD analysis project Ga0190303, IMG submission 161672) | Hydrothermal vent sediment bacterial communities from Southern Trench, Guaymas Basin, Mexico - 4870-07-0-1_MG | ecosystem: Environmental > Aquatic > Marine > Hydrothermal vents > Sediment ...
AAATTGACCAAAAATCATAAACAAAAATGCCCCTGTGGCGGAATTTGGTATACGCGGTAGGTTTAGGACCTATTGGCCGTAAGGCCTTAGAGGTTCAAGTCCTCTCAGGGGCACCAACATTTATTATTCCTCCGCCCAAAAGTTGTTCACCTTTGTAAATCACCATTGATTGCCCTGGGGTTATTGCTCTCTGGGCTTTTTTAAATTCTATTTTCACTCTCATTGGGCTGACCAGTCTAAGTATTATTTTGGAAATTTTGGCGGGTTTGTGCCTATATCTTACTTTAACTGCTATATCTTTGGCTTTGATTAAGCCATTTTTTATTTCTCTTGGAAACTGATTATTTGTCCATGCCATATTTTTGGCTACCAATTGTTTTTGATATAAACTTTTTTCGGAGCCCAAAATAATTGTATTCTTTTTTTTATCTATTTGAACAACATATAAAGGGTGCTTAGAGCCTGAAACCAATCCCTTTCTCTGTCCTATTGTATAAAAAGGTAAACCTTTATGCTGTCCCAAAAGATTCCCCTTTAAATCTTTAATGGGGCCTTGCTTAAAACATGAATAATTATTTCTTAAAAACTTTCTGTAATCATTGTCTGGAATAAAGCAAATTTCTCTTGATTCTTTCTGGTCCTTAAAACATAAATTATTTTGAAAAGCAATTTTTTCTATTTGTGTTTTACTTACATTGCCTAATGGGAAAATAATCTTCTTTAATTGTTTTTGAGATAAACGATACAAAAAATATGATTGGTCTCTATTTTTGTATTTCGCTTTCTTAAGAATATATTGACCATCTACTGCTTTAATCCTCGCATAATGACCTGTAGCTAAATAATTTGCGCCCAAATCTTGAGCTATTTTTAGAAAACAACCAAACTTTATTTTTTGATTACATAAAACACAGGGATTAGGTGTTCTAGATTGACAATATTCTTTAATAAAGGGACCAATAATTTCTTTCTGAAATTCTTTTTGCAAATCAATTATATAATGAGGGATCTTTAATCTCTTACAAATAGCCTTGGCTCTTTCTACTGGTTGCTTATGGAAAGAGCCCAAATACATAGTAATGCCAAAAACTTGGTATTTTTTTTGTAACAAAAAAGCGGCTACTGATGAATCAATACCGCCAGACATAGCTACGGCTATATTTTCTCTCTTTTGAATTTTAGTCATGCTTCTTTCTATAATCTTCAATAGCTGATTTTAGAGATTGCTCAGCTAAAATTGTGCAATGATATTTGTGGACAGGCATATCGCCTAATACTTCTCTAATCCTTTTGCTTGAAATCTTTTCTGCTTCTTTTAATGATTTTCCTTTCACTAATTCTGTCAAAACAGAAGTTGAAGCAATGGCAACTGCGCAACCATAAGTTTTAAATTTAATATCTTTAATAATATTATCTTTAATTTTAAGATAGATATGCATAATATCCCCACACATAGGATTACCTACCTCCCCCATAGCATCTGAGTTTTCTATTACTCCCATATTTCTAGGACGAAAAAAATGGTCCATTATTTTACTATTTTCTTTGAAACAATTTGACATAAGATAAAATTAGCTGATGGATGAAATATTTCTTAAACGATTAACGGCTAGAATTAATCTTTTAATAGTATAGTCTAAATCCTTCTTTTTTGTCCAGCGACCTATGGAGAAACGAAGGGAAGAATGAGATATTTCTGGAGGAAGTTTCATCGCCGTTAAGACATGAGATGGCTCTAATGTAGCAGAAGAACAAGCTGAACCAGTAGAACAATAAATGCCAAAATAATCTAAGTCAATTAACATTGCCTCCCCCTCAACTCCTTCAATACTAATGTTAATATTATTAGGTAATCTTTTTTGACTTGGCCCGTTAAGATGAGATTTTTTAATTTTGCTTAAAATATTATCTATTAAATAATCTCTCATCTGAGTTAAACGTATCCCTTCTTCATCCATTTCTTGATAAGCCAGCTCTAGAGCCTTAGCAAAACCAACAATCCCAGGAATATTTTCCGTAGAAGCTCTGCGTCCCTTTTCATGCGCTCCTCCGTGGATCAAAGATTCAATTTTGATACCATTTTTAAGATATAACATTCCCACTCCTTTGGGTCCATATAGTTTATGAGCTGAGACAGAAAATAAGTCTATCCCCAAATCTTCAACATCAAAAGGAATATGCCCTAAAGTTTGGACTGCGTCTGTATGAAAATAAATTGGATAATTATTATTATTATTTTTTCTTTTAATTCTTTCCTTTTTAACAATTTCGCCAACCTCTTTTAATGGCTGAATAGCCCCCATTTCGTTATTAGCATGCATAATGGAGACCAAAACCGTATTAGGCTTGATTGCCTTTTCTAACTCTGTTGGACTTATAAGACCTGATTTATCAACTGGTAAATAAGTAACTTCTACCCCTTGTTTTTCTAAGAAATGAGCTGTATTCAAAATAGCATGATGTTCTATAGAGGAAGTAATAATGTGCTGCCCAGGATAATCTAACCCAGAAACAACCCCCTTAAGTGCTAGGTTATCTGCCTCACTGCCACCAGAAGTGAAAACAATTTCTTCGGGATTAATGCCAATAAGCTGGGCAATTTTTTCTCTGGAATCATTAAGAGCTTTTTGTGCTAACTTCCCTGCACTATGCAAGCTAGAAGCATTTCCAAAAAATTTAGAAAAATAAGGTTTCATTGCCTTCACAACTCTTTTATCAACTGGAGTAGTAGCACTATAATCAAGATATATTTTTTTCATATTATATAATTAAATTTCAAACTTTTATTCTTTTTTGAATATTTTTTAGATATATACAATTATATACAATTATATAGGATTAATCAAATAATATTTTTTGTATTATTATAAATAAAGTTAATTTATGGACTGGTAGTGCCCATATATGGAGACCACTAGTTTAAGTGACTAATGTTGAACAAATTAATCAAATATTTTGAAACGTTATTAAAACCTTTTATCAAATAAACCGATTATAAGCATCACCAACCCTCCTATCACTCAGATAGCTAGCTCAACTCCTGAATGAAAAAATATCCCAATAAAAATCCAAACGACTCCAAAGCCTACCTGAATTTAATAAGAAAATTTATTGTTCATGTTATCGTTATTTATATTTAATTAATTTTTAAATTTTAGATTTTTATTTTGGTTAATTTTCGAGCAAAAACGTGCGAATTTGGAAAACCGCTCTACAATTCACGACGAATACGGGTTTCAGAAGGTCAATTTAAAGGGACAGTCCCCTTTTTAGTCCCCTTTTTATATTTCTGATAATTGTTTAAATTCTTTGTCTTTCTCAACTATTTCTGGGCTAACCTCTAAAGCCATCTGATTTATGCCAATAAGTTTAATATTGTTTAGCGTTCTTACTCTTGATAAAGCCACATAGCCCATACCACGTTCAAACGATTTTGACAAATCAATTTCAGCTGCGTCTAAACTCATACCTTGGCTTTTGTGAACCGTAATCGCCCAAGCTAAACGTAAGGGGATCTGCTTAATGGTAGCAATGGTCTTGCCATTTTCTTCTATACTCCAACTAGTTGGCAAAGCTATAATTTCATGACCTGACATGGTTCTAACAACTGGATATTTATCGTCGTCATAACTAATTACTTTGCCAAGCGTACCGTTAACATAACCAGCATTAAAATTATTTTTAACAAACATTACTATTGCGCCAATTTTTAGCTTTAACTCTTCGGGAGTTAAACAATTTTTTTTCAAAAAATCAACTAAATTTTTTGGCCCATAACTAATCATATAATAAGTCATTTCTTTTTTTGAAATTCTAGATAATTCGTAATTATTGATCGCATCAACTTTGACATTATGCGTATATAATTTGGTAGGTTTGACCGAAAGACTTATTGATTGATTCAATCGCGTCTTTAATAAATTTAATTCTTCTATACCTGCTCTGTTTGCTCTAATTTTATTTAAAATATCAGTAAATTTTAAATCATTTTGCCTAAACTGTTTGCTTAAATAACAAACCTTAATATCTGAATTTTGCCAAACAGAAGATTCATAAGCAAATCGTGGTTTTTGGTCTCGGTTTACCGGTGGAAGCTGAAAAAAATCACCGCACATTATTACTTGCATTCCACCAAATGGCAAAAATGGGTCTTTGACTTGCCTGCAAATTCTATCAACAAGATTAAGCCTATCCGCGTCAAGCATTGATATTTCATCAATAATCAAAATTTTTGTTTTTTTAATTCTTTCATTCAGAGTTTTGATTCTAGCAATTTTTTTTATTGACTTTTCATTCATTTCTTTTTTAATGCCAATACCAGACCAGGAATGAATTGTTCTGCCGTTAATATGAGTGGCGGCGATTCCGGTAGAAGCAGTTACTCCAACTCTAATCTTAGATTTCTTTAAATATGAAATAAATTGATTTAATAAAAAAGTTTTACCGGTTCCAGCTGAACCAGTTAGAAAAACGTTTGTCCCTGATTTTAAAATTTTAAGTGCTTGCTGTTGGGTCATTAAATTATATTTTTTACCAAGATACTTCTTCAACTTTTAAATCTTTTTTCTTAATCTTATCTTTGTTGGGACATATATTTTTATACTCGCACCAGGGGCATAAAGTATTAACCCGAGGCAAAAAATCCTTATCATCTCTAGCTTCCTTTATAACATCAATAACCTTATTTTCTACTTCTTTCAGTTCTTCTTTCGTCCACGTTATGTCGTAAATTTTTGAATATTTAACATAAATCAACCCAACCCTAATTTTTTTGGCAAAAGGATTAAGCTTTGAGGCAATAATAGCATAAATAGGAACCTGAAGGTCATATTTTATCATTTTTTCAATAGTATCATAAAAGGGCAATCTTCCCGTCTTATAATCCCATACTGAAATTGATGAATCCGAATCTTGGTCAATTCTATCTATTCTGCCGGCTATCATGAATTCACCTACGCTACATTGCATCCAATCTTCTAAAGATAGTGGAACTATTGATAAGTCAGCTTTTGAAATATAGTTCTTGGTCATAGCGATCGCCTTTAGTCCGAAGGCTTTTTCTTGTTCTGTTGACCCAAATATTTTTTTTCTTTCTTTAGCGTCCCAACAAGCACTACCCCAACTACTTTTAGGTAATCTAGCCCATAGATGTCTTATTGTCTGCCCAATATCTTGATTTTTCCTTTCGTTAATTGGAGTTTTTTTAATGTCAAAAAAATTTTCAAGAGCCAAATGAACTATTTTACCAACGAAACTCTCTGGGCTTTCAATAAATTCTGCCTTTACGTCCTTGTCGTTATGACACTTAAATTTAAATGGACATTGAATATATTTATTCAATGCGCTAGGAAATATTTTCTCGGGAAATATATACGCCATAATTTTTGAAGTTAAACTTTAGATTTTTATTTCTAGTTAATTCTTGCTAAACAAGATTTTTGGCCCCTGATTGACCCCTGTGGTCAACCAATAAATAAAATTATTTACTACAACTTGCGGATTTTCTGAAGCCTGCAGCGATAGCTTCTTGTTCTGTGCAAAAATACATATCGCCTTTTGTAAAATCAATTTTTGTTCTTTGATAGTCAGCGCAACCTGGGAGAAAATATACTTTTCCATACCCACTCTTAGAAATATTTCCTTTGATGATGCAATTAAGGTCTGAGGGAAAATTATGCGCTTCAAATCTTTCTGTTGTTTCTTCTAATTCTTGCTCGCAGGCAGACCACATTCCTTTTCTCATAGTCACCGCTTCATTTCTGCTGTGCATTAAAATACCCCTATATCTCTTGTCTTGGGATGCTTCATATATATCAGCAAATCCTTGTTCTAACATATAGTCATTGATAAAGGTATCGTCCATTGTGTCTTCTTGTGGTAAAAATACGTAACGAAGTAATCTACCAAAATTATCTACGCCAGAAATATCCTTTTCTAAACGCACATATTCTCCTTCTATTAAATTACTTAAAGCCTCTTTTGATTCTAAAAAATAGCATTCTTCTCTTTCTGGGGCATCTATTCCTAAAAAACGAACTCTGTCCGAACCGTTAATTTCAATTGTATCACCATCAATTACTTCTGTGACTAAATAAAGTCTGTCTTTGGAATCGTCAAAAACGGGAGTATTGTCGGAAAAATCAGAAGAATTAAATAAATCACTACTTAAAAACCCAGCCAAAAAGACAAGGGTTATAATTAATAATCGTCTTATTTGCGATTTTTTATTACTTTTTTTAATTTTTGCCATATTTTACTTAAAATATTATTTTTAGATTATTTAATATTAATGTCAGACGTTTTCTCGTCGCTGTGCTCCTCCTCAAACAGCCGACGTTTTAAAACTGACAAGCATATCTCATTAGCATTATATCTAATATAACCTTTTTTAAAATAATTTTTTTTGCGAAGAATTTTTTTTATTTTTTAAACCCGTAACTCTAATTCTCCCATACACTCCGTCATAACCCCCTTCTTTTATTACCTCTCCTTTTCTCATTTTAATGATAGATAAAGCCAATTCGGGGGAAGATATTTTTTCTAATTCTTTTTGAGAAAGATTAAGCAAAATGTTAAATTCATTTTTTCCTTTAGATATCAAAGCATCATATTCTCTTTGGACTGCTTTAGATTTAGGTCCTACTCCTTTTATTTCTGAAATCAATTCAGGCAAAGGAATGATACTCTTGAACGGTATAGCTTTAGGAGGAACAAATCCTTCTGGACGGTCGGCAAGTTCATTAACTCTATGCAAAACTCCTATAGTTAGGGGACGATGACATTTAGGGCAAATATTATTATTTTTCTCAGATTCTTGTGGTGTCATTTTAACATCACAAGCGCGATGACCATCTAAATGATATTTTCCTTCTTCTGGATAAAATTCAATAGTATATTCTAACCCTTTTCTAGTTTTAATAGCATTAGTTAAGTTAGAATAAGTTAATTTTTTTAGATTAAAAACATTAGCTTCGCGACCTAAGTTTCTAGGGCTGTGAGCATCAGAATTACTGAGTAAAGTATATTTATCTAAAGCTGATAAACGCCAATTCATAGCTGGGTCTGAACTTAATCCTGTTTCCATGGCATAAACCTTAGAACTCATTTTTCCAAAACATTCTTTTACTGTATCAAACCCTGATTTAGCGCCGAATAGGGAAAACCAAGGAGTCCAAATATGTGCGCAAATTAAAAAACATTTCGGAGAAATGTCAAAAATAAGCTTGGTTAATTCTTCGGCGTCAACACCTAATATTGGTCGTCCATCTGACCTTATATTAAATCTCTTATCTAATGTTTTGTTAATCTTTTCAACCACCTCTAAACTTGGAGCTAAAAACACTAAATGAATACGACGACATCTACCATTCTTTGTATAAATACAGGATAATTCAGAAGTTAATATAAAATTAGTTAGATATTTACTTCCTTTCACTTGATAAATTCCTTCTTTTACTAGTTTTAATTTACTTTTTAACTCTTTAAACCAAAGAGGATGAGTAAAATCTCCAGTACCTAAAACCTGGATTCCTTTAATTTGAGCCTCTCTATCTAAATGTTCTAAATCCATTTCAGGAGATGTAGCCCTAGAATATTTAGAATGAATATGTAGATCAGTTATATAATACATAAAAAAATTAATTATAAGAACCCGCTCACCGTATCCGCAGAACCTTGAAATTAAGTATTCATTAATTATAACAAAAAAACCACTAAATAAATAGTGGTTTTAAATGAGAACAACAGGATTCTGGCAACTACCTACTCTCGCCCAATGGACTACCATCGGCCCTAAGGAGCTTAACTGCCGTGTTCGGGATGGGAACGGGTGTTGCCTCCCCGGTAGAATCACCAGAATTCTATTGTCCTCGCACAAAAAATTATGAACTAAATGATAAATTAGAGAATTGATGACTGATTAGTACTCCTCAGCTAAATCCATTACTGGACTTATACTTAGAGCCTATATACCCGGTGTTCTCCCGGGAGTCTAAGAAACTTAATCTTGAGGACGGCTTCACGCTTATATGCTTTCAGCGTTTATCCAAACCGAACGTAGCTACCCAGCAATGCCCTTGGCAGGACAACTGGTACACTAGAGGTTCGTCCTTTAAGGTCCTCTCGTACTATTAAAGGGCCCTCGCAAGTTTCAACGCGCACAGTAGATAGAGACCGAACTGTCTCACGACGTTCTGAACCCAGCTCGCGTACCGCTTTAATTGGCGAACAGCCAAACCCTTGGGAGTTGCTTCACCCCCAGGATGCGATGAGCCGACATCGAGGTGTCGAACTTCGCCGTCGATATGAACTCTCAGGCGAAACTAACCTGTTATCCCCGGAGTAGCTTTTATCCGTTAATCTTCTCCGCTCCTATAAGCAAGAGTCGGTTCACTAAGTTCGAGTTTCCTCTCGGCGCGACTTGTAAGTCTTGCCGTCAAGCTGGCTTATGCCTTTGCACGTCCAGCGCGATTTCCATCCGCGCTAAGCCAACCTTTAAACGCCTCCGTTACCTTTTGGGAGGCATCCGCCCCAGACAAACTAACCACCAGATACTGTCTCCCCCTCAAAGGGGGATTAAGGATCAAAAATATATAAGGGTGGTATCTCACTGGTGCTCCGAAGAGCTCCCACCTATTACTGAACAGATATACCCCTAATCCAATATCAAGCTTTAGTAAAGCTTCACGGGGTCTTTTCGTCTAACTGTGCGTAGAGCGCATCTTCACGCCCATTGCAATTTCATCGAGTCCCTCGTTGAGACAGTTGCCAAGTCGTTATGCCATTCATGCAGGTCGTAACTTACACGACAAGGAATTTCGTTACCTTAGGACGGTTATAGTTACCGCCGGCGTTCATCAGCGCTTGGATTCAAAGCTCACCCAATGCTCCACAGCGGAAATTTTAAATTCTAAATTTTGGATTCTAAACAAATTCAAATCTTAAAACACAAAAAATAAAATATTTTAGGCTTAAAAAATTGAAATTTAATATTATTTAGAAACAAATCTTAGAAATTAGAAATTCCCGATGTGAAGCATTGACTTCACATCTCCTCTTAACGTTCTGACACTGGCCAGGCATCAGCCCCTATACATCACCTTACGGTTTGAGCAGGGACCTATGTTTTTGTTAAACAGTCGCTTGGCGTACGTTAGCTGCGCCCCCTCTGTCCGAAAACAGAGAGAGAGTCCTTATTCCGAAGTTTCGGACGCTTTTTTGCCGAGTTCCTAAACGAGGGTTCTCTCGTCCACCTGAGGATACTCTCCTCACCCACCTGTGTCGGTTTGCGGTACGGGTAATATTAGCTTAGCCCTAGAAACTTTTCTTGGCTTCCACTCCCCTCAAATCTCCCCTTACAGGGATCTTATTCGTAGAAGGCATTACATCTTCCGGATTTGCCTAGAAGACCCGCCCAACTACTTAAACGCGTATAGCCAGAACACGCTTGAGGCTTGCAGAAGCGTCATTCCATCAGATACTAATATTAGAGACGGAATATTAACCGTCTGTCCATTATCTTTACCCTTCGGCAAAGACTTAGGGCCGCCTAACCCTGGGTTGACAATCAGTGCCCAGGAAACCTTGGGTTTGCGGTGGTTCGGATTCTCACCGAACTTTTTACTACTTATGCCAACATTCTCTCTTCTTTGCGCTCCACCAGACCTTACAGTCTGACTTCAACGCCCAAAGAATGCTCCCCTACCACGCCAATGTAAAAAACATTGACGTTCTCATCTTCGGTATTGAATTTAGCCCCGGTACATTTTCGGCGCAAGACAACTTGATCAGTGAGCTGTTACGCTTTCTTTAAAGGATGGCTGCTTCTAAGCCAACCTCCTGATTGTCCAAGTCATTTCACCACCTTTTACACTTAATCCTCAGCCAATAAAGGCTGATCCGTCTGAGACGGAAAATTTAGGGACCTTAGATTGAGATCTGGGCTGTTTCCCTTTCGACTAATGGAGCTTAGCCCCCATAGTCTGACTCCGTTCTATTTTGGCTCTGGTATTCGGAGTTTGATTGAATGAGGTAGGATTACTCCACCCTCACTCATCCAGTAGCTCTACCCCCAGAGAGTAAAGAACGGGCTAGCCCTAAAGCTATTTCGGGGAGAACCAGCTATCACTGAGTTCGATTGGCTTTTTACCCCTATCCACAGCTCATCCCATGATGTTGTACGGTCAACGGGTTCGGGCCTCCTCTGTCAATTAAGACAGACTCACCCTGGCCATGGATAGCTCACTCAGTTTCGGGTCTTTCCCATCATATTGATAATTCGCACTTTTAATACTCGCTTTCGCTTCGGCTTCGTCTATATTTAGACTTAACCAAACATGATAAGAAAACTCGTTGGCTCATTCTTCAATAGGAACGCCATCACTCTGTGTAAACACAAAGCTCTGACTCATTGTTAGCATACGGTTTCAGGTACTTTTCATCGCCCTAACCGGGCTACTTTTCACCTTTCCCTCACGGTACTAGTTCACTATCGATCACCAAAAGTATTTAGTCTTAGGCGATAGTCCGCCTTGATTCATACCAAATTTCACGGGTTTGGTATTACTCGGGTATAATTAATTATTAAAATTTAAATTTTTTTAATCTACGGGACTTTCACCCCCTATGGTTAGCAATTCCATACTATTGAACTAAAAATTTAAATTCCAACTTTGCTCAGTAAAAAACAAAACATTAACTACCCCACAACACTTTATAAAATATTTTAGCTTTACTACCTTTTATTAAATAAAAGAAATATCCGAAGATAAAACTCCTATAAAATTAAGATTCTATAAAGTTTAGACTGTTTCCGTTTCGCTCGCCGCTACTAAGGAAATCGCAAATAAAATTAAAATTTTATTATTTCGCTCTCTTTTCCTCCGGGTACTGAGATGTTTCACTTCCCCGGGTACCCCACTTAATTTGCATTAAGTTAGTTTGTCTTCAACAAACTGGGTTTCCCCATTCGGAGATCCTCGGATCAAAGGTTGCTTGCCACCTTCCCGAGGCTTATCGCAGGCTGCTACGTCCTTCATCGGCTTTTGGTGTCTAGGCATCCACCATATGCTCTAATTAATTCTCTAATTCATCATTTAATTCATAATGTATACAAATTAAATAAATATTTTGTTGGCGTGTGTTCACTTCATTAAATATACTCAGAATGAAATTATCTAATAAAGTTAAGATGCTCTATACTTTATTCAATTTTCAAAGAACAATTAAAAAAACCGCCTATCGGCGGTTAAATTTTAGTTTTACAATAACTAAAAAAAATTAACCGTCCGACTGAATAGAAATATGTTTAATAGTTTTTACTAAAATAAACATTTCAAAACAATTTTTTAAAATTAAATTACTTTTTTCTTGCACAGTAATAATTTAATTTCAAGTTCTTTTAATTAGTTTTAATTATATATAAAAAAATTTGATTGGTCAATTGTGGATAAGTATTTATGCCTTTCCAGAATTTAATAAGGAGGCTTTAATAAAAGCCACAAACAATGGATGAGGATTTATAAATCTAGACTTATATTCAGGATGAAATTGAGTAGCTATAAAAAAGGGGTGACCTGGAATCTCAACAATTTCTACTAGTTTATTATCGGGGGAAAACCCACTTAACACCAACCCTTTCTTTTCTATAATTTCTCTATACTTGTTGTTAAATTCATAACGATGACGATGTCTTTCTGAAATTTTATCTTTTTTGTAAATTTTAGACACCCTACTTTTCTTTTTTAAACAACAAGGATAAGCGCCAAGTCTGATAGTGCCTCCATATTGCTTGCGAGCAATCATTTCTTTTTGGTCTAACATAAGATGAATTACTTGATGCTTAGAATGAGGGTTAATTTCTTCTGAGGTAGCTTCTTTTAACTTGCAAACATTCCTCGCAAACTCAATGACCGCCATTTGCATACCATAACAAAGGCCAAAACAAGGTTTTTTATTCTCTCTGCAATATTGGATAGCTTTAATCATTCCTTCAGACCCCCTCTTCCCCCAACCTTGAGTAACAATCAACCCTGCTACTTCTTTCAAATTCCCTATACCCTGCTTCTCTATTGTTTTACTATCTATCCAATGAAAAACAGGACGACAATTATTTACCCAACAGCCGTGTTTAACAGCTTCAATCACTGAAATGTATGAATCAGCTAAGGTGAATTTCCCTATTTTAAAATATTTACCAATTATCCCGATATGAACTGTTTTGCGAGCATTGCTAATAATCTTTGAAGCCCGAGCCCAATCTTGAAGATTAGCTTTACGAATGGGCAACCTTAATTTTTTTAAGATCTTTTCTCCCAGTTTATCATTTTCAAAATTTAAGGGGATATCATAAATAGATTCTACGTCAATTGCAGATATAATATTTGTTTTATTAATATTACAGAAAATAGATATTTTTTCTTTGCGAATATCATCTAATGAACTAGATGACCTAGCTAAAATAAAATCAGGTTGGATCCCAACTGAATTTAAGGTGCGAACAGCATACTGAGTGGGTTTAGTTTTCATTTCTCCAATCTTAGCTGGAATAGGTAAGTAACTAAGCATGATAAAAAGAACATTATGTGGATTTTCTAACTTCATCATTCTAGCTGCTTCTAAAAATATAGTGTTTTGATATTCTCCAATTGTCCCTCCGACTTCTATCAAGACTATTTCTGCCTTAGTTACTTTACTAACTTTTTTGATACGGCTAATAACTTCATTTGGAATATCGGGAACAACTTCTACACATCTGCCGTTGTAATCCAAATTCCTCTCTTTTTGGATAACTGTATTATAAACACTTCCAGTTGTCATATAATTTAAACTAGAAATATCTTGATTTAAAAATCTCTCATAATTTCCTATATCTTGGTCTGTTTCCAACCCATCGTCCGTAACGAAAACCTCGCCGTGCTCTAAAGGATTCATGGTCCCAGCATCAACATTAATGTAAGGGTCAATTTTGACAGCAGAGACACGATAACCCTTGCTCTGTAAAATCTTGCCAATTGAAGCTGTAGCAACACCTTTGCCTAAGCCTGACATTACTCCTCCTGTTACAAAAATGTATTTAGTCATATAATATTAATTAATTGGGTAACTAGGAATTAGTTAATTAGAATTTTATAAATTATCGATTGCCTAGGTACCTAATTGCACAAGCACCTATCTTATATCCTCCTTTTTATCTTTTAAAAAATATCTCCATTGCTCTAAAAATTCTACAAAAAAGAAAAAGGGTGTATCAATCAAGACATTAAAGGCTACCCCTAAAATATTAACCCTTTTCCAACGAGCTAAAAGCCATTTCCCTACACTAATTATTGGGAGAGAAAACAAATCAATAATAACCTGAAAAAAACTTTCTTTTTCTTCTGTTACATGTAATTCTCTGGATCTCTTTCTTATTTTCGTCCCGGTAAAAGCAATCAGAGAAGTAAACATAATCAACAAAACATAAGAAAGTGGAGGATAATGTAATTTATGTAGACCCCAAAGTATAGAACCAAAACAAAAGCAAAAACTGATTGCATAAAGTAAATTATTGATTAATCTAAAAATTATATTTCCCTTAGGATAGACTTCTACCTCATAAATTTCTTCTGGTTGATCTTGATAAACAATTTTTTGGACCTCTTTAACAACTAACTTCCTGTTTTCCTTAGGGGGCATTCTTGCCGTTGAAACTAAAAGAAACATTAAGAAGGTTGGTCCCAAAACATCTAGCAATGCTGCTATTGGGTTAATGTTGCCCATTATATACTTTGCAAACGGAAATTCTAGAGCAAAAAGTGTAAAAATATTAGTAAGAAAAATGGATAAAGTGCTGTAAAAAGCAGCTCTTCCCAATCGAGACCTTAACGTATTTAAACGCGAAGAATATGCTCTAGAAATTAGTTTATCTAAAGTTTTAGGTTCAGAGATTATAGCCACAATTTCTTGGAGATTTTTAGTCATAATATCATCCAAGAGTAAATAAGGAGTATCATACCTCTCTGTTATTTTATAAAATTTATTCGCTAGAGGATGGTTCAACGCCTTACCAATGTCTTCCAAGATAACACAAATATTTTGCGCTAATTCGCGGACTTGAGTTTCAGAGGCATGTCTCCAAAAAGGATAACGATGCTTAATGAGGTTATAGCTAATAATAGGCAAGTCTAACCTAAAAAGAGCTTGTTGCGTAGCGATATAAATTTGGATATTTATCTCCTTCTCTGTGATTTCAGTCATTTTTTGAGCTCTTTCACCAACCTTTATACGCGTCTTCATTATATTTACCGCAAAATCTAAAAGAGCATTTTGCTTTAAATAAAAACTCGGATCTAAAACTTCTTCTATTTC
>Ga0190303_1000654_pt1 | contig 14316 bp, 14 predicted proteins | sample 48700701_MG_FD_161672 | JGI IMG/M metagenome (GOLD analysis project Ga0190303, IMG submission 161672) | Hydrothermal vent sediment bacterial communities from Southern Trench, Guaymas Basin, Mexico - 4870-07-0-1_MG | ecosystem: Environmental > Aquatic > Marine > Hydrothermal vents > Sediment ...
GCCATTCTCAAAACACTACACTAGGTACCGCATGGCCAGCCGCAAGGAGAAGACGAGGATCCTGGATGAGTTCGTGGTCGTGACCGGCTACCACCGCAAGTCGGCCATCCGCGTCCTCACCAGGAAGGCCAAGGCCACTGACCGGCGAGGATGGCCTCGTATCTACACCAACGAGGTAAAAACAGTTCTGATCTAGCTGTGGGAGCTATCGGCGAAGCTCTGTTCTAAGCGGCTAGCCCCGTTCCTGGCAGAGTTCATCGAGGTGCTGGAAAGGAGTGGGGAGCTGCGGCTTCGCCCCCAGGTTAAACAGCTCCTTGCAGGCATTAGCTCCGCTACCATCGACCGGGTGCTTAAGACCCATCGGCCCGTGTAGGGCAGGAGGCGACCGGCTCCCCACCGCGCTAACCAGCTGAAAAAGAAGGTGCCGGTGAGGACCTCGTGAGGCAAGGAGGGGCCGGAGTACGTGGAACTGGACCTGGTGGTGCACTGCGACCAGAGCACCAAAGGTGAATACCTGCACACCCTGAACGTAGTGGACATCGCCACTTAGTGGTGTGAGCCGGTGGCCCTTAGGAACCGCAGACAGGAGGCAGTGAAGGAGGGGTTGAAGAAAGTGAGGCAAAGATTGCCGTTCCCACTTATGGGGGTCGACTCTGACAACGACAGTGCCTTCCTCAACGGCCAGCTAGGGGAAGGAGGCCTTCAGGCGGCTGGAGGACAACTTGCGCAAGTTGTGGGGGCTAAATGGGTAACCCAAATTCTGAGGCAACTCCTACCCCTTCGGTAATAGGGTCTTTTGAGGCATCACGCCTTCTTAGAGTCCGAACGACCTGACAAGAAAAGATAGGAGGTTCTGGAGCCCCGAGACTTGCCCTGAAGTGTATAGGCTCGAGGTCTTCCGTAAGCTCGTGCTGCATGGCGAAGATCTGCAAAGGCTCGTATTTTGGCCCTGAAGTGTGCCCCTAGAACGGAACCACCTGGAGTGCTAAGAGTTGGGGGAAGGACACAAGGGGAATCCGCTCAAGGGGGTGCGAGGTGAAGACCAACGGAACCAAGTACAGTCCCAAGTCCAAGTTCCAGGTGGTGCTGGAGGACATCAAGGCCGAAGGCAAGGAGGCCGAGGCCCAGGTGGCCCGAGCCTACGGGGTGCACGCGGTCACGCTGGCCAAGTGGAAGCGCCACTTCCTAGAGCACAGGGCTGAAATGTTTGGGGGAAAAGAGGAGGTGAAGGTCTACGAGAAGAAAATCGCGGAACTGAAGCGGATGCTGAGGCAGAAGGAAGTTGAGATTGCGCTCCTTAAGAATTTTTTACGGGAGAGCTGACCTTGGAGAGGAAGTTGGAGCTGGTAAGGCAGCACAGCAAACAGTACGGACTGAACCGGTGTCTACGTGCCCCGGGGGTATCCAAGTCCAGCTGGCACCGAAGCCAGCGTTGACCCAAGGTCAGTTGGGAGGATGTGGAGCTCAAGGGCCAGATCCTAAAGGTGGTGGAGGAACACCTGGCCTACGGGTACCGCAGGATCAAGGTGGAGCTTGAGGCCAGGCATGGGATCAAGGTGAACCACAAGCGGCTGAGGAGACTGCTTTCGGACTGGGACCTAACTTTGAGGCGGCGAGTGGCACGGCCCCGGCCCAGCGGGGTGAGGAGGATTCTTAAGGAAGCAAAAGGCAAACTTAACCTGATCAGGGGCTGGGATCCCGAGCCGTTTAAGGTCTATGCTCTGACTTCACGGAGGTCAGGTACGCAGGGAAATGAGGAAAGCGTATCTCATGGCGATGATCGACTCCGGAAGCGGCTGGATAGCAGGTTGGGCGGTGGGCAAGACCGCCAAGGCGGAGCTGGCCCTGAGGTGCTGGGAAGCTGCCAAGGAGAACTTGGCCAAGGTGGGCCAACATCCTCAGGGGCTGATCGTGCACCACGATCAGGACACGGTGTATACGAGCTACCGGTGGCTTAGGCAGCTTCTGATGGTGGACAAGGCGGTGGTGTCCTACTGTGAGAGGGGAACGAAGGACACTCCGTGGATGGAGTCGTTCTGGGGACACTTCAAAGTGAAGAATAGCTCTTTCCTTGAGGCAGCCACCCTTGAGGAGCTAGAGTGGGTGATCGGGAACCAGGTGAAGTACGCGGGCCACGAGCGCAGACACTCGCGACTTGACTACCGATCGTCTATGCATTATCTTATAAGTACAGGGTTTATACCTGAAAGGTTAGCCGAAAAGAGAGCTAAAAGTGGTTTCGCCCCAGAGCCCCTTGGCGGCGGCCACGGCGCAGCTTAGCTTCCAGAGCAGCGATTCTGGCCGGAGCTTCTTTGAGCTCAGCCCGTAGCTCCCGAACCTCCTTGCAGAGCCTGCGGTTCTCTCTTAGTAGGGTTTCATGTGATGAGCCCATGGCTGCCTGTAAGGTAAACGAAACTGAATGTAATCTTCATTACATAGAACCCTATTCTGGGTGAGTTTTGCCCCACAGTTGATAAACCTCTGAGCTGAGCGAAACGCTAAACACACACCTATTATTAAGATAATAACATACCTTACCTGAATTAAATACAGATAAGGGATGCCAGTCTAACCTTTCAAAAATAAACTTATCTACTTCACAGTCCTATACCCGTGACCCGTTAGCCAATTTGCCAACTCCTTAGGCTGATTTGTAAGGATGACGACGTGGTCTAGCGGCGCTTGGATTTCCCAAAAATACGGAGCATCGGGAGGTGCCCAAAAGCGCATAAGATTGCCATATTTCTCGCCAAGTCTCTCTACCTCGCGCATCTGTCCAACCAGGTAGTCCGAAACCTTGATTTTGTTAGCGCGCACCAGCTTGTTGGCCAACTCCCACTCGTTTGCCCTAAGCACCTTCCAGAAGTCTTCGCTAAGGATAGGATATCGGTCACTGTACTCTTTGACGATCTCGTCCTTGGGCACAAGAAAATCCCAGAACTTGGTTTCGTCGTTATAAGAACGTAGATTGCTGCTAACTATTACGATTCGCCACGCCTTTTGAAGGTAATCGGGTGATTCCCATACCTTTGGGTCATAGATGTCCCCGAACCGACCATCAACAGTGCTCCAGAGAACGGGGTACTCCGCAAGGACCTCTGGATCTGGTTCATGACTGGTATACACCGTTACAGCACCTGGGAGGATCTTGTGGTTCGCCTGATCAAACCGGGTAAAGAGCCCAGCAGGATAGTCGTGCAAGATGTTTTGCAAGAGTCGCCACGTCTTCTCCACATCAGTTTTAAAGTCCACATGAAGGAGAAGTGGGGCATCAGGGTAAATCATACCTCTATCATTATATAGCTCCCTCAACGGATCCAAATACCTAGCCTGAAGAGTCCCGCATGTGGTCCACTCAGGAGACGTCCCCTCGATCGATGCCCAAGTGTGCGCGACGTAAAGGTTTCTCATCACGCGTTTAGTTCCTTTGTCATCATTGAAAGGGATCTCTATATAGAAGACATCGGCCTCGATGCTGGCCATTCCACTGTCCAGAGCATCGAACAAGGGCCGGGGCTGCAAGTAGTCATTGTGCGAGTGGGTAGCCGGAAAATAAGGGATCTTGCTGATTGGACCCGCCACAGTGAAGGCTGATATGGCCAAGAGCGCCACTAACGTTATGGAAAGAATCACCAAACTCTTTTTCATTTCTGAACCTCCTTTCTCGTTTTGTTTTCGGGCTTCTCTTTGCGGCTCAGTTGTTCTTGGTGACCATCCCTTCCATAGGCAAAAGCCCTAACTTTAGGCTTCTCCTTGCCAACGTTTGCACAAGACCATTGTACGAAGTTCCTTCCTTAAGTAAAGAGTAAGACTGTCACCATCAACCAGAGAACTATTGTCTCTTATGGCTTCCATTGCTGATTATAGACTTGGATGAGAGCTTGGACCTCATCCAAGCTTCTTCGAAATGGACCCGGCTCTTCCAGTTTTAGGGTCGTTAGGGCAGCGGCAAAGCGCACTGCTTGCGCCGGAGAGTCACCGAGGAGGCGGCGGCCGAAGTAGGAAGAGAAGCAGGTGTCTCCGCGTCCGGTTCGTCCGGCAAGCGAACGTGGATGAAACGGCGCTTCCACCACCTCATCTCCGATTTGCACCATCACCCCTCCCTGATGCGTGAGAACAACCTCCTTTGCCCCCCAATCGCGGAGGATCTTCGCCGCTTTGTACCGATCCGTCTCTCCAGTCACTGTGGCCGCCTCACGGTTGTCCACCTTGAGATAGTGTATCAGAGGGAGAACGTCTCGTGCCTGGTCCCAACGATCGGCAATGAGCTCCTTGTTCACCTCTTTGCGCAAGAACCCCTGCGCATCAACGGCCAGAGGTCCACGCGAAGCGATCTCTTTAAGGAAGGGCAGATCTACCTCGCCAGGGACGACTGTGCCAATATAGTAGAGCCGTGCTTTTACCGGAAGAATGTCTACAATCTGAAACGGCCCAGCAAAACCTAAAAGGTGGCAGATCCGCTTGTCTGAATTTGGATCAGGGTGAAAGTTCTCAATCCCCGACGTCTCCGGCGCCGCTACAGCATGTACTACTGCCCCAGCACCCTTGAGTCCGTCCAGAAGCCCGAAGTCCTCCTCTTTTAGCCGGGTTATTACCATCACGCGAAGTCCGAGCGCGAGGAGGGTCATCCCCCCGTAGTATACTGCTCCCCCGGGAGAAACCTCGGCCTTGTCCCCAATAATATTATGATCTCTGGTAACATGTCCAATCGCTAACACGTCAAACTGGGTCATGTTCTCTCCTCAATGCGTTTGTCAATCAGAATCGTCCCGCACAAGCAGATCTGGGCGGTTAGTACAGATCCCCTCCACCCCTAGCTTTTTCAAAGCCACTATTACATTAGGTCTTTCTTCATGCCATGTGATTATCCCAAGATTCGCGTTGTGAGCGCGCTCAATCCACTCTGGAGTCAAGTACCTGTCAGGGTGGTCCCCGGCCCATTCCCAACAGGGATGCACAAAATCTGCATTGACTTCCTTTGCCAGTGATACAGGATCGACATCGAGGTCATGGAAGAGAATCGAGGTGTAAATATCAGGCGCAGCCGCTTTGGCACCCGCAACCAACTCTCGATCAAAAGAACTTAATATGATGTACCATTGCATCTTATAGTACTTAATCAAGTCTGTCACCACTGTATCTGTGCCAGAAGCCTTGAGCTCTATATACAACCCCATGGACCTGGTTCGGGCCCAGGCAAGAACTTCTTCAAGAGAAGCAATAGGTTCTTGCCTATTTACATGGAGATGCTGCAATTCCTTCCAGGAATGGTCTTTGATCAATCCTGTCCCTTCTGTCAACCGCTCAAGAGAGGCATTGTGCATAACGATGGGTTTGCGGTCCCTACTTAAATGGACGTCTAGCTCGACCATATCTGCCCCCATGTCGGCAGCCAGATCAAAAGCAGCCAGGGTATTCTCTGGTTTGTACGCCGAGGCACCCCTGTGTCCTATACAGAGGCTCCGCCGCTTCGCGGGAGGAAACGCTTTTTCTAGCTCGGACACCCACAACGCCACACGTTGGGGTATCCAGTTTTTTAGAAGCGCCCATGGTACAAGCATCTCCCGAGATATGAGAAAAGCTCGCGTGAACTTCCAGGAAGGTTGGAATGCCTTGTCCTCTAGGTATGTCCGCACAAGTTGGTCGGGCAAAGGATGCTTGGGCAATCTTCCCCGGAAGAGCGGAGTCTCCCATACCCCACCAGCCCCAGCAAGATCACGGCACTCCACGTCTCCAGCTGCGCGGATGTGTTGGAACTCTTCTTCGGAAAAAGCCATGGCATGCTTTCCAGGTTGGGAAAAGAGTGTCACCCTACCGTCTTTGTCTAGTAAGATGGATTTCCCAATAGCAGTGTGATACCCTCCGTGCCAACTGGCATCCACACGGACCATGTTCCCCGTGCCATCGACGAATATCCACACATGCTCCAGTTCATAGAGGTGTCCTATGTCCCAATCCCACCAAATGGCATACTCGACCGCAAACGACGCCTGCGGCATTCCGGGCTTCTTAAGTTGAACCGTCCGTGGGAAGGAAGACGATTGGCCATCCTCGTGAAATATCGTATAACCTACTATAATGGGTAAGAACGGTTCCTTTTCGTCAAAATAAAGGACAGGGGCATACCGAGCCGCGATGTCTCTATCGAGACTGTTGCCAGGGACCCTACTCAATAAATCTTCGAGATGCTTATCAAGCCTCTCACTTTTCTCAACCAACGAGGCTCACTCCCCTCCGCTCTTCAAAGTATTATGCAAACGATAGCAGAAAAACGAAACTTGTCAAGAGGAAAAGGGACGAGCCGTGGTGCTGCGCACGACAAGGTGCGGGTCGAGGACACGATACAAAGGAGGAGTATCCTCATCGCTGAGCACAGAGAGGAGCCATTCGGTGGCGATCTCTCCCATCTTGAATGTCGGCTGCGAAACAGTGGTTAGCTGAATGCGGGGAAGAGAGGCGTAGGGAATATTATCATATCCCACAAGAGACAGATCTTCCGGGACGGATAATCCTAATTCGTCCGCTGCTTCCAATACACCGAGAGCGGTCACATCATTGGCGGCAAAGATCGCTGTTGGGCGGTTCTCGAGGGAGAGAATCCGCTTACCAGCCTCCCGCCCGGCGGCCTGGGTAAAGTCGGCGTAGCAGACCCAGGCATCATCAGCGGACAGGCCGTGTTGGCGAAGGACCTTGCGGTACGTCGATCTCCGATCGCGGCTTGATTGAACGTTAGATGGTCCACCGATGAAACCAATCCTACGATGCCCAAGTTCGATCAGGTGCTCCATCGCCAGCCGCGCGCCCACACGATCATCGCCGATTACATAGGAAGTGTCCACCCCTCGGCAGATGCGCGATACGAGGATGAACGGAGTCTCCGTCTTTGAAAGGCGCCTTGTAGATGGGTCGTTGAGCGTAGCCGTGGCCAGAACAAGCCCGTCCACCTGCTTACGGCGCAGGAGGCTAATGTAGCTTCCTTCGCGATCGATAGATCCGATCGTGTTACACAGGATCACGCCATAGCCGGCAGCGTGCGCCACTTCCCCCACCCCACGAGCAATATCCGCGAAAAATGGGTTTGTGATGTCAGGGACGAGCAACCCCACCGCTCCAGATGCCCCCTTCACCAGTCCACGGGCAAGCTCATTCGGTTCGTAGCCGAGCCGTTCCGCAACAGCACGGACCCGCTCCTTTGTTGCCGTGCTGATAAGCGGGCTATCGCTCAGCGCGCGGGAGACTGTAGACGGCGAAACCCCTACTTCCTGGGCGATGTCCTTGATAGTGACCATTCTTCGTTCTTCCTTCCTCCTGCTCGCATATCTTCGCAACGCACAAACCAGGTGTCACTTGCTAGACCAATAACATCTGCTACAACAAAGAATACTCGACCCTTAGATCAACATCACAAACCGTTAAAAGGGGAAAGAACGATCGTTGGCATGCAAATAGAGATTCCTTGTCGTTTCCCCTGCCTGTGCCAGTACCTGTCTGCATCCAAAGAAGAGGCAGGATGCGGACAAGAATGGATAGTGACCTCTAGTTCTAGACCACGCGAAACTAATGCCAGGAGTTTACCATGAAGAGCGCCAAAAATAAAGATCTGTGACCTATCAATGAGGTGATTGCTGTGTAATCTCAAAAAACTAGCGAGCGATATCAAGTGCTTTGTACTCCTCTTCTTCCTTCGTGCTCTTCGTGGTGAAGCACTTCTGCACTTCTATCGGGACCTTAGCATTTGACCCTTATTCTTTAGTTACCCACTCGGAATGGCAAAGAGCCAAATTAGACGTGATTTCCTCGAACATCTGCTTGACCTGTAGATTCCCCCTTCTCCGCCTCTACCTGCTCTAGCATATTTCTTAGGTCTTGAAGTGCCTCCTCGAGCATGCTGTACCCGTTCTCGAAGAACCTCTCTTGCAGCTCAAGGATATAGATGCCACATATCCTGCCATGATCCTGAAGACATCTTCGTACGGGATGTTCCCCCACCCGATAGGGAGGTGTAAATCCCCTATCCCCATCGCCATCGCTTCGATATACGGTGGCGCCGATTCAGGTTTTCCTTTCCCAAAATTGTCGTTTACATGGGCGTGTCAGATGTACGGCTTCGCAACGCGGATCGATCTTAAAAAATCATATCCAAGTTTTTTGGAATTTATATAGGAATGAGCAAAATCGTAACACATCTTAACGCTCTCTTCCCCAACGCTCCAACAACTTTATTAAGTGTGTAATGCTCGAGCGAATATTCTCGACGCAGATTGTCACTCCTTCCCTCTTCGCCAGTTTGCTAAGGTCGGCCAGCAAATCTACCTCTATCTCGCGTCCCTCCTCCTCGCTCAATTCGCTGCCGTTGCTCTTCAGTTTACCTTGATGGTAGACGAGTATGTTAGCCCCGATCGCAGCGGTGAACTGAATGCTGGCCGCGAAGACCTTCCGCTGGACATCGCGGTACTGGAAATCCCTCAGGTTGAGTCTGTCCGGTGCGTGTACGGTGTAATCTAAATCGAAGCCGCTCAGGAGTTCTTTTACCTGTTTTGCTCATCCCACACGCAGATGCCCGTTCACCACCACATCGACGCCGTGCACCGGTATCTCCGCCACATCGAAGCCTGCTTTCTCAATGGCACGGACATCTCGTTTCAACAGTTCGACATCGCCGTTGATCCTTCCTGAGTGAATGTTAAGCCCTATCTTGTTTTGCATGCTGTCCTCTCCTTTAGGAGAGTGGATTTTCATGGCCCGAACTATACAACTTTTCGGGTGTGTGAAACAAGGAATTACGTTCGACGGACGAGTGTCCCACTTCCATCACGAATCACACCTTGATACCGCCGCGCTATGAGCTTCCACCGTTACCGCTCCTTAAGACGGAAACTTTTGTCTCCGGGTTGAACAGGTGCACCTTCTCTTTATCTAACTTAAGGAAGATGGTCTCGCCGGTCCGCCTCATGAAGGGAGCCGGAGCCAGCGCACGGATCTCTTCGTCGTTAAACCTGAAGGTAACTAGGTCCTCGCGTCCTAAAGGTTCGATCAGGTAAACCTCGGCCTTGAAATCCGCATCCTGTTCCGCCACAACGCTCACATCCTCGGGGCGGATACCCATGATCACTCGTTGCGGAACGTCATTCTGTCTAGCTTGGGCTCCCCGTTCATCCGGAATACGGATCTCCAGAGCTTGACTCCCAAGGTAAAAACCGTCGTCCCGTTCCTCAAAGCGCATCTCGAGAAAATTCATTGGGGGGGCACCGATGAATCCGGCTACGAATACGGTATCAGGATGATCATAGAGCTGATTGGGGGTACCGTAGGTCTGCAGCACGCCGAAGTTCATCACTGCAACCCTGCTGGCCATGGTCATCGCCTCAACCTGATCGTGAGTGACGTATACAGAGGTTACGCCCAGGCTCTCCTGTAAGCGCTTGATCTCCCCCCGCATCCGCAAGCGCAGCTTGGCGTCCAGGTTTGAGAGGGGTTCATCAAAGAGGAGGATCGCTGGTTCTTTGACCACGGCGCGCGCGACAGCAACCCTTTGCTGTTGGCCGCCAGAGAGCTCAGCGGGTTTGCGCTCCAGGAGTTCCCCAATTCCCATCATATCCGCTACTTTATGAACTCTTCTACTTATTTCTTTCTTAGGAATTTTCTTCAACCTTAGAGGGTAAGAGATATTGTCAAATGTGTTCATATGGGGGTACAGAGCGTAGCTCTGGAAGACCATCCCGATATTACGTTCTTTTGGGATAAGGTGGTTAACCACCTGTTCGCCAAAGCGAATCTGCCCAGAAGAAGGCTTATAGATCCCTGCCAGCATGAGCAAGGTGGTCGTCTTTCCGCAGCCTGACGGCCCCAAGAGGGCGACAAACTCTCCATCCCCGATCTCTAGATTGAGATTGTCAACCGCTTTCACCTTTCCGAAGAGCTTGCACAAAGCCTCTATAGTAACCTTCATTCTAGCGTTCTCCTTTCGTTAGCTGGATCATACTCCCCCCTTCTTCCCGCCACCGTAGATGTTCATCAACGTCTCTTGGGTGAAGAGGAAGAAGAGCAGCACCGGTACTAGCTGAAAAAGCCCAACGGCCGCCACTGCGTTCCACTCGGTCATCACGGACTCACTGATAAAATTCTGCAGGTACACGGACAGAACGGATGAGTGTCCGGTAGAACCGATGGTGAAGGTAACGGGAATTATGTACGCATTCCATGCAGTTAAAAATGAAAAGATCGACAAAGCTGCAATTCCCGGCTTTATGTTAGGCATGAGGATCTGCCACCATATCTTGATTCGCGATGCTCCGTCGATCATGGCGGAGCGCTCCATGTCCCAAGAGATGTTGTCGAAGAATCCCTTCATCACCCAGATGCCGAACGGAAGCTGAAATGCGACCATAACCAGAGCCACGCCTCCGAGAGTGTTATAGCCGAATCCTCCGATCAGCGGTATTCCGTTCCCTATAAAAGGAATCTTCTGAATCCAGAGGAGTACGAAGTAGATAGGGATAAGAAGGGTTACACTGGGAAAGGCATGAAGAATCAGGGTAAGGGATAGGAATCCTTTTCGACCGGCAAACTTCATCCTGGAAAGGGGGTAAGCGGCCAAGGATGCAACCACAACAACAATGGCTGTCATAACGAGTGACATCACAAGGGTATTAAGGGTGGCGGGCCAGATGTTGGAATATCCGCTTCCGAAGGGCGATTCCCACAAGAAACGCCAGTTGTTCAGCGTCCATCCGACCGGTTTTAGCCCCTCCGTTCTGGAGGAGAACGAGGCGATGATCAACCATGCATACCCCAGGAGGAGGAACAAGGTGGGAATAAGCAGCACGATGTAAGCAAGTCCGGCTTTCCACATTCGTTTTATGCTCATCATAGTTAGACCTCTCACAGGGTTTCTATCTTCGGTTCCTGGAGCAGCTCACCGAATTTGAACACTCGCATGTAGATAACCGCCATAACAATACCTATGATCACTAGGACAACCGACCACGCTGCTCCGTAGCCCCATTGGGTGTTTCCATAGTAGGTGGCGAAAGCCCGATGATAGGCCATCAGTGACCAGACCTCTGTCTGGTAGAGCCCGGGGCCTCCGTCCGTAAGGAGCAGTATCTGCTCGAACGATGTCAAAAGTGATAGCGTTTGATAAGTGGTAGCGAACAGAAGGGGCCATTTGATCATGGGGAGCTCAACGTATCGTATGGTCTGCCAGGTGCTCCCGCCGTCCACTTTGGACGCGATGATGTAGTCCTTTGGGATCGATTCGATGGCCGAGCTCAAGAGGATCATGCCGAACGATGCCCCGATGAATCCGTTCACCAAAATGACAAAGACCCAGGGATTTGTCATGAGAAGGTATTCTCCTGAGCCGATCCCCAAAGGGCGCAAGAAATAATCATTTATGATTCCCATGGGCGCTGGTCCCGCCATCGCTTTCCACATCATGACGTAGACGACCACGGGGGTGATGCGTGGCAGAAGCCAAACGGCCCGAAATGCAAAGCCAGCGCGACGTCTTATGTGGGTGGTTATTAGGGCTATGATCAGGCCCATCCCCACGTTGAAGAAGATCAGAGTCAGCCCTGTGTACATGATGGTGTTGAGCAGGATCTTCGGGAAGAAGTGATTGTTGAAGATCCTCGCGTAGTTGATGAGGCTCCAATTCTTGGGATTCCACCACTCGAGGATCCCGAAATTGGTCATGTCCAGATTGGTGAAACTTAAAATAAAAACCATGACCAACGGAACCAGGAAGAAGAGGAGTATGAGGATCAGGGACGGCGACAAAAAGAGGTACGGTGATATTCGGCTGCTTATTCCTTGTAGGGTTTTGAGTTTTCGTGTTTTCATTTTGAAAAGATAGGGGGGATATGCCCCCCTATCAGAGGTTAAACCTAGCGGATGATCACTTTGTCACCCAACTCGTTGGTAAGTTGATCCACCACGAAATCCACGGCCTTTTCCGGAGTGAGATCGCCCGAGACTACAGCGGCCAGAGCGTTGTAGGTGATGGTCGAATAGGATCCCCAGTACGGGTTGTTGGGAAGGAACGTCGTGTAGTCCAGCATGTACAGGGTATCGCTCAGGAGGCGGGTCTTCTTGTAGAAGATGTAGTTCGTCTGTCCCTTAAGAACACCCAAGTGAGTGCTGCTCAGAGCGTGGCGGGTGTTGGGACCGTAGTCGGTCACTTTCGCGATCAACGCCAGCGCCAGATCCGGATACTTGCACTGCGAGCTGGTCATGTATACCAATGGGTGACTTAAAGTGACGGGTTTGCCGCCTTTTTCGGCAGCGGGGATGAGCCCGAATCCAAAGTTCTTCCATTCATAATCCTCGCCGCCCTTATCCTTGAGGTACACCGTACCCCATTCGGACCACTGCCACGTTCCACCCAACCAGAACAGGACTTTCCCGCTCGTTATCGTCGGATGCCAGGCCTCCGACCAGCCCAATCCCAAGCACTTCATCGATCCGTATTTCTGAGCAGCGTCGTAAAAGAACTTGTAGTACTTGAGACCAGCGGCTTTATCGAAGACCAACTTGCCGGTCGCTGGGTCGATCGTCTGCCCACCGAAATCGTAGTAGAAAGCGGTAAAGTCCCCTCCGTTCTTCGGGCGCGTCCAGAAGCCGTTTCCATCTGGGACGACTCCCTTATCCACGGCTTCCTTGGCGGTCGCCAGCATATCGTCGAGGGTGAATTCACCGTTCTTGATTGCGTCGGGAAGTCCGGCGATCTTCTCGTCCGACCAGCCAAGCTGCTTCAGCAGGGACTTGTTCCAGTACAGGGGGCGGGCTTCGGTGTCCTGCGGCACCGCCCAGATGCTCCCTTTATAGGTGCAGGACTGCCAGAGGGAATCGATGACGTTGTTAAACTTCGGAAATTCCTTGAGCAGGTCGTCCAGTGCGATGATGCGACCCGCCGCGGCCTGGGTTGCGACGTCCTCATGCCCCGAAAGCCAGATGTCCGGGGACTTGCCGGCGCCGTAACTGAGGACGAACTCCTTCTTGTAGTCACTCCAGTTCGCATGATCCTGCACGATTTTTACTTCCACTCTCCGCGGATCGCCTGCTGCCTCCAGATCGGCGTTGAGCTCTTTTGCTGCCAAGATGAAGTTGTTCCCGCGCCAATTCTCCATCGGAGGAGTGGCATTGGTGCGGACCGTTATGACGATGGTCTGAGTATTGTCCTGAGCCAGAGCGGTGAAGAGCATTCCGCTCAACAACAAGCATCCTACTAGTATCAGAAGGCCGACTCTCTTCATTGGTTACCTCCTTTTGTTTTTGCAAACTTTGTGCGTTTTCGTACTCGCATCCCCATATTATTAACTTCAATTAAGCCAATCGATCACCTCCTTTGAAATAATATGAAATAGAAGCACTTTGATTTATAGGAGTTAGAACTAAAACAAAAACTCTGAAAAGAGACTGGTTCCCCAAACAGGGGCTGTTGTTTCTTAAGTTTATAGGTATGCCCTGCTTTCTCCATTAAGACCTTCCCTCCAAGCTTATGCAAACGATAGCACAAAACGGGTGTGTTGTCAAGAGGGGGGCTTAGAAGTAGTGCACCGTACTACGAGATGTGGTTTTAACATGCACTGAAGAGGGTTTCAATGCCGTCCTGCTATTATGGAAATTAAGCAGTTTGTAGTGATTTTTCCCATTTCAAATTGCCGGTTAGGTAATAGTGGTCAGCTGAATTCGGGGAAGCGACGCATAGCTGATATCGTCATAGCCCACAAGCGAGAGGTCTTTTGGAACCGATAGCCCGGGGGCCTCTGCCGCCTGTAACACGCCAAGAGAGGTCACATCGTTCGCTGCGAAGATGGCGGTTAGCCAGACGGTAAGGGAGAGCGTGCGACGACCGACCTCCCACCCGGCCGCTTGTGTAAAAGTCCGCGTAACGGATCCATTCTTCCTGAGGGATAAGACCGTGCTTTTGAAGGACCTCCCGGTACGTCTGCATGCGATCGTTGTCGATTGAACTGCAGCCGGTCCACCGATGAAACCAATCCGCTTATACCCAAGAGCTATCAGGTGTTCCACTGCCTGCCTTGCTCCCAAATGGTCGTCGCCGGTTACATAAGAAGTTTCGATTCCTTCCCACAAGCGGGAGACGGGGATGAAGGGCGTCTTTGAGCTAACGAGCAGTTTGGCCACCGGATCGTTACGGGTAGCGTTAGTTATGATCAGAGCATTTACCCGTTTACGTCACAGAAGACGTATGTAGTTCAATCCTCATTCTAGGCTCTCAGCGGTGTTACACAGGATCACGCCATAGCCGGCAGCGTGCGCCACTTCCCCTACCCCGCGGGCAATATCCGC
>Ga0190303_1000655_pt1 | contig 14305 bp, 14 predicted proteins | sample 48700701_MG_FD_161672 | JGI IMG/M metagenome (GOLD analysis project Ga0190303, IMG submission 161672) | Hydrothermal vent sediment bacterial communities from Southern Trench, Guaymas Basin, Mexico - 4870-07-0-1_MG | ecosystem: Environmental > Aquatic > Marine > Hydrothermal vents > Sediment ...
ATGCAAGAAGTAAAATTGTTGTATCTGCAAAAGCTCACGGAGTGCAGGCTCTTGATACCATCTATTCCGATGCCAGAAACATGGAAGGGCTGAGAGAGGAAACGGTGAAAATAGTTGAAATGGGATTTGATGGGAAAGGGATAATACATCCGAATCAGATAGAGGTTGTCCACGAATGCTTTACTCCCACCGATGAGGAAGTAGAAGAAGCAAAGAAGATAATAGAGGCAGTTGAGGAAGCAAAGGCAAAGGGGCTTGGGACGGCTTCCCTGAACGGAAAGATGATAGATTTGCCCGTTGAAAAGAAGGCAAGAACGGTACTGGAAAGAGCAGGACTTGACGCATGAGTTTACAATGTCTGCATGATTTTCCATAAAACAGGGAAAAACTGCATGATTTTCTGCAGGATGGGCGGGATAACAGGAGCAGCCTTGGGAGTTGCAATAGAAACAGGCAGTATGAAGAAATCCCCAAAAGCTTTTTTTATTTTTTCCTGCTTTATCTGTGTGAGAGAGGTTGTGGTTGTTGAGAAAAGATATGCAGAAGATGCGATAAAATTTCTGCTGGAAAATGAAATGCTTGACGATGAGAGGAGAATATCACGTGAGGATAAAAAAGTGGAGATACCAGTGAAAGGCAACATCGCGCTTCCATTTCCCCACTCACTCAAAGAGCAAGAGCATATTCTTTACAGAGGGCAGGACGTACCATTCAAGGAAATAAAGAAAAAGGCGGAGAGGATTATTGGGGGCAAGGCTGAATTGCTGCCAAAAAAATGGGAGAAGTTTGGAGATGTGCTTGTCATAAAATTTCCCGGAGGGTTTGAGAGGAAGGAGGAAGTAGCAAAAATTTATGCAGATGTGCTCAAATGCAGAACCGTGCTTGAAGATGTTGGGGGCATAATGGGGGTGAAAAGAAAGCCGCTTGTAAAGCACATATACGGGGACAAAAACGCTGAAACAATACACGTTGAAAATAAAATAAGATTCATGTTCGATGCATCAAAAATAATGTTTTCCTCCGGTAACGTAGATGAAAGAATAAGGATGGCATACGCAGGCAACGAGGGGGAGGTGGTGGTGGATATGTTCGCAGGCATCGGTTATTTCTCAATACCAATAGCGGTTTATTCAAAAACAGAAGTGTATGCATGTGAGATAAATGATGTAGCATATAACTATCTCAAAAAGAATATAAAACTAAATAATGTGGAGAAAAATGTTACGGCGCTGTACGGCGACTGCAGGGATGTCGCGCCCCGCAACGTGGCTGACAGAGTGATAATGGGCTACTTCAAGTCAAAAAATTTTTTGCCGTATGCCATGGAAGTGTTGAGGGGGGGAAAAGGCATAATACATTATCACACAACATGCCCGAAAAGTTCTTTTCCAGAAGAGCCTTTCAGTGACGTGAAGAAGGCCGCCCTTGATTATGGAAGGAATGTGGAGATGGTTTTCCATAAAAAAGTCAAATCATATGCCCCGGGCATAATTCATGGCGTAATCGATGTGAAAGTATTCTGAAAGCAAAGCAGCATTACTTTTATAAATCCAAACCATATTGAAAGTCGAGAGATATGAGCGATTTAGAAAACCTTCCTGGAGTTGGACCCACGACAGCAAAGAAGCTGGAAGAAGCTGGCTTTGACGATTTGATGTCAATAGCCGTTGCCTCCCCCAGCGAGCTTGCGGCAATTGCAGATATAGGAGAAGGCACTGCTGCAAAAATAATTCAGGCAGCTCGTCAGAAAGCAGATGTCGGCGGTTTTGAAACAGGAGATGTAATACTTGAGAGAATGAAGGAAAGGAAGAAACTTACCACGGGCTCAAAGTCATTTGATGAGTTGTTGGGCGGCGGCTTCGAGAGCCAGGCAATAACAGAACTGTTCGGAGAATTTGGTTCAGGAAAGACGCAGATTGCACACCAGCTTTGCGTGAATGTTCAGCTGCCTGTAGAGGAAGGCGGTCTTGACGGACATGCTGTTTTCATAGATACCGAGAATACATTTCGGCCTGAAAGAATAATCCAGATGGCAAGCGCCTATGATATGGATACTGATGAGGTACTGAAAAAAATTCATGTTGCCACTGCATACAACTCAAACCACCAGATGATGCTCGTGGAAAAAGCAATGGAAATAGCAAAGCAGGTTCCTGTGCGTCTTATAGTTGTTGACTCCCTTACGGGGCATTTCAGGGCAGAATATGTGGGCAGAGGAACTCTGGCAGACCGCCAGCAGAAGTTGAATACCCACATGCATGAACTCCTCAAATTCGGCAGGTTGAACAATGCGGTGATATGCGTCACAAACCAGGTATCTGCAAAGCCAGATGCATTTTTCGGCGACCCAACAAGACCAATAGGAGGACACATTGTGGGCCATACGGCAATGTTCAGAATATACCTCAGAAAATCGAAAGGCGGCAAAAGGATAGCCCGGCTCATAGATTCGCCCCACCTTCCAGAAGGAGAAGCGGTTTTCATGGTCAACGAAGAAGGGATACGTGACTGATATGGCAGATAGAATAGAGCTGCCCCAGGGCGCAGGCGGGAGCGAGACTGCATCTCTGATAAAAAAATACATTCTGCCAAATTTCCACCAGCCCGATATGGAAGTGCCGTTAGATGCTCTCGATGATGCTGCTGTGGTAAACGGAATTGTTTTTACAACAGACAGCCATACTGTAAAGCCGATATTTTTCCCCGGCGGGGACATAGGAATGCTGGCGGTTGCAGGCACGATTAACGACGTTGCGGTAATGGGTGCAAAGCCTCTTGCCCTTTCTGCAGGATTCATAATAGAAGAGGGCTTTCTAATGAATGAACTCGAGGAAATAATAAAAAGCATGGGGAAACTTTCCTCAGAATCAGGAGTGCCAATAGTCACAGGCGACACAAAAGTGGTTGAGAAAGGAAGCATCGAGCAGATAATAATAAACACGGCAGGCATAGGCGTTGAGAGCGAATTGCTGAATGAAAATATGGAATATGTCGGCAGAGGAAAAAAATGGCTGCAGGACTCCTCTCTCCAGCCGGGAGATAAGATACTCCTTAGCGGCAAAATTGCAGACCATGGCATAGCCATAATTTCGTTCCGGGAAGGTTACGGCTTCGACACGAAAATTAAATCAGATGTTGCCCCCATAAACGGGCTCATGGAGGAATGTTTGAAGGTAAAAGGCCTGGTCGCGGCAAAGGATCCTACCAGGGGCGGACTGTCCAATGCTCTCAACGAGATGGCTGAAAAGTCAGGAGTGGGCATGCTCATCGATGAAGAAAGAATTCCTATAAATGAAGGCACGGTGGCGGCATGCGAAATGCTCGGCATAGACCCCTATGACATCGGAAACGAGGGAAAAGTGGTAATGGGAGTTGTTGAAGAAAAGGCCGAAGACGTGCTGAAGGCAATGAGAAAACATCCGCTGGGGAAAGATGCCGAGATAATAGGAGAAGTCACAGAAGGGAGGCATGTCATATTAGAAACAAGCGTCGGAGGAAAACGCATTTTAGAAGCGCCTATAGGCGACCCCATACCAAGGATATGCTGAATCGTTATGAAGATACTGGCGCTTCTTATTCTTCCAGCAACTCTTTCCTTTTCTCTTCATCCTGGTATTTTTCACTATTGCCCAGATAATCCTTTATCACTTCATATTCTTTATCTGATATGAAATCCTTCAGCCATTCGATACCCCTGCTTTTGAATGGTATCAGAGCATGCAATTTTATGCCATGCTCTTTTGCTATCTCAGCTGCTCCCTGCTCCCGGTCTATTATCACTGCCACATCTCTGCATTCCACCTCTATTCCCCTCCTTTCGCTCTCCATTTTGAGTTGCTCGATGGCAACCAGCTTGCTGTCAAATTTTGTTACCAGGTCGTCAACTGCAACGAACTTATCGCCATCTTTTATCTCTCCCTCAACCATTGAATGCTCGCCATATTTCATCGCAGCAACTTTTAGCCCTTCCAAGGAAGTAGCGCCCTCCAGCTTTCTGGTATAACATAATGGAATATCATGCCCCACAGAGATGGCGGTGGCGATCGGTATGCCGGCCATTGCTATTCCAAGCACCCTGTCAGCGTTACATTCCTTTTCCACCATCTCGCCCATATGCCGGCCTATTTTTTTGAGGAGAGACGGATATGACGGCAGCGAGCGAAGTTGAATGTAAAAGGGACTCCATAGCCCTGAAACAAGTTTCCATCCTTCCGGCTTATCACGGAGCCATGTTTTTATGAGACCATGTTCATAAAGCCCGGCCATTATCTCTTTTCCCATCATGCTATCACTCAAATTTTAACGCTTCAATGCATAATTCCTTCGCCGCCTTCTCAATGTCATTGCTTTTATATATTGCAGAGCCAACTATCGCATAGGCAGAGCGCCCTTCAAGTATAGAAAATGCCTTTTCTATTTTCCCGCCTTGACTTCCTATTCCGGGCATGCAGTATCTCGGAGAGGAGACCATTTCTGAAATAAAATCATTGTATTTTTTAATGGCGTCATAACGGTTTCCTGGCAGTATGAAATATTCCACGCCGCTTTCAGCCCCTATTCTGTACATTTTCTCTGGCGAATCGTTTTTTATGAACCCTCCTTCTTTTTCCAGATATGCAGGATGTGTCATTTCTCCCCCAACCATTGGTACCATGTCTTTGTCAAAAATCGCTTTTATGAACGCTTTTTCTGTTTCGGGTCCTGCCTGGGGAAATATTATCATGCTTTTTATGCCACCGTTGCTGCAAACCTCCGCAAATTTTTCGCCCATTTGGGGAATGTCTGTCCCCGCTTTCTGGTGGTCGTAAATAAGGGGAATGTCACAATACTCTTCAACCACATCCGCAAGTGCTTTCAGCCCGTATGACAATCCGAGAGTTGCCCCAACTTTGTACCCGACCACTCCCTCGACGTGATATGTTTCGCTCACCAGTTCCCTGAACCGCTCAATTGAAACAACATCGCAGGCAACAATAACTCCATGCTCCTTTTCGAACAACATCATCTGTAATGCCTGATGCTGTTTTTAGAGTTTTTCCTGTTATCCTGTTTAACGATTAAAAATTCTTCTTTATCAAGTTTGTAATAAACTTCATAAATCTATGGAGTATTGTTCTCCCAGGACAATTTTGTCGGTAGAAAGCAATTTATATCCCCCCCCCGCAATTACGGTATTGGTGAAAGAATGTATGGAAAAATATTTGCTGGTTTGGTAATAATAGTGATGATGACAAGCATTATACCATTTGTTAATGGAACTCTTCCTTATGACCAAAAGGAAGACGACAATACCTACATGCGCTATGTTGTAGTTGATACAAATGATAACGGATTTTTTGACCCCGGTGAATGGTTCCTTGATTCGAATGGAAACAAGGCTTATGATGTTGGAGAAATCAAGGGCAACGCCGAAAGTGACCGACAACAGGGGATGATTATTGTAAACACTACTGTTACAGCTTTACAGCAAGTTATGGACGAAGGCTACTTATCATCTACAGCAGACCCACCAATTTTGATTTTTAATGGAGAGAAGGTTAAGAATAAAGTGTCTAATCTCCTAAAATTAAGGGAAAGTGTAGGGGAAGGAGATAAAATAACGATTACCAAAGGTACGCTAATAACATTAACTGGAAAAGATAGTTCAATAGTTCACATACGCTACCAAAAGAATTATGAAGAGATAGTTCCTTCAGCGTCGACCTTGGCAACACAGTATAGGGTCTCCAACATTGATGTATCTGCGGAAAATCATGACTCAGATGAATACAAAATACATGACGTGACATGTAGTGCCGACACGGAATGGATTAATCCAAGCCAAACAACGTATTTTGCATTTGGTGGCATACAATTCTCATCTCAGCTAAATGTTGTAATTCGGTCACCCTTCAGACAGTACGGTCTAGAATGGAGACACAGAGGAGACTGGAGCGCGGAGATAGGTTACAGCGGGACTGGGTATGGAGGACAGGAGGTAAACGATGGGAATGGGGGATCCTTTGATTTACATGATTATGATGCCCCCATTTCTATAGCTGGAGAGATACTAAAAACGCCTAAAGTATACGCTCCTTCTTTCGGGATACTGTTCTCCCAGTGCCATGTACAGGTAGACATTTTATATAAAGATGGGGTATGGTGGCATCACACCGATTTCCGGCAAGACTCTGATTCGATTTACAAAAATATACTAATATTGTGAGGTAGTAATGAATGGATTTGCGGAGGCTAAAATGAGGTATAAGTTGTTGTCAGTAACATTAGCAACAGTAATTGTTGTTACCGCTTTTATCCCTGTGACCACGCAGTCTGCTGCTAATAACAACGAGATTCCTCTTACTGTGCAAATATTCACCCCTCAAGGCCAGATTACACTTAATAAAGAGATCTCTATGAAGGAGTTCAAAGAGTTGACCACTTCTCAGAATAACCATGAGTGGATAAAAAAACTGCATGACTGCGGATTGCTGGAAGGATTAAGCATTGACAGGGTCTATAGTTTGCTGGATGGAGATTCTCACCAGTGGCACAGCAAGAGCATACCCATGAATGGATTAGTGAATGTGTTTTGTTCCGTAAATGTCACTGCCGGAAGTTGCATGATGATTCCAGTGTTTCCTTATGGATGCATGTTCCATCTGTTGGAAGGGATGAATTATCTGCTCTCTCTGGGCATTCCGCTGTTTCTATTGTTTCCTCTATGGATACTGATGTACATGTTGTATATCCCGTTTATTCCTATCAATCTTGTCTCCGAATTCGTTGGCATGTATGTGCCTATAAAGCCGCCATTGTTCCGTGGCTTTGTGATAGGTAACGACCTGCGCTTTAAAACCACAGGACTGCTGGGCACGATAGAAACCTATGGTAATTACACTACAGTATTCCGCATGAAGGGGTTCACCGGCATCTGGCTGACCGATCCCATCACCCATCACTCATGGATTAGAGGTTTTGCTATTGCCGTCTCTCAATGGCAATAGCTCTTCAACACATGACTTACCATGCATTCCTGCTTTCAAATGATAAGATGAAGGGAAATTAGATGACAGTAACAGATAATTTTATAAATTGTTTTATACTATCTGTACTATAGAATAGATATGACAATACCGATGACAATGCATAAAAAAAGATGGATAATAGTGGTTTTGGTCATTATTGTTCTCATTTTAACTATTGTTTATTCTGTATTACCTGTGACATTCAGACCTTCTGTCTCCAGAAAGTTAACCCCTAGAGTCATAAGCATAAACGGCATTCCCACGGGGAGCTTTTACTACTATGGCGGGAGTTATCCCGCCAATCTCACCATAGTGGTGGAGGTCACATGGAATGACTGGAAACCGGTCAGAGGGGCAGGAGTTACCATTTACGGTTCTGCGGGAGGAACAGATACCAACACCACAGATTTAAACGGTCTGGCAGTTCTTCACCTGCCTTTCCTGCCTTTCAGTCCGTCGATATCTGGGAATCACGCTTATTTTTCCATGATTGTATGGAAGGGCAACCATCTCCTGACAAGGGAAGAAGCCATACCAATATATTACAGAAGCCAATAACAACCCTGCGGTATGGCCTCAAAAGGTAGAGGGTATTTTTCACAGTTCAGAACACAACAGCCATGCTGGGAAAAGAGTGGTTTTCTTCTTTGCACGCGATATTACAATCTGTTAAACAAGATATTTCTCCTTTATCTTTTCCCTTGCCTCTTCCACGATTTTGTTGGTGAAAAAAAGGTTATGTATTGTCGCAAGTCGTGGCCCCAGCGGATCCTTTTCCTTGAAAAGATGGTTCAGATAGTCAAGCGAGAAATTTCTGCAGGTATAACATTCGCAGCCCTCCTGAATCACATCGCCTTTCACCTTGGCTCTTCCAAGATTTATTCTTCCTTTATCGGTAAAAATTGTGCCGTGGCGGGCGTTTCTTGTCGGAAAGGCGCTGTCAAATATGTCTATGCCCATTTTTATCCCTCTGATTATGTCTTCTGCTGAGCCGACTCCCATGAGATGGCGGGGTTTGTTTTTCGGCAGGTAGGGCAGCGTTGCTTCCACCATGCGGTGCATCTCTTCCTTTGGTTCGCCTATGCAAAGCCCTCCTATTGCAAATCCATCAAATTCCATATCGGCTATGGCTTTTGCACATCTTATGCGCTCTTCCATGAATGTTCCACCCTGGAGTATTGCAACCCTTCTTTTACCCTGGCAGCGCGATGCCCATTCAATTGTTTTGTTCACCGACTCAACAACTCTCTCCCGGGTATAGGGATAAGAAGGGCAGTCGTCCAGCGACAGTGCAATATCAACCCCTATTTTTTCCTGCATCTCTATTGATTTTTCAGGAGTGAAAATATCAGACGTGCCGTCCGGCATTGAAAAAGCAATGCCGTCATTGCCAACCTCTGAAGGAAATTTCTTTATGGGCTGGAATCCGCCGCTGTCACTCACAACGAAACCTTTCCATCCCATGAATTTGTGTATTCCGCCAGCCCTCTCTATCTTGTCAAGTCCCCTTCTGTAGAGATGAAGGGCGTTTACAATTATGCCCCTGCAGCCTGCATTCCATGCTTCTTCGGGCGTGAGCGTCTTTATCACAGCTTTTGTTGCAACTGGGAGAAAAATAGGGGTTTCAAAATTACCGTGTGGCGTTTTCAGCAGGCCGACTCTTGCATTCCCATGCTCGGCAATTATCTCAAACATTTTTATCCATTATCAGCATTGCATCCCCGAAGCTCAAAAAGCGATAGTTATTTCTCAACGCTTCGTCATAAGCTTTCATGATTGCATCTTTCCCTGCATATGCACTTACAAGCAGAAGCGGAGTTGACTTCGGGAGATGGAAGTTGGTCAGAATTGCAGTTATCGGAGATTTGAATTTGTAGCCGGGATATATGAACAAATCGCTCCATCCACTCCCCGCTTTCACCACTCCGCCTGAAGACGAACTTTCGAGTGTTTTTATGGTCGTTGTCCCAACGGCAATTATGTTTGCCTTTCCGCTCGCCTCGTTAATTTTTCCGGCTGCCTCCTCGCTGACCTCATAAAACTCTGCCTCCATTTTATGCTCTTCCACTACCCTCGAGCGAATCGGCATAAATGTCCCTATTCCCACATGGAGAGTAATATAAACTATCTCAATACCTTTCCTTTTCATCCCGGCAAGCATCTCCTCTGTGAAATGCAGCCCCGCAGTAGGCGCAGCGACAGAGCCTTTCTCTTTCGCAAAGACGCTCTGGTACATCTCAGCCGTTTCTTTATCAACTTTTTCCTTTATATAAGGCGGGAGAGGCATCTCCCCCATTTCCTCCAACTCCTCCATGCCAAGAGGGATTTCGACAGTACATTTGCCCCCATCTTTCTCCACCACTACCCCCTCCACCTCCCCTGAGCGCTTTTCCCCTGATGATGCCCTCTTATCAAAAATTATTTTTGTGCCTTCTCTTACCTTTCCTTTGATAAGACATTTGAATAAATTGCCCTCAGCACCTAGCAGTAACAGCTCCACTTTCCCGCCCGTTTCCTTTCTCGCATGTATCCTTGCGTGTATGACCCTTGTATCGTTCAATACCAGAACATCCCCCGATTCAAGATAATCCATAATTTCGTAGAAAAGGTGATGACGGATGCCGTCTTTCAAAACAAGCAATTTGCATCTATCCCGCGGCATGGCTGGCTTCTGAGCAATCGCCTCCTGAGGAAGATGATAATCAAATTCGTCGATGAGCATTTTGAACTACTTCGATTTCTTCAAAAAGGGCAACCCTGTCTTCTCATTTACTTTGATCTCATAGCCCTCCGGTTTGGCACAGGGCGTTGCATCATCCTTGCCGTTTTTGCTGAAGAAATAAATGCGCTGCTTTCTGTTCCCCCTAAGAGTTACTTCCTTTGTATAAAGGGTGTATTCGCCGTATGTGAAAGGAGTCTCCTCCACCGTTTCCCATTCGGGCAGTTCCTCCTCAACCTCGACTTCATCTTCAGGAATTTCAACTCCCACTTCAAGAACTTCTAACTCTTCTACCGGCAATTCTTCCTCTTCCTCCTCCCCCTCTTCAATAAATGATATGCTGGGCTTTAATTCCTCGATTTCCCTGCCGTCAACTGCAACAATCTCCTCTCCCTCCACCTTCCACCTCGGGACTTCTATCTCGGCAGCAACATTTCTGCTTATTCTGCTGCATATCGTGCATAAATATGCTCTCTCCTCCTCGGGAATAGTTTCCTCACACACCCTGCAGGGCAAATAATCAAGAACCATCCTGACATGCTCTAACTCGTGCTCATCAGCCATGTCAAATATATGAAAACACACGTTAAAAAGGTTTTGGAGAGAGACGCTGCCTGCTTTCCTTTATTACTCCAGCCCCTGATTCCACATGTCATTTATGGCGAAACAGCTTCACGCCATATTTCCTGCCATCTGAAGGTCCATCTTCGGTGTTTTTGGCAACTTTTTTCTCACTTTTGCGTCATATGCCTCCTCGCCGCCTGCTTCCTCGATTAATTTTTTCCCTGCCTCTATCTGGCGAAGTATGCTCGCGTTTATCCTTTCCATTGAACCGGGAGCTATTTTTTTGAGAAGTCTGGTCGCTCCTCCAAGCCCGTATGGAATGGACTCCATGCGCATTATTGTTCCGGGAAGAGCGAAGAACCAGTTGCCCAGCGAATCCTCCCCGAATTTTGTGATTGGCACACCGCTGGCTGCCTGCCTTTCGGATGTTGGACCGACATGGGCCACGACCCATTTGCCGTCAACATAAGCTTCTCCTTCCCCCTCTATCATGAAATACCCCATGGAATCATACCATTTTTTGACCAGCGGATCGACTTTTATTGTGGTATCATACCACGCCTTTATCATATTCATTGCAAACATCTTGTAGCGTGCCTTTATTCCTGCAGCCCTGCACAGCGCTATGAAAACAGATATCTGATGGAAACATGTGCCTGTTCCCCTCCTTATTGTGTTCTCCACACCGTCCATCGGAAGTATCTCTAAAGTCATGTTGCGCTTCACAAACTCAAAAGCGGATTCAGCAAACTCATAGTCGGATTTTTCATAGGCGCCAAGTTCATTGGCAAGGGCTATGACTTCTGGAGCGCGAGGGTTGCAATAGAGAGTTGGGCGGAGATATTTTTCATTTGATTTACAGTATTTCATTCCCTCCCTGTACTCTGGCAACTCATATCTCCTTGGCGGCCTTACATACTTTTCCTCCCCTGCACCCATATTTCTCACTTTCTTCAAATCTCTGAGATTCAAAAGGAGCGTTTTGCTGAGCGAAATAGCACCACCTAACATAAGCTTCAGATACATGCGCTGCGGAATGTATCCCTTTTCTTTCATTTCTCTAAGACTTGCCATTCTCTCCTCCCAAATCCATTGAAAGAACACGACGCATTTCCTCCGCGCACCCCCTCATTTCTTCGCCATGTTGTCTCTTCACCTCCGGCTCAAGAACAGGACCGGGGCGGTCGCATACTGGACAATGCTCTAACATTCTGACCCTATCTCCAGACATTATGAATCCCGGATAGCTGTCAGCAAGCGGGTCAAGGAAAGCAAATCTCCCCCACTCCCCATAATCAACCGCCTCATATTCATCATTGAGTATAAGAGGATGAAAATATGAGTGAGGGACATGAAGATAATGCCCCTCCGGGCAATGAACCATCCATCCGTTTCCTTCGACCATCCCGTATACATCAAGGCATTGCTCCCCAGGTATGCCGAGGATATCATTTACTCTTTTCCTGAATTTTTCTACAGGCATGCGTTCATTCTCATAAATTTTCCATCCCCCGCCTGTGGCGACTGCCCCATTTTCTCCAAAATCAAATGTTTCCCCTTCCTCCTCGAGTTTGTTCATAACGAAATGGAGGATGAAAGGCAAGCCTATCATTGATATTTTTTTATTTTCTTTCTCTTTTTCCCTGAGCCACTTTATCATCCTGTTTACCATCTTTTTGTTGCCCCTCTTAACCGCAAATTTTATCATGGAACTTTTTATGCCGCTTCCCATTGCCTCTTTTATCAAATCTGCAGGTATGTCTCTGTCTATTGCAACCTCAACATTTTCTATTGCATCAAAGTACATTGAACAGACCTTACCGGCATAAACATTGGTTTTATGGGGGTTGGGCATCATCAGATAGCCGTCCATTTCGTACTGCCAGAATGGGTAAACCATGGATATCACTGTTTTTGCAAGGGCATACTCTGAAGCGTAAAAGGTCTTTCTATTTCTGGGGATAAATGTATACCTGCCGCTTGTCCCGCTGCTGTATGCAATCTCCATGCCTGCCTTATTGAAAGCGCCTATAACATCATCATAAGAAGGATTTTTTTTGTTTATGGAAATATCTGGCATTTCGCCCGTCACGAGACCCGAGAGCCATGCTGCAAAATCTTCGCCAGACGGGTAATCCTTGAAAAATTTGTCAGGTATCAGAGGTATTTTTGGCAAGTCCTCAATGCTCTTTATATCTTCGGGAGAAATACCGTTTTCCTTGCAGAAATTTTTGTAAAAGGAGTTGTTATTATAATGATGATTGAATGCATATTTTATTGCTTTAAATCGCATCTCGTCTGCTTCCTTTGGCGGAATTTCGAAGATATTTTCCGGCCCATACAATGCCTCATCTGCAGGTGTCCATGGCTTTGGCGGAATGTACTTTTCCATTCTACTGTCAAGTTTCTTAATATATTCACTGAATGCTATCTCTGTCACAAGAGTATTATTACACACTGCATTAAATCCTTTCTTTTAAAATAGATTTAAATTTGTTAAAATTTTTTTTAACAGCTTATCTTCCATTTCCCAAACTTTAAAAACACAGGGTTCTATTCCCCGATATGGAAAACATCCTGCCTGCGGACAAATACAAATTCAAACGCAAGCTTGAGGAACTGAAGGCAGTAAAGGGCCAGCACACAGAGCTCATATCTCTCTATATCCCCCCGAACAAGCAGATTTCAGATGTGGTTGCGCAGCTTAGGGATGAATATTCCCAGTCCTCGAATATAAAATCAAAGCAGACAAGGAAAAATGTTCTCTCCGCCATAGAATCCATAATGTCCCAGCTCAGATATTACAAGACGCCTCCGCCCCACGGGATGGTTTTTTTTGTCGGCGAGGGCGCAAAAAGCGGCGAGCAGCCAAAAATGATGTCCGAGGTGATAGAGCCGCCCATGCCTGTCCCCATATATCTTTACAGATGCGATTCCCAGTTTTATCTTGAGCCGCTCGAAGAGATGCTGGAGGAAAAAGATGTTTACGGCCTTCTTTTGATAGACAGGAGAGAATGCACCATTGGTTTTCTTTCTGGAAGAAAGATAGAGATGGCTGCCTATCTCACATCAAGAGTGCCAGGTAAGCACGGCAGGGGAGGACAGTCACAGCGCAGGTTTGAGCGCCTTACCGAGATTGCCGCACACGAGTGGTTTGTGAAGGCAGGAAAAAAAGCATCCGAACTTTTCCTTGAAAAAGACAATCTGAAGGGAGTTCTGGTGGGGGGGCCGGGGCCAACAAAGAGAGCGTTCCTGAATCAGAATTACCTTGATTACAGAATAGCTGACAAAATAATAGGAATTTATGATACAGGCTATACAGATGAATACGGATTGAAAGAACTTGTGAACAATGCTGCAAATGACCTTGAAGAACTGGACATAATAAAAGAAAAGAGAATCATGAACAGATTTATGGAAGAGGTCAGAAGCGACAAAGGGCTCGCAATATACGGAGAAAATGAGGTAAAGAGAGCACTTGAGATGGGTGCGGTGGATACACTTATCCTATCAGATGCACTCAGGAGATACAAAATTAAAATATCATGCCCTTCCTGCGGCTACTCTGGCGAGATGGTCGTGGATGACACCGAAAATATCAAATGCCCGAAGTGCAGTTCTTCCGCGATTATAGAAGATAAGAAAGACATACTTGAAGAATACTCTGATATGGCAGATCAGTCGTCCACCAAGGTGGAAATTATATCCAAGGACACTGAAGAGGGAAACATTTTGATGAAAGCATTTGGCGGAATTGCAGGAATTTTGAGATACAGAATAGAGTAGTTCTTTGGTTGCAATGAAGATTCTAGTAAATAATCATATCGGATATCACTCGACCATTACAAAATGCTCTTGGTAATGCATTTCTTCCTTTCTGCATTAATTCGCCTCCAAAATATGGAACTGCTGAGATGCTTATAAATATTGCTCTCAACAGCCGCCACATGGGTTACTTCAATATTTTTCCTGTTTCCATATACCAGAGGTATAAATCAAGCTCTGCGAGAGTTAT
>Ga0190303_1000656_pt1 | contig 14294 bp, 10 predicted proteins | sample 48700701_MG_FD_161672 | JGI IMG/M metagenome (GOLD analysis project Ga0190303, IMG submission 161672) | Hydrothermal vent sediment bacterial communities from Southern Trench, Guaymas Basin, Mexico - 4870-07-0-1_MG | ecosystem: Environmental > Aquatic > Marine > Hydrothermal vents > Sediment ...
GCTCCTCTGTGGCCGCAGCAATATTGGCGTCAATTTTCTCTTTCTGATTTTGCATACGTTTTCTATGAGAATCAGCCTGCTGCTCTTTTGTTGGTACCATCTGCTTTTCTCCGACCAGTCTGCTAGCGGGAGCGTAAAACGCGTCCCGCTGGTTAATCTGATGTGCAAGAACACAAAAGAAACTTTGAAAAATACGTAACTACTCGGGTCATCACTGAATCAGGTCAGGTCAAGGCAAAAAATGTGAGTTTACAAGTGTAAACGCTCATTTTTGAACGCAGAGATGGCGTAATTCAGGCGTTAGCTGAGTAGTTACAAAACTACAACTGATAACTCAGGCTAACAACTGCCTGGGTACCCTGGGTGTGATAATCTGCAGCCAGTTGATAATCTTGATCCAAGACGTTGTTCAGCATAAGCTGCGCCTTAAACTGTGCGTTAATGGCGTAGGTCGCACGCAGATTAACCACGCCGTAACCACCCAATCGTTTGCTGTTAGCCACATCATCATAGCGAGCACTTTGGGCTCTTAAGGTTCCACCCAATGCCAGCGAGCCCAACTCCTTGTCAACATCAAGTGTGAAACTGCGCTGGGCCCGCCTTGCCAACAGATTATCCGTATCACGATCACGGGGATCAATCCAGCTCGCCGTCGCAACCACTGCTGCCCCAGCTACACGGGTCTGGAACAGCGCTTCAACACCTTTGATTTTAGCATCATCTACATTACTGGGCTGCCAGAAAAACGGAGAAGTTTCTGCCCAGTTTATCAGGTCATCGATTCGATTTTCGTACAGAGATAAAGACCAGTTCCCCCAACTGTAGTCACCGCGCAACTCAACCTCAATATTACTTGATTCTTCCGGGTCCAGGTCAGGGTTACCCGCTGACCATGGAGTTGCTGGCCAGTACAGATCATTAAAACTGGGGGCTTTAAATCCGGTGCCATGGGAGATGATCAACCGATGCCGATCGGTCAGATCCAGTCCCAGCGCCACATGATAGGTGTTATGGCTGCCAAACTGCTCGTTATCATCCACGCGTACTCCGGCCACCAGATCGATACGCTGGGCAGGGCTGGATTGGTACTGGGCAAAATAGGCCTTATTATCACGATTGTCCACCGCGTAACTACTTGAACTGGAGACCTGATCATCATAGTAGTCCACCCCAAGGGTTAACAGTTGATCTTCACCTATCTCAAGATCGTTCTGCCAGGTAGCCGAGTAACGTTTGGTGTGAAAGAAGAAGAAGCTTGCAAGATTTTCGTCACGATCATCACTTTTATCCTTGCTGTACCCCAGTGTCAGGGAGGAATCCCAGCCCTGCATCACCGGCACGGAGAGATTGCCACTTAAAGACTCAATCTTAAAATCACCGTAAGGCTGTGAACCCGGCGCACCAAAGGGTCCCGCATCATACTCATTTTCACCCTTGGATTGATAAAAATGGATGCCAGCCTTTACACTATTTTCCCAGGAGTGATCCAGACTCCCTGTCACTGTGGTATTGCGGTAAGCATCTTCGTCCGCATCAGTATTCCCGTCATAGATATGTGAGTCTATGCCATCTGTGCTCGAGTGATTAACGCTAAAATTATACTGTGTTGATCCTCTTCGGCCAGAGAGACCCAGCAGCGTTTCCCGGCTATTATCACTACCATAACTCTGTTTGATCAACGGGCTGGCTTTACCCTCACCCCTTTTGGTGAAAATCTGGATAACACCCCCTATAGCTTCAGAGCCATAGAGGCTAGAGCGTGGCCCCCGCACAACTTCGATGCGCTCGATCTGTTCAGGGTCCAGATACTGAATACTGGTAGTACCCAGGGTTGCGCTGCTGATTCTAACCCCGTCCACCAGTATCAAAGTCTGCCCATCATTAGTACCACGCAGATAAAGCGATGTCTTTGACCCGTGACTGCCATTTCGGCTCATATCTACTCCAGGTAGATGAGAGAGCAGATCAAAAAGATTTTGTGGTTGCAGCAAACGGATCTGTTCACTATTCAACACGCTGACAGAAGCCAGTGTTTCATCCATGGTCTGCAGCGTTCGGGTTGCCGTTACCAGCATAGTTTCAGTCGTTGATTGGTTTTTACTGTCCAGAGCCAGCGTTGGTTGCGCAATTAAAGCTGCCAGAGAAAGTGCACAATGCACCTTTTGAATTTTCAAGGTAATATCCCCTATACAATTGGAAAAATTTGTATTTAGGAGAGGGAAAAGGGGGGGAAAGAATGAATATCACCACCGCCGATGGGCCCTCCGCCACACCGTTCAATGCGCAGTGGAGGCACGGAAACCAGCAGGGGTTACCGTTGAAGAGCCCACCGCTCACCGTTCGTATATATTTCAGGCCGGTTCCGGGCTTGCAGTCGTACAGGACGTTTGCTTACCGTTGCGGGGGCAGCGTTGGAATAATTCTTAGCTCACCATGATAAGAGCCAGAACGCACCATTCTTCCCGATTAAACCCCCTGCCTATAGTTGGCACTACAGGCTCAGGGTACCTAGAATAACGGCGCTAAAACTACGCGAAAGGCCAAGATTTGTCAATAAATTCGGTACGGTATGCTATTGAGAACACACCGCTTAAAGCGTCTCCAGATGACCATTATGAAACTCCAGAACAGGCCAGTCACCGCGCTCACCATGATAAATCTTAATCCGGCTCAATGCCGCATAGGGCACTTCGATTCGAAGAACACTGAGCAGAGGGATATTCAGAAAATAAGCCAGCAGTATTCTCATTGTACCGCCATGTTGTACTAGCAGAATATGCTGACCACTGTATTGCTCAAGTATTGTCTCCCAGGCTCGCTGTACTCTAATCTGCGCATCCACCAACGCCTCCCCTTTTGGGGGAGAATTAAGAATGGGATCCTCCGTAAAATCTCTAACCCGTTGCGTATCCTTTTCCCACACATCGGCAATGCTTCTTCCCTCCCATTCACCAAAATAGAGCTCGCGCAACCCATCAATTACCGCGACTTGTGCACCGGTGCTGCTACTGATTGATCGAGAAAACTCAAGACATCTCTTTAAGGGCGAGCTAATGATATGATCCCAGGGAAACTGTTTTCCTGAACCCACAGCCTGGTTCATCTGCTGCCAGCCCTCCTCGGAAAGCGCCACATCGGTAGTCCCCCGATAAATCTCACCCCCTTCACATCTTCCGTGCCGTAACAGGTCAACCACTGTCACACTGTGTTCTTTATCCATGATAATCTCTCTGTGCCTGCTCAACTGAGCATTTTAGGGTAACGTAACTCTACCCGTTCTTTACCAAATTCTTCCCTCAGCTCGTAGAGCAACTCATCACTGGGGGTTACCTGCCAGTCCGCACCAAACCTCAACAATGCCCTGGTTTTTTTCTTTTGATACTCAAGAACCACAGGACATCCCTCCTTCCGGTAGGGTTGCAAAACATGGGTTAACGCCCTGATCAAATCGGACCCAATACTTTGTTCATCAAATCTTAAAAACAACTCTTTTGCAAAATGTCTTCGTGCAGCAACCAGGCTAAAAATCTGATTGGCCCGTGCCTTGATCGACCCTGAATAATCATCGATACTGACCTCTCCTTCAATCACCAACATGCTGTCCTTAACCAGCACCTCCCTATACTTACTATAGACCTCAGCGAAAACAGACACCTCTACGCGTGCAGTACGATCATCGAGTGTAACAAATGCAATGGTGTCACCTTTTTTGCTTCTCATAGTACGCAAACCCACCACCAGACCCGCTAACTTTTGCCCCCCTTTTTTTGGCTTCAACGACACAAGCGGCGTTTTCGCAATTTTTCGCATCTCCGTCTCGTACTCATCAAAGGGGTGTCCCTCAAGATAGAGTCCCAGGGTTTCCTTTTCTGCCTGTAACCGTGCCTTCTCAGACCAAACGCTTACATCGGCATAGGCGGCGAAAAGATCCTCTCTATAACTACTAACCGCTGTTTCTGGCATGCCGCCAAAAAGATCATCCATTCCAGCATTCTGGTTCTGCCGATGCTGTTCGGCTGTTTTTAGAGCTTCCTCCAGGCACGCCATCAGTGCGGCTCGATGCGGCCCCAATTTATCTAACGCCCCAGAGCGAATTAAGGCTTCAAGGGCTCGCCGATTAACCCTCTTCAGATCCACTCTCGCGCAAAAATCAAACAGGTCAGCAAACAGTCCTCCCTCATTTCTGGCGGCAATAATGGCTGCCACAGGCCCTTCACCCAGCCCCTTGATGGCACCAAGCCCGTATATAATCTGGCCCTGCTGGTCAACGGTAAAACGATACTGGCCCAGGTTCACATCGGGTAACACTATCGGCAAGTCCATTGTTCGGCAATCTTCTATCAAGATCACCACCTTATCAGTGTTCTGCATATCAGCTGATAGTACCGCCGCCATAAAGGGCGAAGGATAGAAGGTTTTCAACCAGGCTGTTTGGTAGGAAAGCAGGGCATAGGCTGCAGAGTGTGATTTATTGAATCCGTAACCGGCAAACTTTTCCATCAAGTCAAAAATATAGCCAGCCTGCTCCTCTTTAACTCTGTTTTTGGTCGCCCCCTCTAGAAATATCTTCCTGTGACGCGCCATCTCCTCCGCTTTTTTCTTACCCATGGCTCGCCTTAGCATATCAGCCTGCCCCAGCGAATAGGCCCCCAAGACCTGGGCAATTTTCATCACCTGCTCCTGATAAAGAATAACGCCATAGGTGTTATCAAGTACCGGTTCCAGATCGGGATGAGCATATTCTACTTTCTGACGCCCATGTTTGCGGTTAATAAAGTCATCGACCATACCTGACTGCAAAGGCCCAGGACGAAATAGAGCAACCAGAGCGATAATATCTTCGAAGGTATTGGGTAGAAGACGACGGATTAGATCCTTCATCCCCCGCGATTCAAGTTGAAAGATGGCGGTGGTATTACCCTTCTGAAGCAGTTGATAAACCTTTTTATCGTCCAGGGGTATCTCTGTAATATCCAGCTTTTCAGCGGTACCTTTCTCTGCCAGACCATTGATGGTTTTTACTGCCCAGTCAATGATAGTGAGGGTGCGCAAACCCAGAAAATCAAATTTAACCAGCCCGACCTGCTCAACATCGTCCTTGTCATATTGGGTAACCAGGTTGGCCCCGGTCTCATCACAATAAAGTGGCGAAAAGTCCGTTAGCTGAGTAGGGGCTATCACCACCCCACCAGCGTGTTTTCCAACATTACGAGCGACCCCTTCCAGCTTGAAGGCCATCTCCATGATCTCGGCCACCTCTTCGTTGTGTTCAACAAATTCACGTAGAGGCTGTTCCTGCTCCATCGCCTTACTCAGGGTTATTCCCACCTCAAAGGGGATCATCTTGGACAACTTGTCGGCAAGGCCATAGGGCTTTCCCTGTACCCTTGCCACATCACGGACCACCGCCTTGGCAGCCATGGTGCCGAAGGTGATAATCTGGGAGACCGCTTCCCGGCCGTAGGTCTGGGCAACATATTCAATGACCTTGTCGCGCCCATCCATACAGAAATCGATGTCAAAATCGGGCATCGATACCCGCTCCGGATTCAAAAACCGCTCAAATAGCAGATCATAACGAATAGGGTCCAGATCGGTAATTTCCAATGCATAGGCCACCAGCGAGCCCGCTCCAGACCCCCGACCAGGGCCCACTGGAATACTGTTTTCTTTTGCCCAACGAATAAAATCCATTACGATGAGAAAATACCCAGGAAAACCCATCTGTATGATGATATCCAGTTCAAACCGAAGGCGATCCAGATAGAGTTCACGCTGTTCCTGAAAGGATTTTTGTGCCGGATCCAGTATCTTTTTCAGTCGCTTTTCCAACCCCTCTTTGGATACTTTCTCAAAGAACTGGTCAATCGTCATGCCCTGTGTTACAGCGTAGTTAGGCAGATAGTTTTTACCCAACTCCATCGTCATACTGCAGCGCTGGGCAATCTCTACGCTGTTTTCGATCGCTTCAGGCAGATCTTTAAAAAGCTCGGCCATCTGCTGTGGCGACTTGAGGTACTGCTCTTCGCTGTAGATGCGTGCTCGTCTGGGGTCATCCAGGGTGCGGCTGTCATGTATACAAACACGGGCCTCATGGGCCTCAAAGTCACTCTTGTGCAAAAAGCGTACATCATTGGTAGCCACGACCGGCAGGTCAAAACGTTCGGCTAAAGCCACAGCCCGTTGCAGGTAGAGCTGCTCATCCGCCCTACCCGTTCGTTGTAATTCGATATAAAAGCTATCAGGAAAACAGGCCGACCACTGCTGAACCAGTTGCTCGGCAAGCGGCAGATTATCGGCTAGTAACGCCTGTCCAATCGCTCCCTCACGCGCTCCGTTAAGAGCGATCAGGCCTTCACTGTACTGTGCAACCCAGTCTGTCTTAACATAGGCTACCCCCTGTCGCTGTCCCTCCAGGTAAGCCATAGATATCAGTTTTGTCAGATTAGCGTATCCCTGCTGATTTTTGACCAGCAAAGTAAGACGGTAAGGCCTGGCGGGCGTCTGCTCATTTTCCAGCCACAGGTCAGCCCCTGCAACGGGTTTCAAACCTGCCTCTGTAGCGGCTTTGTAGTACTTGACCAGGGCAAACAGATTACACTCGTCAGTGATAGCCACGGCGGGCATGGAAAACTCTGCTGCGGCCTTAATCAGTTTCTTGATCTTCGGCAAGCCATCTTTTAAAGAGTATTCGGTATGAACCCGTAAATGTATAAATGTAGAATCTATTGTCATGCCTGACCCAGGAATGCTGTTAGCGTGCTATGAGGTTATTTAGCCGAACTCTTGCTCGGATAAGTTAGAACTATCCGGGCTAAAATATATCCGGTTATACTGGTTTTTCCAGGAGTGCTTTTACCGGCCCAAATGTACGGCGGTGAATGGGTGTAGGTCCCAACTTTTGCAATGCTTTTATATGCTGTACTGTGGGGTATCCTTTATGCCCCGCCAAACCATAACCAGGGTATTGTTTGTCCAGGTCTCTCATCATTGCATCTCTGAACACCTTGGCCAGAATAGATGCAGCGCTGATCGCACTTACCAGGCTATCTCCCTTGACGATGGCCTCAACAGGCATTTCCAACTCAGGACAACGATTGCCGTCAACCAGTACCCGTTGTGGAACAACAGAGAGGTTCATCACTGCTCTGCGCATGGCTAACAGACTCGCTTGCAGTATATTTATGCTGTCTATCTCCGCCACCCCAGCCTGCGCCACCGCCCAGGCCAGTGCATTTTCACGAATCTGGACAGCTAGCAAGTCTCTCTTCTTTTCCGATAATTTCTTTGAGTCCATCAAGCCGTCAATAGGTGCCGCCGGATTCAGAATGACAGCCGCAGCCACCACTGGACCTGCGAGTGGTCCGCGTCCCGCCTCATCAACACCGGCAACATAATAAATATCATTCATCTCTTCAAGAGCCCCAGCACTGCCCGTGCTGCTTGTTCACTGGCACCACAACGCAGCTGCCTGTGAATATCCTCAAAAGCACGATCTTGCTCTACCCTGGCCTCTTTCTGGATGATGCAGTCCACCAGTGCCCGACCGAGATTTTCAGGGTTGGCCTCATCCTGAATAAATTCAGGAACCAGTTGGCGCTGCGCGAGAAGATTGGGCAGTGATATAAAGGGTATTTTGACCAGACGTGATGCGATCCTATAAGTAGTGGGAGCCAGCTTATAGGCCACCACCATGGGTCGTTTGATCAGGGCCGCTTCAAGTGTTACTGTCCCGGAGGCAAGCAGCAATGCATCCGCTGCAGCCATAGCCTGCTGTGCCTGCCCTGTCACTAGTTGCGCCTGAGCAAGTGCCGGGTAGTTAGCCAGTTTTTCCCTGACAAGCTCTGCCACCGGCTCATTGGCCGCAGCGATCAGTACCTGACAACCGGTTCGCTCTTTGCAGATTTTGGCGGCCTGTAAAAAAGTGTCTGTCAACCTACTGGCTTCCCCCATACGACTACCAGGCAACAACGCAATCACCGGATCTTCTTGACCAAGCCCAAGCGCGCGTCGAGCAGGTTCTGCTGGTGTATTCAGCTCGATACTATCGGCAAGCGGGTGTCCAATAAATTCGACCGGCACATGATGCTTCTGATAAAAATCTTTTTCGAATGGAAAAAGCGCCAATATCAGATCAACGCTACGGCCTATCGACTTTACCCGCCCCTGCCGCCAGGCCCAAACTTGAGGGCTGACGTAATGAACTGTCTTGATACCTGCTTTCTTGAGTTTTTTTTCCAGCCCAAGATTAAAATCCGGGGCATCAATTCCGATAAAAATATCTGGTGGATTAGTAATAAAATCACGAACAAGATTTCGGCGAATGCGCAGCAATTCACCAATTCTACCCAGTACTTCCACCAGGCCCATTACCGAAAGACGTTCCATGGGCACCGAAGAGCGACACCCCAGAGCCTGCATTTTCGGACCACCAATGCCCTGAAAGATTGCTTGAGGATGTATCTGCTGAATGGCGTGCATCAAACCCGCACCCAGCTCATCCCCCGATGCTTCACCTGCTACGATACCGATACGTAATGCACTGGCCATACTGGGTTTTATTTCCGCTTGTGATGGAAAGATTATTTGAGCCCGGGTAGCCAATCAACCTCATCGGGCATTACAGATTTACTGTGCTAAATTAACGCACGATTCCGCGTGAGGATTCCAGTATTGATTCTATGAGAACCTCCAACTCCGGCCCCTGGTACTCAAGCTGTCGAATCTGCTCAATGGCCCGCTTGACGGTAAGTCCTCGGCGAAATATTATTTTATAAGCCTGATGCAGCGCCGATACAGCTTCCTTCTCGAAACCACGTCGTCTCAAGCCTTCTTTATTAACACCATGGGTTTTTACAGGGCTGCCGCTAATAGTGACAAACGCCGCCACATCCTTCACCACGATACTCCCGGCTCCACACATGCTGTGCGCACCCACCCGACAAAATTGATGAATGCCACAGAAACCACCCAATACTGCGAAATCACCCACATGTACATGCCCGGCAATCGTCACATTATTCGCCATTACAGTGTCACTGCCCACCACTACATCATGGGCAATATGCACATTCACCATGAAGAGATTATTATCACCAATACGAGTGACGCACTGATCCTGAGTAGTTCCACGGTGCACCGTACAACCCTCTCGGATTACATTGTTATTACCAATGACCAAACGGGTTTTTTCTCCGTGATATTTTTTATCCTGGCAGTCTTCGCCCACACTGGCAAACTGATAGATATGATTATTGGTGCCGATACTGGTAGGCCCCTTCAGCACGACATGCGGCCCTATCACAGTCCCGGCACCGATCTCTACATCAGGACCAATAACCGTCCACGGGCCAATAGAGACATCATCAGCAATTTTAGCACTGGGATCTATTTGCGCAGTGTTATTAATCAATATGATTTCTCCCGGTCAGCGCAGGTCACAATGCCGGAACAGACCAGGTCACCATCTACACTCGCCTTACAGTCAAATTTCCAGATCCCTCTTTTTTCCGTAAGAATGGTGGCTTCAAGAAGCAACCTATCTCCGGGTTGCACGGGGCGTTTAAAACGTAGCTTATCTGTACCAACAAAATAGTATATCGACCCGTCTGCCGGCTTTTTATTGACTGTTTTGAAGCCAAGGATACCTGCCGCCTGGGCCATGGCTTCGATAATCAAAACACCGGGCATAACAGGAAAGTCCGGGAAGTGGCCGTTAAAGAAATTCTCGTTAGCCGTAACATTCTTATAGGCTACAATAGATTTCCCTTCCTCAAGCTCCAACACCCGATCAACCAGCAGAAACGGATAGCGATGCGGCAGATACTCTTTGATTTCAGTTAGGTTCATCATTGTTCGCTACCCTGTTTTTTAGTTGTTCCACCTGTTTTTCCAACTCCATCACTCGTTTAAACACCTTGTCTAGCTGACGCATCCGAACCGAATTTTTTTTCCATAAGTCGGTCGGCATCATAGGAGTTCCGGAAGAGTAGGCCCCTGGCTTATTAATAGACTTCGTCACCATTGTCATGCCGGTCACAAACACATGATCAGCAACCTGGATATGTCCAACTAATCCAACACCGCCAGCAAGAGTACAGTGTTTACCAACATGGGTACTGCCTGAGATACCAACGCAGGCTGCTATTGCAGTATGAGCCCCAATGTGAACATTGTGTGCCACCATGACCTGGTTATCAATTTTAACGCCTTCTTCAATCACCGTGTCCTGTAAAGCACCTCGATCGATACTGCTGCAAGCCCCAATTTCAACATCATCCCCGATACGCACGCCGCCAATTTGAGCGATCTTTTCCCATACGCCATGGTTATCAGCAAAACCAAATCCATCCGCGCCAATAACCACACCACTGTGAATAATAACCCTCTTGCCCAGAGTCACGCCATGGTTCAACGTAACATTAGCTGCAATTCTGGAATTTTCGCCTACCTGCACGTTTTGGCCCACATAACACCCAGCACCGATTTCAACACCTGCCGAAATAACGGCTCCGGCATCGATAACTGCCAGTGGGGCTATACAGGCTGATGCATGAACTCGAGCAGTCGATGCAACATCTGCAGAGGGCGCAATGCCCAGACTCGGCACGGGCCTGTCATCGAATAAACGTGAAATTCTGGCATAGCCCAAATAGGGGTTGGCGGTGATCAGCGCATTACCAGACACAGCACCGACCTGCTCGGCCGATACAATAACCGCTGATGCCTGTGTAGTCTCAAGACAGGCGACATAACTGGGGTCAGAGAGAAAGCTGATCTGCCCTGCTAACGCCCCATCAAGACTGGCGATGCCTCTGATTTCGCAATCGCCATCACCTTTTAACTCTGCCCCGATCTGCTCAGCCAGTTGCACAAGGCGGTAGGATTGATGACTCATCATGTTGCTAGAACAACTCTAAGAGATCAATTTTAGTTGGAATTTAATTTTTCAGTTACTTTTTTGGTGATATCAAGTTCTGGGCTGACCCAGATCGCTGCTCGCCGTTCCAAAATAAGGGAGTATTCACCCTCGGCCAATATCGACTGAATAGCCTGTTCCAGCTTGGGGCTCATCTCACCCATCAGCTCTTGCTGGGCTTCCTGTTGAGCCTTTTGCAGCTTTTGGCGTTTAAACTGAAACTCCTCAACCTTGCCCTGCGCGTCTTTGGAAAGATTTTTCTTTTCAGTGTCACTCATCACCGCAGCATCCTGCTCCATTTTTTCCTGGAGTGCCTGAATTTGTTGCGCCAGTTCCTTGATCTCATTCTGATCAGATGAGGTTGCTTTCTTTAATTCAGCAATTTTTACCTTGGCCTGCTCAGAACTCAAAATAGCTGCCTGAACATCAATAACAGCGATAGACTCAACTGCAAACGCCGCCTGAACTGCAAATACTCCACTGGCTATCAACCCCAATACTGCTTTCTTCACTTTCACACCCCTTAAATTAAAATTAAACAAAAAAGAACCAGGATCTTTAATGCGCTTTGCCTGCCCTGTCTGAAAATAAAAACATCTCTGGGATAAAGGTCTCAAGCTACACAAAAAAGCATTTAAAACGTCTGCCCAAATGAAAACTGGAAGAACTCGGTATCATCTAAAGGCCCTTCGTTGAAAGCCTGGGCAATACTGAAAGTCAACGGACCGAAGCCAGACAACCATGTGACCGCCACGCCTGTCGAACGGCGGATCTCACTCATATCTATATCAAGACAACTTTGGCTGAAGGCAGAACACTCAGTATTGAATACATTGCCTGCATCAATAAAAAAAGATGATTGTATGGACCGATTATCCTTAATCAGGGGGAACGGGAAAATAATGTCCAGCCCCGCTGTAATCAATGCATTGCCACCAAATGGTTCTGGCTCCTGATCCGGATCAAACGGACTGGGTGAACTACGTGGACCCAGTTCATTGTTCTTAAATCCGCGTATACTATCAAAACCCCCGGCAAAATAGTGCTTATAGAACGGAAGAGAATCTGTGTCGCCATAGGCGTCGCCATAACCCAACTCGGTCCTTAACCTAAGCGTCAGGGATCGGGTCAGGGGGAAGAAAATCTGTCCGTTATAAGTTAGCTTATAGTAGGACAGGTCACTTCCTGGCACCGCCAGCTCAAACGCCAACGATTGAGAGCTACCCCTGGTTGCAAATATTCCGCGGTTAAGCTTGGAGTAATTCCACCTCGTAGTAAACACAAACTCATTGAAGTCGTTACCCTCATCTATAAGAAATTTTGTGATCTCCAGAACAGGATAGACACCCTCGGTAATATCAGTAAATTCGTAGTTAAAATGAAAGCTTAGAGACTGGGTTTCGGACATGGGATAACCAAAGGAAACACCTCCTCCCAGTGAGTCTGTCTTGTAACTGGAGATATTGTCTTCATCGTAATCAAGTTCTCGGAAAAACAGATTAAATCCACGGCTGACTCCATCCACCGTGTAATAGGGGTCATGATAGGAAAAATTATAGGAGGTCCGGTATTGGCTACGATTTGCACCGATAGACACCCGCTTACCCGAACCCATAAAATTATTTTGACTAAGGCTAGCCCCCAGAATTAACCCTGACCCCTGGGCAAAGCCGAGGCTTGCGGTGATACTCCCAGAGGGTTGCTCCTCCACCGTATAATCTACATCGATCTGATCAGGTGACCCAGGAACTTGAGGTGTTTCAACATTCACTTCCTTAAAAAACCCAAGCCTTTGTAGCCGTGTTTTTGACAATTCTATTAGATTATTAGACGCCCAGCCAGACTCCATCTGCCGCATCTCCCTGCGCAACACCTCATCAGTTGTTTTGGTATTACCTTTGAAGTTGACACGCCGCACATAAGCCCGTTTACCAGGATCGACGAAAATGCTGATATCCACCGTGTTATCAGTCTCATCTATTTCAGGAACCCCATTTACATTGGCAAAGGTATAACCCTCATTACCCAGCCTATCGGTGATAATTTCAGTGGTTTTCGTTAAAAATTGGTTAGAAAAAATATAACCTTTTTTAATCAGCAAATAATTTTTTAGCTGGGATTCTGGCACTACCAGATCCCCCGTGAACTTCACCTCACCAATAGTAAACTGCTCACCTTCCACAATATTAATGGTGATATAAACACTCTCTTTATCTGGAGTAATAGATACCTGGGTCGATTCAATATTAAAATTAATGTACCCGCTATCCATATAGGCTGACCTGAGTTTTTCCAGATCACCAGATAATTTTTCCCGTGAATATTTGTCGTCACTTCGCCAAAATTTGTACCAGGGCACGGGTTGAAGTTCGAAAAGATCCAACAGGTCTTCTGATTTATAGACGCTGTTGCCGACAATAGTCACCCGTTTAATCGTCGAGGGCTGGCCCTCGTCAATATTGATCGAAAGTGCCACTCTGTTACGAGATTGAGACTCTACATCTGTCTCAATCTCAACGCCATAGCGCCCTTGAGAAACATACTGACGGGATAGTTCCTGCTCTAGACCTTCCAGGGTAGCACGTTTGAATATCTCACCTTCACTCAGGCCAGACTGACGCAAACCATCCAGCAAATCTTCGGTCTTGAGCGCTTTATTACCCTCAAGTTCAATACCGCTGATAGAGGGACGTTCCTCAACAGTAATGACCAGCACGTTTTTGTCACGGCCAAGTTTTATGTCATTAAAGAAGCCGGTTTTAAACAGGCTGCTCGTCGCCTCAACCAGGGTTTTATCATCCACGGTCATGCCTATGGATACAGGAAAGTTCCGAAATAAACTCCCTGCTGAGATTCTTTGTAAGCCTTCAACCCGTATATCGGATACTTCAAAAGTATCCGCAGCAACTGTATTGATAATGGTCACTACTACCAACAGCAGGATATATGGGAGCTTAAGGACGGTTTGTTTCATTTTTATTTTACGTAATTTCAAGTCATTACCACTTCTTTCTTATACTACAAAACCCCTGCATGAGAGCCATCCCTTGCGCTCATACCACGTTACAAATGTTGGTTACTCAATTAAGAGTTGATCAAAGGCGCACCAGGTCATTATAAATTGCCAAAAACATCAACGCAGCAATGATCGCTAACCCGATTTTCTGCCCAACTAGCTGTATTTTTTCAGAGACTGGTCTACCCCGCACAAGCTCCGCGAAATAATACAGTAAATGACCGCCATCAAGTACCGGAATTGGCATAATATTAATTATGCCCAGACTAATGCTGATATAGGCTAGAAAATTCAGGAATGTTTCTGCGCCTCTGTCCGCTGAAGCTCCCGCAACTTTGGCGATTGTAATCGGTCCGCTCA
>Ga0190303_1000657_pt1 | contig 14291 bp, 13 predicted proteins | sample 48700701_MG_FD_161672 | JGI IMG/M metagenome (GOLD analysis project Ga0190303, IMG submission 161672) | Hydrothermal vent sediment bacterial communities from Southern Trench, Guaymas Basin, Mexico - 4870-07-0-1_MG | ecosystem: Environmental > Aquatic > Marine > Hydrothermal vents > Sediment ...
AGATACCATGGGGATGCGGAAAGCTTATAAGACTATGCAAGATGAAGTCGCCGTACTTAGAGACGAACTAGACGCTGTCGCCGGCATTCCTCTAAATCCCAACTCACCTAAACAACTCATAGCTCACCTCTATGGAACTCTCGGGCATAAAGCTTATAAAAAGCGGGGAGGTGGAGTTACTACTGATGATACTGCTATGGTACGATTAGCTATTAAAGGGGTTAAAGAGGCTAAGATTATTCAGGACATTCGAGGTAAACGGAAAGCGGCTAGTACCTACCTCGACATTAATAAGATTGATGCTGACGGTTATTGCAGGTGTAGTTATAATCCCGTAGGCACACTCTTCGGTAGACTCAGTAGTAGTGAGAACATTTTTGGGACTGGAATGAACTTTCAGAATATCCCGCATAACTTACAAGAACTATTCCTTCCTGACCCTGACCACGTATACTATTCATTCGATCTCGCACAAGCTGAGAACCGCATTGTTGCCTATCTCGGCAGTATCACTCCTATGATTGATGCCTTTGAAGCTAAGAAAGACCTTCATAAATTAACTGCCAGTTTAATCTATGATCGGCCGGTAGATGAAATTACTAAAGAAGAACGTCAGCTCGGCAAACGGGCTAATCATGGGCTTAACTATGATTTCGGGTATAAGAGTTTTGCACTGATGTATATGATATCTGAGCGACAAGCTAAGTTCATAGTCGATAGCTATCACCGCATCTACCCTGGTGTACGTAATGGCTACCATACTTATGTACGTAAATGTCTTAGTGCAAACCGCACATTAACTAATCTCATGGGAAGGCGTACACTTTTATTAGATGAATGGAATGATAGCTTATTCAAAAAAGCCTACTCATGTATTCCTCAAGGTAGTGTTGGAGATATAATAAATGAACGAGGGGTAGAATTTATCTATTATAACCAAAAAGAATTTAAGGATGTAGCTTTATTAAATCAAGTTCATGATAGTTTAGGATTTCAAATACCTCTACGACTTCCTTGGAAGGTACACGCTAGAATACTATTAGCAATTAAAGATAGTATTGAAATACCCTTACACTTTCAAGGCCGCTCCTTTGTTATCCCTGCTGACTTAACCTATGGTTATTCTTGGGGTAAGGCACTTTGTAAAGAGATCAGCTATAAAGACTTTCCAACTGATGTTGATACATTAGCTGAATTATTAAAAGATAACTTAAAGGAGATGAAACAGTATGCTATTGATTAACTTAACGTGGGAAGAAAAAGATAAGCTTAGATTAAAACTATTCTCTTCTGCTTATCTTAAATCTGAGACTAACTGTTGGATAAGCTCATTAACTCCTAGTGGAAAATATCCACAGTTACAAGTTAAATCTAAGTTATTAATGGCTTCAAGAATTGCTTACTCTCTAATGATTGGTATGGTTTCTATTAATCTATTTGTTTGCCATAAGTGTGATAATCCAAGATGCATTAACCCTAATCACTTATTTTTAGGTTCTGCGCAAGATAATTCTAATGACATGATAAGAAAAGGAAGGCAAAATATAGGAATAAATAATCCTATGGCACAATTAACTGAAGAGCAGGTAAAGAACATTAAACAAAGAATAAATAATGGAGAAACTAATTCAAGTATAGCACAAAATTTTCCTGTGAATCATAAACTAATATCTAAGATCAGAACCGGAAAACGCTGGGGTCATATTAATGTCATCGCCTAGAGGACTAACAAACTGGATTAGTTCATATGAGTTATTCACTGATAATTCTGAACCGCCTCTTCTTTATCGTACCTGGTCAGCTGTTAGTTGTATCGCCGCAGCTCTCCAGCGTAAATGCTGCTTACCGTGGGGATCACTAACCTTCTATCCTAACTTCTACATCGTCTTAGTCGGCCCACCTGCTGCCCGTAAGGGAACAGCGATGTCGCCTGCTGAGGACTTTCTTGATGGGCTGCAAATTAAAATGGCTAGTGAGGCCATTACTAGAGAAGCCTTGATTAGGGAACTCCACGAAGCTAATGATAACATCATAGACAACGCCTCTGGTGAGGTCAGCTATCATTCTAGCCTCACAGTTTTCTCCCCGGAACTAACAGTATTCCTCGGATATAATAACCCGCAACTTCTAAGTGACCTAACTGACTGGTTTGATTGCCGTAAGCGTTGGACGTATCGGACTAAAACCCAAGGAACAGATGAAATCTTCGGAGTATTCCTTAACCTCTTTGGCGCCACCACTCCTGATCTCATCCGCGCTACTATGCCGCTTGATGCTATTGGTGGTGGACTAACAAGTCGAATGGTCTTTGTCTATGAGGAGAACAAAGGAAAGATAGTACCCGCACCATTCTTTAGCCCAAGTGAACTAGCTCTACGTGATAAGTTAATGGCGGACTTAGAAAAGATTCACCTACTCCGTGGAGAGTTCCGCCCTACTGAAGAGTTTCTTGAATTCTGGGTTGATTGGTATACTAAGCAAGGTGATGTTAGGCCGATGCCGGATAAGAAATTTGACGGGTACGTTGAACGACGGCCTATGCACCTAATCAAACTAAGCATGATAATGAACGCAAGTCGAACTGACAGCATGATATTAGAATGTATTGATCTGGAAAACGCTCTGGCTTTACTAGAACGTACAGAAGTTAAGATGGCCAGGACATTCGCCGGAGTAGGAGCTAATAATACAGGAGGAATATTAGCCCAGGTAATGGCTGAGATCGGTAAACGTAAAAACATCACATTCGGGGAGTTACTTAATATCTTCTACCAGGATGTGGATAAGCGTACTCTCGAAGCTATGCTGGAGACACTTGAAAGTATGAGATTCGCTCAGCGAACATTCTCAGGTGATGGAGTGATTAATATAACTTATATACAAAAGGAAGACTAAATGAAATCTATGGAAGATTATCTCAGAGATGAATGTTCTCAAGTTCTTGAATTACTATTAGAAAAGAATAAGTCTTATGGTAATTCAGCTGCTGACCCGATAAGAATATTTAGTAAGCTGGGAAGCGTGGAGCAGATTAACATCCGTATAGATGATAAGCTCAGCAGATTAAAACACGGAGGGATTTACGGCCATGAAGATACCGAACTTGATCTTCTCGGATATCTTATACTTAAGCGGGCGGTAGTCAAGCGCAATACCGACATGGCCGAAATATCTGACTTTACCACTGCTGCGTTGAATAATTCATCATAGGGATTACTTAAATGATCTAAATTTATCAATCTTACTTAATGGCGTTTGTTTATATCTTGTATCAATAGGTAAAACAAGACTCTCAGGAGTTCCCATAGGCTGATTAATTAGTACATTAGTTTCAGCTACTCCTGCTTGTTCTTGCTTACCATATTTCCCTAATAGTCTACGCCTAGCCTGAGGATAAGACATAAATCCTTTAGTTCCACCAAAATAATTCTCCCTATAATAATCATGCTTACCTTTATCTGTAGTAGGTATCCCGCCTTCTTTCGACCACAACTTAGTCCGCGCCAGTCCTAAATCACGTTCAGCTCCTGCCGGTAGTCCAGAAATATACTTACTCATAGCAGGTTGTTTGTTAGGAAGGTAATCATTCTCAAGCCAATCTCTAGTTGAATCAAGAATTTGAAATGGTCCTGATGCGGTGCTCTTAGGATTAGGCCGCATATCAGTTCCAAAGTTACTTTCTATCCCATGAATCATCTGCATCAACCGCTTAGCATCGCTACTATTAACAGGCTTTCCTGTAGCCTCGGCCATGTTATCTAACCAAGTTGATATATTATCCATTACTCATCTCCTTCAATTTCTTCTATTATAGAGCCAAACATTTTCTGTAAATTTTCTATCTGCTTAACCGTAGGTCCTGCTTTATCCATATAAGCCTGTCGTCGAATAGTAGTCATTAACCGCTTAGCTTTTAAGCCAGCTCTAGTTTGTTTATTAGCTCTTAAATAAGTAAATACACTACTTCGCATTAGTAAACTTAAAGTCTTACCAAATTCTTTGTTTAGTATAATAGCTGTTTCTTTCGTTCGATCAGATGGATTCATGATATCTAACATCCGCACCCAACTTTTAGTTAAATACTCCACCTGCTTAAGAGCCTTAATCTCTGGATCATCTCCCACGTGCCAAATATATTTCCCATCATCAGTACGATTTTCAGCCAGATTATAAACAACTGTTCTTAATGCCGGATGAAACTCATACTTAAATGCTCTTATCATATTTCCTACAAAACCATTTCCACTATTATCTGATGCAGCTGCATAAATACGTAAGACATATTTAATTGGGAGGTTAAACGGGCTATTCTCAGTAAATACTAATTCTCGCTTTCCATCAGGAGTATCAACTTCCTTAAAGTATTTCCAAGCATACTTATCACGAGTCCAATCATTAGCCATCATAAACTTATCGAAGCCATAAGTAATACCTATCATATAAAGTAAGCTTCGTCCATATAATCTAGTTTTCCTATGCGCACCTTCTTTAATATAGTCCCCTTGTTCATTCTTAACCCATTCATTACTTTGCTTTCCAGTAGCTGTTTTTCCTGCTCCTTCAATCATTGCTGTAAACAACTTAGTCATAGCTACTTTATATGTGGGAGTAAATAAAAGCATAGTCATTTGCTGTCTAAGTTTAAGCGGGACACTAGAATAATCCCCATGAAAGGTAGCTGCAATTTGAGCTGCCTCTCTTTGACTATACCCTTTATCTCGTAAATAATGATAACTGATCATTCGCGTAAAGGTATCAAAAGTCCAAGCAGCGTTATGACTAATCTCATAAATATTCCTAACTAGACTAGCGGCTCCTCCTATGTTTTTAAGCCCATAAGTATTATGCCTACTTGGCATAGTATTCTTAAGCAACATTCTAAGACTGCGATCAAGCCAAGGGAGTTGCGCTTCAAGACCTTTTTCATCCCAAGTCTTAATAGTATCTCCCATAGGATTTCCACTAAGCCCATTAAATTTAGCTGCGTAAAATTCACTATCCCATTTATACATACTCTGAAAAGCTTTCTTCATATAAATAGGAACTTTTATATTTGTATAACTACCTAACATCATTCCCTGCTTAACATTATTAAGTCCGAGGTATAACGGATTAATAAACTGCATTCCTTTGATAGTACTTAACGCTGTCCTAAGATTTCCACCTCTACTATACCCAGTTTGCATTTCACTTAGATTTTGTATCAACCTACCATCACCAAACAAGCCCTTAAATAAAGGCATCTGCTGAGCGTCAATAGAATAATATCCCTTCTTCCGCGCAGTTTTAACGTTACTAGTCATAGCACCATCGCGCAAAGCAGCTTGACGAATATGAAGAAGAGCATATTTACGACTAATCCGTCCAACATAATTAAGCATTAGCTTAGTAGCATTTAAGTCCTCAATATTAATAATCCCTGAGTCAATAAGCTCTTGATAACCTATAGTTTTTCTACGTTTAAGAGGATTAGCACTAAAGATATTTCCAACTTTAACTGAGTCCTCTTCAGCCATAGTTTCAAACCACTCAGCAAGAATAGGAGAATAATTCATTTTCTCCATTTGTGTAATTTCTTTTAATAGTTTAGATATCTCTGCATTATACTTTTCACGTGTTTTAGTAGTCTTTGTCCCCTCTAATTTCTGATGCAGCAGATCCATTCGTTCACGATGCCTAGCAATAAGACTATCAGGAAAGGTCTGCTGAATCCCGCCAACTGACTTAAGTCTTTCAGTCCACTTATCATATACAGAATCTAAAACCTTAAGTCCTGCTTCTTGCCTAGGAGTAATTTCTATTCTATTCTTTTGCTCTCTCAATAAACTAAGTTCCCCCAATTCCTTAGGAGTAAACTTTAATGACGTAATTCGCATAGCAGCTTTCCGCCCCTCATCCTGAAGAAGCTGAATTCGCTCATGTTGTGTCTTAACTGCATGTCCTAAATCAGGCCATCCAAGTTGTCTAAATGGACGCTCTACACTAGCAAAATTACTTAATGCCTTAAGCGGATCTCTTACTCCAGCTTTACCCATTTCCAAAGTTCGCATAGCTTTACCTATATCCCGTAATTTATTAATCGGAATACCTGAATAAAGCTCAACGCCATCCCCGCTTATCTGATCAAATACATCAGAAAACTCATCAACCTCTTCCCAATCTAATGCCTCATCAAGAGGATCAGCACTTTCCATCTGTTCCTCATCAACGCCCATTCCCTCATCTTCAAGTAATGCTTCCCAATCTTTCTCAGGTGGGGCTTCTACAGTTTCAGTATTAGCTAACTCATTCACCATATTAAGCAAAGTTTCTTCAGCTTTCTTAGCCCGAAGTTCTGCATTATCTAAATTACTGAATTCTTCTGCAGTAAAATCACTATCAAGATTAAGTTCCGGTAAGTCTTTAACAGTTTCACTAACCGCATTTTCAGCCTCTGTAACATTAACTTCATCAAGAGACATAGCCATTCGCCAATGATTCTTAATTTTAATAATCTCAATATCTTCAGGGCTAAAATCCACAAGCTCATTAACTATATCAGCTATTCTCGCTTGAGCTTCTTTCTTAGTCTTAAACTTTTCCTGGTGTACTTCCATTCCGATGACAGCATCTTCAGAAACAAATTTCTTAGCTGCCTTAGTTCTTCTCACTTTCTTTGGGCTGCTATTAACTTCTTCAACTACTTCAGGACTTACAGTTTCCACTGGCTCATCATCAAGAAACAGTGTCTCATCAACAGGCTCATCCCAGTTAAAATCATCAAGAGCCTGATCAAAAAGATTAGCTTCACCTTCATTCTCTACGTTGATTTTTTCAACAGAGGGAACTTCGGCTGTAGCTAAAGGCGCAACTTCCGCCGGCTTAGGAATAACAGTTTCAGATGTTGTAGATACCTTAGGAGTCTGAGCTACAGAACTAAGCTTAGCCAATTCCTCCTTAACAAAAGCATCTATCCCAATTTCATTTATACGATTTTGCCTAACCTCCATCTCAGGACTTAGTGGTTTAGCAGTTTCAGCTTCAATAACTTTAGTTGCTTTTACTACGCCTTGTTTAATTTTCTCAGCATGTTTAGCTTTATTAATCTGACGTTTCTTAGCTCTTGTAATTTTCTTACCCTTTGTAGTTGCCTTAGTCTTAGCAATGATAGGCTCTTTAGGCGCTGCAAACCTCCCGTCTACTATATAATCCTCAGGATACCCACCAAATCTTTGAGCCGCAACTTCTGCTTGAAAATGCGCTTCACTACGGCGCGCCCAATTAGCCCGACTTGGGTCTTGCTTAGCATACTCCGCCGCTCGTTCAATCATAGGCTCAACATCAAAACCAGCTTTCTTAAGCCTCCCAACTTTCTCAAAAGCCATAGGAAACATTTGAACAGCCGTAGCTGTAGCCGTAGCCATAGCTACACCTAAGTCATTATCCCCAAATAACTCAAGTTGCTGATCACCTGCTTTCTGCGCTATCTCTCCAAGTTTCTCAAACGGAACATGAGCAAGTTTTAATGTCTGTTTTCCGTAACCTGTCTTAGGTTCCCACGTAGTCCAATCTCTAACATTCTCCATCCAACGCGTTGCTCGATCAAGCCCCCCAGTAGCAAGTCCTGCAATACCAGCTATACCTTGTATAGGAGCACTAATCATTTCACTAGCAAATCCCGCAGCTGCATCAGCTCCACCTATAGCCATCGCTCCCTGATCTTTCCAAAAATCACTACTTTCCTTTAAGTATTCTCCTCCTTCAATGAGATTATCTTTAATTGAAGTAGTAACATTTTCAATCATAGTAGGTTCAGGGGCAGGAGGTGGTTGAATTTGCGGCCACTTACCAACAGGGGAATCAAATAAATTACCTTCAGGCTTAATACTATCTAACTCTTGATCAAACAAATTACTCATTATTCATCTCCAGGAATAAACCCATACTTCGACATAAAGTCATTCTGAACCCGCTCTAAAGGATACTTCTTCCCCTTCACAAGTTGATGATACTGCGCCACACGTTGACGCATTTCTTGTACTGCCTGCGTAGCTCGCTGAGTCCTTGTACCATCTGAATAATTATCAGCAATTTTCATAGTGGCATTAACCATCTTACGCTTAGTTTCCTGCCCTGAAAATTCAGAAAACATTCCTGTGTCTAGAAATTGTTTTCCTATATATGTTGCAACTTGTGAATCGGTCATATCTCCCTTAACATTCGGATCACTAGGAGGACTCAACCTAGCTCCAGCATAATCCGCATCAGTTAACGCTTCACCTGAAGCCTGCTTATTTCTAATAACCTGCATAGCTACCATATTATTTACTATCTTATCTTTTTCTGCATTAAGCTTATCTACATTTGCCCAATTCTCTGCTGTCTGAGCATCCTTAAGTAGCTCATTTATCTGCGCTACACCTTCTTTATATATCAATTCCCTATCAGCAAGCTCAAGTGATCCACGCTTATACTGTGCATCGGCCATAGCAATATTCCAAGTAATATCCTGACCACGCTTTTCAATATCCTGCTGATCATTCTGCTGTTTATATTTACCGACCTGAGTTATTTGCCCAGGTGTCAGCCCCGCCAGATTCGGCTGTGTTACTGTCGGGGCTACTGGGGGTTTCCGCCTCCTCCAAGAGAATACTGAGGCATAGTAATATCATTACCATTCGGATTAATATCAAAAGAATGTTTCTGCGTTCCATCAGGATTCATAGTCATTCCGTAACTCGTCGGGCCCTTCATATCCTTAGCCGTCATCTTTCCACTCATAGCATCGCTAAGCATCCCTAGCATACTATTTTGTTTAGCATCATCTGCTACCTGTTGCTGATGCATTAGTTTAGCCTGTGATACTTGTGTTCCGATTCCTGCCATTGGATTTTCAGGAGCAATCGCCTTACCTGCTTGATCAAGAGCCATCCAAACCTGCTCAGGATTCTTATCCATCCAGCCGCCAAATCGCTCCATTAACGAAGGAGTTTGCTTAAACATTTCTCCTAATCCCGGTACTACAGTACTCGGCCCGCCACCACCCATCAAACTTCCAAAATCAAACATATCAGTCTCCTAACCAAAAAGATAAAAAGGATTACCTGTTGACATAAAATTACCAAACTTACCACCACCCATAAGATCTCCCGCCTTCTCAGGAAGATAATTCAATCCCTTATGTATATTAGCTTCTGTTTTACCTAACATACTATTATCCCCATACATCTGATATAAGCCTGCCTGAGTCGGAGCTAGCATATTTCCAAGTATCTTCCCATACTCTAATGCTCCGGCTTCTTGATAGGGATCATTAAGCAGCCCTGTTGTCATTCCTTCCATCGGTGCAGGGTTTTTATCTCCATAGCGTTCAATCCCTAAAAGCTGATTCAAACTTGCAGCATCAACTGTTCTATGCCCCATTGCATCTATCTTAGGCTTAGCCGGAGCCTGAGCTTGCGCCGGAACTACTCCAGCGAGACTTTGGCTCAGCCCACTCTGCCAGCTATTCCCGCCAACAGGAGAGCTAATATATCCACTTTCCCGCTGACCCTCCTGAGTTAAACTATTAGCTAACTGATCAAAACTCATATTTATTCTCCTTATCTATTCGCCAAAGATGCACCGGCACCAATTACTGCCCCGGCTGCAGCTCCCCACCAACCACCTATACTTCCACCTGCACTAGCCCCACTCAGCGCACCACCTATAGCACTCTGCGCGGAAGATGCAGACTTCTTCTGAACTCCTGTAGTACCACCACTCATCGCAGCTATGAAATTTCCATACTTCACCCACTTATCTACATCCCAAGACTTATCAGATTCTTGAATACTAAGTAACTCATCCTGATATTCTTTTCTAGCTACGATCATCATCCTAAGTGTATCAATAGCTAACTTATGCGATTCCTGCCGCAATTCTATCTTAACCATCTCAGGCTCAAGAAGCTTCCCAGCAGTTTGTATAAGTAGTGCCGGCTTACCCTTCTCAACATCGCCCTTTAGATCAGCCGCATACTTAGCAACTTCTCTACCCTTAAAGGCTTCTAACAAAGCTTCACCTATAATAAAGGCAGTTGACTGAACGGCATTAATATCACGCATACCAGCATGAAAGCGCGGTAGTGTTTTGTTAAGTAAATCATCAGTAAGGATATCACTATACGCAGCTACCGAAGCGGCAACAGTAACATCATCAGCTATAATTGTGTCATAAGCTGCCTTAACAGTAATTAACATAGCCTCCCACTGTGTTGATGGATCGAAAGCTGTTATATCAGTATTAAAAGCTGCCAGCTCTTTATGCATTTCTGCAATTTCACCTCCTACACGATTAGGATCGTAAGGAAGCATACCATCGAAGGGATTAGATGACGTAGTTCCCTTCATAAGAACAAGCATATCTTTTGTGCCCTGCTCATGTATATCACTAAGCCATTTAGGCCAACTTACTTCTCCTGAGCTACCGCCCCCTGAACTTCCGCTCATAACTAAATCTCCTTTTACCTAACATCCCAAAACATGAAAGTATCTTCAGCAGCTCCTAATCCTTTTAGTACTTTCCGCATATGAGGAAGCTGAGTATATAAGCCCAACTTTTCACACCTGTTAACTTTAGCAAAATCATTAAATACCCGCATACCTTCCTGCCAAAGTTCCGGACTAGCCTCACCGATACTATAACCACTATAGAACAAAAGTAACCTAGTTCCACTACAATACTCAGTCATTATCGTAGTTACTATTATTCCCTGAACAATCGTACCTTCTTCTTGCTGATCTGCAATTACCCATACCTGCATCCGCCCTGCCAGAATACTCATCAGTATATTATTTATCTTCTCAGGATTATCATGCAGTAACGGGGGAACTGCTGCTCTTATACTAGCCTTAATATCCGACCAAAAGCCCGGAACCTGCTCAGGAAGTAACTGTATTAACATCTGCTTAACTCCTCTCACCTGTCTTAGTATGATCAAAAGTTCTATTATATCTATTATCTGGAAACTGCCAACTAGAAGTAATAAACACCATCTTATCATCCACTTCATAGTTGATCAGTTTTGTTCTAATTTGTATATCACTAGCAGTTAATTGTATTCTAGCAAAACCTTCCTGTGTAGCATCAATCCACTTAAAAGGTGTGAACTCTCCATGAGCATAAGAATATCCGGCGGAAACTGCAAGTTCGTTAGAATAATCCGCGTCCACTTCAAGCGTCGTTAGCGTCTTAATACTCCGCCTTCTTGAATTAACTGTATCAATTCCAAGAACCAAATCACACCAAGTATATCCACAATGCTGATCATCGGGAGATTGTTTATAAAGACCTGAGAACCAACCGTTACTATACATTATTGCAGTAGGAAGAATCCCTACTTCAAAAAGCCTACCGTCCCGCCAAACATAGGTAACAGTTTCATCAGAGAAATAGAAATCTCTATTATGCGGGTCGAATAATCCTATGATACTTATCGGACGCATCTGCCCAAACCATTCTTGGTAATTTAATTTCTTAGGCTTTTCTCCCTCTGTAATCTGCCACAGATTCCAATCTTGATCTATAAAAAGGTGCTCATGATCATCACCAGCTATCGCATAGAAACTTATTAAGCCAACATCTAATAAATTCTCAAAGCCAAATGTTTGCTCATTAGGATAAATACGGCCTATTCCATTCTCTCCATATACCATGACAGATTTCCCAAGTGTCTTAACCTTAAGAACTGCTCCTTCCCACGGCATAGGCATATGACCTGCTTCGTTCATTTCGCCTAAAGTAAAATCCGCCGATCCTATATTACTCCATCCTACACTATTATGTCTAGCCCCACTCCAGTTACTAGTAACATTACCTATCACCAATTGACCGTTAAAATTACAACAAGTCCGAAATTCAGGGAAAGAAGGACTAGCTAAGATCGGCCCATAGTTAGTCACATCATCACTATCACCTTCATGAATATCTTTAACTATAACCTGATACGCTCCAGTAAATACAACGTAATCTCCAAAATCCGCGAAGTCCCGTGCCCATACTAAATCAACAAGTTCAGTTACAGTCCGGTCAATATTAAGTATGTATAGCTTATCCCGCGTTGCGAAATAGTTATCCTTAGCTCCCTGCCAAATCATAGGATAAGGCCAGTCTAATGTCGCATCAATAGGACAGCCACAAACCCCTCCTGATTCTTCTACCGCCATCCCAGGTAACTCATACCCACGAACGCCGGTTGGATCAGGGACACCATTAAAGCACTTAATTAAAGAATCCTCTTGCGGTCGCCCATTAGGACGAAGCCCCTCAGTAATTACCTTGCTAAGATCCCGCTCATACTCTCTCACCTAACCCTCCATCTTATCAAGATCAGCTACAGCCTCTTCAACCCACTCTTTATCGAGATTAATCAAATCAGCCATTATTGTCGTGAGCCAATCTGTAGCTCCCTTAGTATTTCGGTAACTAACTTCTAACCTCTGCAATGCCGCATGAATGAGAACATCAGGATGTTCAGTTGACCAATAACACTCATCCGCATCATTATCTAATTCATAAGCATTAGTCTTAAGATTATCACCGGTCAGACTGTTTAGCAAACGAATACCGCTATTGATAAAAAAGTCAGCCCCGCTATCATAGCCATACTCATTTACTAAATCTAATCGCCCACTTAACTTAACAAAGTTCTGACGAATTTCCCGTAGGTTCATACCATCCTCGCTCTGTGGAATTATTCAACGCAGAGAGGTTCAAAGTCCTCTCTGCGTTGAGTTAAGGTTTACTATGCGTCAGATCCGACGTTAGTCATATAACCACACTTAATCGGAAAGTGGTACTCAAGTCCGGCTTCAGTCAGGTACTCTTCCTTCGTACCGTCAAAGTGATGTGCGCCGGTGTTCTGCTTATCCCCATCAGCGTAAAAAGTTGTATCATCAATGTAGCGATACTTGAGATCAGTAGGCTCAAAGATAACCATAGAAAAACGATCGGCCGGCTCATAACTAAACAGCGGATGCCGCTTCATCAGAAGAGTCCCAAAAGGAGTAACCCATTCAAAAGCCTTAATCCCGTAGGCATAAGTCTTTTCGTTATACTCAAAATGCCCGCGATCTTTGATCAGCTTATTAATAGCCAGCAACGCGCCGCTACCTACAAAACCCATCCGAGTATCAGAACCATGCCTGAAAAGCTGCTCAAACCATTTATCAAGCCAATCCTCACCACCCTGAAGCCAAGTTTTCCCGGAAAAATCAGTATCAGTCTTATAATCAGTAACGTTTCCGCTACCTTCCTTGATGGTATTAATCAGCCCCTTGGTGTAACGCTCCGGTTTGCCGTTAGTCCCAGTAACCGAAGCCTGCTGACCCCACAAGAACGCCTTCTCCATCTCAATCCCATGAAGCTCAAGACACTCACGCTTGGCCTCTTTATAAGGATCACCAGTACGTAAGCGCGTTTTCTTCGCTGTACGAGTAATGTCCAGAGGAGTACGAAAGATCTGAGTCAGGTTGGAGTGCTCAATCGGGTCATAACTGATAGCATCAGGCATGATCGCACCCTCAGCATTACCATTACCGATGATCATGATGTAGTCTGCAGTAGCCGCTGGATCTGTAGCAGAGTCAGCTTCGAGTAACTCTACCGTAATATAAGTACTAGCCTTCGCAGTAATACGGCCGGTTAAAGCTACAGCGTGTTTATCAGCATCGCGTAAAGCTATCTGATGCCCGACCCGGAACTGCAAAAGATCAGCAACTGCAACTTTAACATAAACTATATCTCCAACAGCTCCGCCAGAAGCATAAGCAGCGACTAAGGTATCATTAGTATATACCCCATCATCTAACAAAGCGGCGGTCTGATGAGGCAGACTCTTAGTAAACCAGTGAAAATGAGCATCATCAGTTGACTCGTTAGACAACTTACTCATCAGAGCAGTCAACGGCATATCCCCATTAGGATAGAGAAACAACATCATCTCACGCCAATTCTCAGGGCGTTGACCGGTTACAGTGAAATCATTACTTGAGCGTAATCCAAAAAAAGCTTCCATTTTACAATCTCCTTAAATTAAATCATTAATCTCTGTCTGTAGCTTAGATAGCTTAGGTGCGGGTTTATTACCGCGACCCCGCAGAGAAGTATTAAGCGCAGGCCTACCCTTAGGTTTAGTTGGGGCAGCTTTCCTGATCGCTTCTTTCTTAAGGTTAAGTAACTTATAAGATCGTTCAGCCGTCTCATCTAATACCTGATCGAGCCCCCAATCCTGATGATCCGCAATCACCTCATTAGTCAGCATCCCTACAATT
>Ga0190303_1000659_pt1 | contig 14282 bp, 15 predicted proteins | sample 48700701_MG_FD_161672 | JGI IMG/M metagenome (GOLD analysis project Ga0190303, IMG submission 161672) | Hydrothermal vent sediment bacterial communities from Southern Trench, Guaymas Basin, Mexico - 4870-07-0-1_MG | ecosystem: Environmental > Aquatic > Marine > Hydrothermal vents > Sediment ...
ATCAACCAGATCAGCGCCAATCGGAATATCTGGCGCATCTGTGCCATATAATTCCGCAGCAACCTGCGCCAACCGCCAAGGTGCGCCCTGCGCCCCGCGCCCGATCATCACCCCGTCCGCCCCTGACGCTTCAAGGGCTTTGCTGGCCGTTGCCCCGTCCACAATATCACCATTGGCAATCACCGGAATATCTACCGCTTGCTTAACAGCCGCAATCGCCGCCCAATCCGCCCGTCCCTTGTAAAACTGACACCGCGTGCGCCCGTGGATGGTGATCATTTGCACTCCTGCCGCCGCAGCCCGTCGCGCCAAATCGGGCGCGTTCAGTGTGGCATCATCCCACCCCAGCCGCGTCTTTAACGTTACCGGAATATCGACAGCCTCCACCACCGCCTCAATCAGGTGCAGCGCATGGTCCAGATCGCGCATCAAGGCCGAGCCCGAATAGCCGTTCACCACCTTTTTCGCCGGACAGCCCATGTTGATATCAATTATCCGCGCTCCGTTGCCAGCCACCATGCGGGCGGCCTCGGCCATCGGTCCGGCCTCGCGGCCTGCCAGTTGCACGGCGGTGTTTTCTTCGCTTAAGCCCAGTTCCGCCCGTTCCCGTACGCCGGGCTTGCCTTCCAGCATGTCATGGCTGGCGATCATTTCGCTCACCACCAGCCCCGCGCCAAAGCGCGACACCATTCGGCGAAACGGCAAATCGGTAATTCCGGCCAACGGGGCCAGAAAAACCGGATGATCCAGCGTGATATCTGCCAGTTTAATAGTCAAATGCCTAATCCTTGTGCAGCAACCTCTGATTAGCTGTGAAACCGGTAAAAGGCAAATCAAGCTGTTTCCTTGTGGCGGCCCAAAATCTTTGAAAGATTTTGAATAAGAATTGTTGAACAATTCTTGCCACACCTTGCCAGTGGCGGTGCAAAAACCTAAACCACCTGATATGAAAACAGCCGCTATCATCGTCGCCGCAGGGCGCGGCATTCGTGCCGGAGGGGACATTCCCAAACAGTTCCAACCCTTAAAGGGCCGCGAAGTTCTGGCCCGCACGATCGATATCTTTGCGGCGCACCCGCAGGTGGACCGGATCATATTGGTGGTAAACCCCAATGACGCCAATTTGCTGGCGCAGCTGGGCCCATTACCGGTTCAGACCGTTCATGGCGGGGATGTGCGCGATGCCTCGGTTCAGGCGGGACTGGCGGCGGCGGCGGGGATGGACAATGTGCTGATCCATGACGGGGCGCGGCCATTGGTTTCGGCGCGGATCATCACCGATGTTCTGGCGGCGCTAAAGACACATGCGGGGGCGGCGCCTGCCCTTGCCGTAACCGATGCGCTGTGGCGCGGCGCGGATGGCAAAGTCACAGCACCCCATTCGCGCGACGGGCTGTTTCGCGCCCAGACACCGCAAGGGTTTCGCCTGAAAGACATTTTAGCGGCCTATGCAGCCCATTCTGACGGGGCTGCCGATGATGTCGAGGTCGCATTGGCGCACGGGCTAGATGTGGCGATTGTGACTGGAGGCGAGGCGAACCTGAAAATTACCCATGCCGGCGATTTCGCCCGCGCAGAAAAATTACTGGAGCAGAATATGGATATACGGCTGGGCAACGGGTTTGATGTGCACCGGTTTTGCAGCGGCGACCATGTGGTGCTGTGCGGCATTAAGGTGCCGCATGATCACGGGTTGGAGGGCCATTCGGACGCCGATGTCGGCATGCACGCGGTGACGGATGCGATATATGGCGCATTGGCGATGGGCGACATCGGCCAGCATTTCCCGCCGTCCGATCCGCAATGGAAAGGGGCTGCCTCGCACATCTTTCTGGAACATGCGGTTGCGCTGGCTGCTGACCACGGGTTCACCATTTCCAACGCCGATTGCACCCTGATTTGCGAGACGCCAAAGATCGGCCCGCATGCGGTGGCCATGCGCCAGGAAATGGCGCGGATCATGGGGATGGATATGGGACGCGTTAGCGTCAAGGCAACCACATCCGAGCGGTTGGGCTTCACAGGGCGTGGCGAAGGCATCGCGGCAATCGCAACAGTAACATTGGTGAAATCATGAGCAAACTGATCGCAACCTTTTTCTATGTCGGGCTGATCCGCCCTGCCCCCGGCACTTGGGGCTCCGCCGCCGCCATCCCTGTGGGCTATCTGATCCACGTTGCGGGCGGCTTTCCAGCGCTGTTGATCGCCACCATAGCGGTATTTTTCATCGGCTGGTGGGCAACCATGCTTGAGACCCGCGGCAAGGATAACCACGACCCGAGCGAGATCGTGATCGATGAAGTGGCGGGCCAGTGGATCGCACTGCTGCCGCTGTCGGGTGGGTTATGGCACGCGGGCGTGGACCCTTGGGTGTTCCCCTACCCCGGCTGGATCGCGGCATTCCTGTTGTTCCGGCTGTTTGATATCTGGAAACCCGGGCCTGTGGGCTGGGCCGACCGTAAATCCACCGCCTTTGGGGTGATGTTTGATGATGTGATCGCGGGTGTGATGGCGGCGATTGTGGTCGCGGCTGCGGCGGCGTTCAGCCACGGGGTTTTGATGTAATGAGCTTAGCTGGTGATGTGCTGGCCGCGTGCCGTGCCAAAGGGCTGACCGTGGCCACCGCCGAAAGCTGCACTGGCGGTATGGTGGCCGCAGCCCTCACGGATATAGCGGGATCATCCGATGTGTTTGACCGTGGGTTTATCACCTATTCCAATGCGGCCAAGATCGATATGTTGGGGGTGTCAGGCGTAACGCTGGACGCACATGGCGCGGTATCCGAGCCGGTGGCGCGGCAGATGGCAGAAGGGGCGCTGACCCATTCCACAGCAACGCTGGCAGTCTCCATCACCGGCATCGCGGGGCCTGGCCCGTCAGGTCATAAACCTGAGGGGCGGGTTTGTTTTGGATTGGCCAAGGCGGGACAATCCACACGCGTTGAAACAGTCGAGTTTGGCGCATTGGGGCGGGCGCAGGTGCGGATGGCAGCGCGGGATCATGCGTTGGAAATGTTGCTGCAAGCCTAGCCGTATAAAACCTTGGCCCGATCCTCGAACGCGCGCGTGGTGCGGCGCATGGCCTGCTCAAACACCACGCCAATCAGCTTTTGCAAAATCACGTTCTTGAACTCGAAATCGACAAAGAAATCCACCTCGCATCCGCCCTGATCCTGATCCACAAAGGACCAGTTCGATTTCAGGTATTTGAACGGCCCATCCAGATATTCGGTATCAATGGTTTTGGCGGATTTCGACAGCTTGACCGTGCTGCCGAATCGTTCCCGAAATACCTTGAATGAAATCACCAGATCCGCCTCGAGCAATTCGTAATCGCCCAAATCCTTGCGTGACCGGATACGGGCCGCCGAAATCCACGGCAGGAACTCTGGATAGGACATAACGTCAGCGGCCAGCGCATACATTTGCGCGGCTGTATACGGCATGATCTTTTTTTCGCCTTGTGTTGGCATTTTGTCCTATTCCCTTAAACCGGTTTTGTGCCATTAAGTATGTTCACAAGGTTAATTCAAGGGATCACACATGCCAACGCGACCCTATGTCATCGACGAAATGATTTCGGCCAAAACCATTGCGGCCCGCATTGAGGACCTCGCCCGTGAAATCCAGGATGCGTTTGCGGGCACGGATAAACTGGTGGTGGTTGGCCTGTTGCGCGGATCATTCGTGTTTATCGCGGACCTCGTGCGCGAGTTGGACCTGCCGGTCGAGGTGGATTTCCTTGAGGCCACATCATACGGCGACAGCATGGAATCCAGCCGTGAAGTGCGAATCATGAAGGATTTGCGCGGCAAGATCGGCGGGCGCGATGTGCTGTTGGTCGAGGATATTGTCGACACCGGCTTTACCTTGAAACATGTGGTCGGGTTGCTAAAGGCACGCAAACCCGCACACCTGAAAACCATCGCCCTACTGAACAAGCAATCACGCCGCGAGGTTGACATTAACGCTGACTGGGTCGGCTTTGAAATCCCTGATGAATTTGTGGTTGGCTACGGCATTGACTTTGCCCAGAGAAACCGCAACCTGCCTTATATCGGCAAGGTGCGATTTACCTGATATCGTTCCCCTGCTTGTAGGCAGAAGATTAAATACACAATGGGGGATAGGCTGGAATTCCATACTATTACGAAAAGTTAATATCTGTTATTCTAATCTTAATATTTTATAAATGGACTTTCTTTTGAGGATTACTGACATGAAAAATACTGTAATTGGTCTATGCACCATTGGCATCCTTTCGGCCTCCAGCGCAACAGCACAGTCGCTTCCGGACAATATGTATTTTGATGGTTATGTCGAAATTACCAGTTTACACACCTCCGGTTTTGACGAACGCATTGGGCGGGCCAGTCTTAATTTCGGATTGACCCCGACAAGAGATAACAGACTGGCCATCGGGTTTTCACTGGGTGTTGACGCCATCAATTTCAGCGATGCCAATATAAGCGAAACCGCAGTATACCCCGCCGTCACATTTGCACTTGGCAATACCGGGCTGCTTTCTGTCGGCGTGCCGCGTCCGGTTCTGGATTACGGTTATATCCCCAAGGATACATTGGCCCATTCCGCAGGGATGGAAGTTCTACTGGAATCAGCTGGTGTCAGCCGCTCTACTACCTCGTTGCTATATCTTTACGATTCGTTTTTTGTCGGCAGCGATGTCGATGTATATGGGCTGCGGTATGACGGGGAATTAGGCAATACCAAGATTGGTGCGTCATATCACCGGATCAGAGTAAGCGGCGGTGATGCGGACGCATATTCCGTTGCGTTTCAACACCGATTTGGCGGGTTCAGCAGTTTTGCAGATACAATCGTGTTCGGCGGTGTCGAAAGTGTTGATACCGGAGCAAACAGGCTTACATCCTACAGCCTTGGAGCCGAGGCGAGTTCAGACAAGTTACGCACCGGTTTGATCCTCTCGCACAGTGAATTTTCTTTTGATGTAGATACTATAAACTTGTATGCCGAATACAAGATTTCCGACAGGTTTTCGGCAGCAGGTTCTATATTGAATGTGGATGTCGGTGGTAGTTCAAGCAACATCTATGGTGTCGGGGTGGAATACCAATTCCTGAACGGCGGATATGTAAATGCAAACTATTCGGATCAGGACATATTCGGCAGCGATGCATTTTACGAAGTCTCGCTTGGCTGGCGGTTCTAGAGCGCCCAAATACAGCACTCTGAAATCCTTACGCCATCCGCTGATATTTCAGGCGGGTGGCGTTGTTCATCCCACCTATCATTTATATTTGCATGAACCCTCCCCCTAGCTGATCTGTATCATTCCGAACACATCCGAAAAGGCGTAAAATTACTCCACGGAAACGCGGATACCAATATTATGGAGGAAGTGTTGATGAAACAGTTTACTGCATGTGTATTCGGGGCCAGCCTATTGGCCGCAACGGGCGCTTTTGCCCAGTCATCCGCGGTTGGCGACCGGTTTTATATCACTGGTTATGGCGAGCTTGGGTATTACGATACAGGCTCGAATGACGGTGGCTTTTACCGGATTGATACCGATATGGGTCTGGCCCCTTTACCCGGGGCAAACGGGCTCGGGATCGGGTTCGGTTTTAGTCTGGGGATTGATGCTTATGGCGAGTCCGGCTATGACGCATCCGCCCTATATCCGGCAATCGAGTTGGGCAGCGGTATCGGAAAATTCTCGTTTGGTGTTCCGCGTTCGGTTCTGGATCGCGGCTATTTTCCGGAACGCAAATTTGCCAACAACAGCTCTGTTGATCTGGAGCTTCGCACCATTGAAGCGTCTGTTGTCGGGTCACACTATTTGCATAGCGACGATACCATCTATGGCCTTCGTTATGATGGTACGTTTGGCAATACAAAGGTTGGCGCATCATATCATTACATTGATGCAACCAGCAGTAATGCCGACGCTTTTGCCATTGCCGCCAGCCACAGTTTTGCGGGCCCCAGCAGCATGGTGGATTTCATGCTGTATGGCGGGGTGGAACATCTGACTTCGACATCCTCGGATATGACCAAGTATCGCATCGGTGCCGAGGGGTACTGGGACAAGATGACGGTCGGGGTTTCCTATACCGATTGGGACACGTCATCCAGCCTGACATTTACAACCGCCTATGTGGATTACATAGTTCTGGACGACCTAACGCTGACTGCGTCATTAGGGCATATCGGATCGGGTAGCGGAACGAACATCTACGGGGTCGGGGTTCAATACGACTTCCTGAAGAAGGCCTACGTCAAGGCCAGCATTCTGGACACGGATTCATCCGGCTCGGACCCCTTTGTCGAAGTCATGCTGGGCTGGAAATTCTAGGGACAGCAGCACTGGCCAGTGCGTGATCTTGCGCTGGCCAAAAGAGCTGTGTGTTTTCCGGCTGGATCAGGTAAAAGGGGTCATGATTAACCCACGCCACCTTTTGCGAATGTCCAAATGGGCCAGAAAACCACCTAGTGAAAAACGGGTGAAGCTGGTGATCTGGATTGTCGTGATCTGTCTAATCCTGTTTGCGATTGAACGCTGGATTGGCGTGCCCGAATGGATGCAGATGGAATTGCCGCGCCGTGGGGGCCGGATCACCCGATAACAAAATGCGCCCGTATATAGGACTACTGACTTTACCCAATAGAATGACTAAACTGGTTTCATGGTTCTATTCGCAATTAACCATTGGCGTGGGAAACACCCACCGCTTTTGTCCCTGATCGGAGTATTGATTGGGCTCGGGATTGTCATCCATGTGCTGTTTGGCGTCCTGCCGCACCCGCTTGCCTATCCGTTGGTTGCCCTGATCATTGCAACCGCTATTGCCTTGCTGATCTGGCAGATCATCGGCACATTGCGATCCGTTGAGCGCACCCTGAAAGGTAGCGGTGATATGATCCTGTATTGGGGCTGTTATGGTGCATCCCTAGGGGCAGCGTTGGTGATGGCCGTTAATCTGGCCTCGCTTGTTTCCACCACATCAGGGGCCAACCCGCCGCCTGCCCCGCAATCATTTGACCTCGAGGTGCGCGGCGACACCATCCTGATCGAGGGCTTCATCGGGTTTAACACCAACACCGCGTTGCGCGCGCTGCTGGATGGACCTGACGCGGCCTATACAAAGGTGCGCCTAAACAGTGATGGCGGGCGGATATTCGCGGCCATGTTTCAAGCCGCGCATCAGGACATCTGGTTTCCCGATAGAGAGGTGTTGTTAGAGGCCGGCATCCTAACCGACTAGATCCGCCAGCGCAGCACTTTGGCCTCAACCTTGCCCAACACAAAACTAAGCGTAACCCCGAGGATCGACAATATCGTCACCCCCGCAAACAACCGTTCCAGATCATAGAGCGCACCGGCTTGCAGGATGTAGGCACCGATGCCGTATTCCGCCCCGATCATTTCCGCCGCGGTCAGCAGGATGATCGCAATCGCCAGTGATATCCGCAGGCCTGACAGGATACCGGGCATTGCACCGGGCAGCACGATTTTGCGGATGATACTGGCGCGGGTTAACCCGAAACTCTGGCCCATGCTGATCAAGGTGCGATCCACATTATCGACCGCGCCATAGGTGGCGACCACGGTGGGGGTGAAGGTGCCAAAAGCGATCAATGCGTATTTCGACACCTCGTCGATGCCAAACCAGATCACAAACAACGGCAGCAGCGCGATTTTGGGGATCGGGAACAGCGCGGCCACCAGCGGCACCAATCCGGCCCGCATATAGCTGGATAATCCAATGGCCAGACCGACCAGAACACCAGCACCAGCACCAAGAAACGCGCCGACGGCCAAGCGCCCCAACGACAGGCTAAGATGTGTCCACAACAGGCCGGACGCCGCCAGTTCGTACAGGGTTCGGATCACATCCGAGGGGCGCGGCAATGTCAGGTTGGTGATCCACCCCGCCCGCGTGCCCCATTCGGCGATCAGCAGCAGTGAAATAAACACGATCAACCCGATGCCACGAATGCGTTTGGGTCGAAACCCGCCGCCACGATAGGGAACAGGGTTGCTCATACGATCAACTCCTGATCGGCGGCCTCGGCCTCGTCACGCATCAGATGCCACAGCTCTTGCTCGATCTTGGCCAAGGCCGGATCACCCGCGCGGCGTTTTTCTAACGGCACGTCAATATCAATCACTTTGCGCACGGCCCCGGGGCGACGCGACAGCACCACGATGCGATGGCCCAGACGCACGGCCTCGGCCAGATTATGGGTGACGTAAACCGCGGTGAACGGTTGACGCAGCCACAGACCAACCAGATCGTCCATCAGCAATTCGCGGGTTTGCGCATCCAGCGCCGATAGGGGTTCGTCCATCAGCCACACGGCTGGGCGCACCGCCAGTGCGCGGGCGATTGCCACCCGCTGTTTCATCCCGCCCGACAGGTTTTTGGGCAAAGCATTGGCAAAATCCGCCAGTTTGGTGCGAGCCAGAACATCGGCCACAATGCGGTCCATTTCAGGTTTGCCCAACCCGTGATCTTCCAGCACCAGCCGCACATTGCCATCCACTGTGCGCCAAGGCAGCAGCGCAAAGTCTTGAAATACAAAGGTAAACGGATTTAGGCTGTCTTCAGGCGCCGCGGACAGTTGTAACACTTGCCCCGCTGTGGGCCGCTCCAGCCCGCCAATGAACCGAAGCAGGGTGGATTTGCCACAGCCTGACGGCCCCACAACGCACACAATGCGCCCCGTGGGGATTTCCAGATTGATATCTGCAAGCACCTCGATATCGCCATAGCGGTGCGTCAGGGCGTCGATTTTCAGATCCATGTGGTATCAGGGGGCCATCACTGGCCCCCAAGCCGTTTAGCTGATGGTTTCGACATAGCTGTCATCGACCAGCGTTTCATAGGTGATGCCGTCCTTGACCATGCCCTCGGATTTGAACCAGTTCAACTGATCCATCACCGACGCCTTGTTCAGGGCTGCACCTGCGTTGATCCGCATCGCACCATTGCGAATGGATTTTTCGGCCTTTTCAATCGGCCTGTCGGCATAGACATATTTATGCACCAGATTGACCATCTCCATTGCCGCCGCGTCACCTGCCGATTTATCGACCAGTGCCGCGTTGAAATCATCCGCCCCGCGTGAAAACGCCCGCAAGAACGCCTCGGTGCGGCCCCGCTCATCCGCGGCATTTTTGGCCGATGTGAACACAGTCGTAACCTGATAATTCGGAATGTAATCAGATACATTGCCGATGATCTTCACAGCACCTGCGCCCGCCAGACCCTTGGCAATATGCGGCACAATCGACCACGCATCGATCTGGCCCGATTTTAGCGCGCCGATGATGGCGCCAACCTTGTTCAGCGGTTTGAACTTCAGGCCAACACCCTCTTTTGCCGCAATCTGTGCGCCCATGTAATGGAACGATGATCCGGCTTGCGTCATGCCGAATGATTTGCCGTCCAGCATGCTTGGGGCGGTCAGACCCGCTTCAAACGCTGCATTGCTGCCCAGAATTTTCTGCCCGTCGATACCGTCTTCCTCGCTCAAAGCCCCGCCAATCACCTTGGCTGCGCCCTTTTCGGCGAGCGACACCAGCCCGCCGGAAATCGCGGTGACGGCATAGTCAACATCGCCGGAGGCAATCGCCACCGCCATCGGTTGCGCCGCCTGGAAAAATTCGAATTCTACGTCCAGACCTTCTTCGGCGAAATAGCCGCGTTCAAACGCGACAAAGCTGGCCGAGTGGCTGGTAAAGCGCAGAGCACCTACCTTCATTGTGGTGCCCGCAAATGCAGGTGCCGGAATTAACGGCGCGGCCATTACGCCCCCCATCAGGGCCAGAGATTGGCGTCTTGTCAGATTTGTCATTGTTCATACTCCCTTAACAAATGTCGAATTCATTAAGGGTTGCGGGGCGGATTATGTCAATGAAAACAGTTAACCCTGCCCCAGTTTTGCCAGCCGCGCCGCCCGCAACTGGGCGAAGTCATCGCCAGCGTGATACGAGCTGCGCGTCAGCGGCGTGGCCGACACCATCAAAAACCCTTTGCCATAGGCGGCTTTTTCATAGGATTTGAATTCATCCGGCGTCACAAACCGCGCCACCGCGTGGTGTTTGGGTGTGGGCTGTAAATACTGCCCGATGGTCAGAAAATCCACATCCGCCGCCCGCATATCGTCCATCACCTGACGGACAGCCAGCGCATCTTCACCAAGACCCACCATGATGCCGGATTTGGTGAACATGGTCGGGTCGATTTCCTTGACCCGCTGCAACAAACGCAAGGAATGGAAATACCGCGCCCCTGCCCGCACTTCGGGATACAGCCCCGGCACGGTTTCCAGATTGTGGTTAAACACATCAGGCTTGGCTGCAACCACAACCTCAAGCACCTCGGGCGCACATTTCAGGAAATCAGGGGTCAGAATTTCAATCGTGGTTTCGGGCGCTTGCCGTCTGATCGCGCGAATGGTCTGGGCGAAATGCTCGGCCCCGCCATCCTCAACGTCATCGCGATCAACCGAAGTGATCACCACATGTTTCAGCCCCAGCTTTTTCACCGCATCTGCAACGCGCCCCGGCTCAAACACATCCAGTCCTTCGGGCGGTTTGCCGGTGGCGATGTTGCAAAAGCTACAGGCCCGCGTGCAAACCTCGCCCATGATCATCATCGTGGCGTGGCCCTGATTCCAGCACTCGCCCACGTTAGGGCAACCCGCCTCTTCGCACACCGTGACCAGCCCGTGCTCGCGCATAATCTTGTGGGTTTCGGCATAGCCTGCCCCGCCCGGTGCGCGCACCCTGATCCAGCTGGGCTTTTTCGGCTGGGCATTATCCGGTTTGCGCGCCTTTTCAGGGTGGCGTTGTTCTGGAATTTTGAGGTCTCGCATCGGATATTCCCCTAATTTGGCGAAAACTTTGGTCTTATGCTACGTTTTATCATGCGAGCCCTAACAAGAAGGCTCGTTCCCATAAACTAAGTAACAAGTTCACGAGGGAGTTCAACCAATGAAAAAAATGATCGCAGAGGCGTTCGGCACATTTATACTGGTATTTTTCGGGGTCGGGTCGGCTGTTTTGATGGGGGATCACATCGGAATGCTCGGCATTTCGCTGGCCTTCGGCATCTCGATTGTCGCCGCGGCCTATTCAATTGGCGCAATTTCAGGGGCACATCTGAACCCCGCCGTATCCTTGGGTATGGTCACCGCGGGGCGCATGACGGTCGCCGATTTCATCTCGTATTCCATCGCGCAAATCGGCGGGGCCGTCATTGCGGCGCTGGTTGTTATGCTGATTGCAACCGGCAAGGCAGATTACACCGTGGCGGCTAACGGGCTGGGCCAGAACGGATATGGCGCTGGCTATCTGGGCGAATACACCCTGACCGCTGCCCTGATATTCGAGCTGGTGGCGACATTCGTTTTTGTCACCGTCATTCTGGGCGCAACGCAGGAAGGGTCGCCTGCAATGATGGCGGGTTTGGCAATTGGCCTTACGCTGGCTGGTATCCATCTGGTTGGCATCAATGTCACCGGCTGTTTCGGTGAACCCTGCGCGTTCAATCGGGCCTGCCCTGTTTGCAGGGACCAAAGCATTGGCGGATCTGTGGGTGTTCATCGCAGCCCCCCTGATTGGCGGCGCGGTTGCGGGCATCGTGTTCAAGGCGGGGCTGACACGCGCGTCTGATTAAAACCTCATATATTATAATCAAAGGCTGCTTTGGAACCGAAGCGGCCTTTTTGGTTTGAACACATGCAAAAAGTCTAATAAGAACGTCCCAACTGGATTTTTAGCTGCAAACACACAACCAAAATCACCGACCAAAATCAAAGGAATACGATTATGAAAGCTGGCGTAATATTGCCTCAGGTTACTTTCCACACGCGCGTGCGCGACGAAAGCATTGGTGGCGACAACCCGTTCAAATGGGAAGAAAAAACCACTGACGATTATTTCAAAGGTAAACGCGTGGTGATGTTCGCCCTGCCCGGCGCTTTTACCCCGACATGTTCAACCTATCAGTTGCCCGGATACGAGGATAATTTCAAATCCTTCACCGACCAAGGCATTGAAGAAATCTATTGCCTTGCTGTGAATGATACATTCGTGATGAACAAATGGGCCGAGGGCCAAGGCATTAAAAATATCAAAGTGATCCCCGATGGTGCGGGCCAATTCACCCGCTTGATGGGCATGCTGGTTGACAAATCCAACATCGGTTTTGGTCTGCGTACATGGCGTTATGCGGCCGTGATCAATGACGGTGTGGTTGAGGCATGGTTTGAGGAACCTGGCCGCGCAGACAACCACGCTGATGATCCGTATGGTGAATCATCGCCCGAAACAGTGTTGAAATATCTGGCCACAGTCAGCGCGAGCGCTGTAGCTTAACGATTGATTGCGGGGCGGTTCAACTGCCCCGTAATACCCTATGGTAACAATGACTTGCCCGCCTTGGTTAATGTATAGGCCAATTCTTCAAACCATCCGCCGCCCATGCTGCTTTTGCGCCGGACCAGTCCGATTATGCGCGATGGTTGAGGCTCGGAAAACCGCAAGGTCGCCATATCCGGAACCGCCTTGCATTCACTGGCCAGCGCGATTTCCGGCAAAAATGTCAGCCCGAACCCCTCGGCCACCAACCGGCACAGGGTTGCCAGCGATGATGCCGACAGGTCCACACGGGTTTCCGCCCGCTGCATCGCGCAAACTTCGAGCGCCTGATCGGACAGGCAATGGCCCTCCTCCAGCAACAACAAACGGTCAGGGTCCAGCGTGGTCGGGCGTAATGCGTCAGGGGCCGCGGCAAGGGTTGAAATCTGATCCCGTGAGCCTGCCAATAAAAACCGGTCGGTGAACAAAACCTGCTCGACCAGCGTGGGGATATCAGACGGAAGCGCAATCACGGCGGCATCCAGCGTACCGTTGTTCAATTCCTCAATCAGCCGTTCAGTGCGCGATTCCCGCACCCGCAGATCCAGCGTCAGGTTTTTGGCCCGCAACATTGGCAGGGCGACCGGCAACAGGTAGGGGGCAATCGTCGGGATCACCCCGAGCGTCAATCGCCCTGACAGGCCATCGCGCAACCGCGCCGAATCTGTCAGGTCATTCATTTGGGCCATCACCCGTTTGGCGTGGCGCAACACATCATGCCCCGTCGGGGTTAGCACCACATCGCGCGGCTGGCGTTCCACCAGAACCGCGCCCAGCCGGTCCTCCAACGCGCGGATTTGAACCGAAAGCGCGGGTTGGGTGACGTTAACCTTTGCAGCTGCACGGCCAAAATTTCGCGCGTCGGTCAGGGCGATAAAGTAGGTGAGTTGTTTCAGAGTAATATTCATAACTATTTATTATCATTATCCGCAAAAAAGACAATTTCTAATTATTACCCACCTGCCCCATCCTTGTCCCATCAACAACCCATCGACAACAAGGAGTCGCTTTATGACCAAACGCCTGACCACCACCGCCGGTGCCCCGATCCCCGACAACCAGAATTCAATCACCGCAGGAGACCGCGGCCCAGTCCTGATGCAGGATTATCAATTGATGGAAAAACTGGCCCATCAAAACCGCGAGCGCATCCCCGAGCGCACGGTGCACGCCAAAGGCTGGGGTGCACATGGCACCCTTCGTGTCACCAAAGACATTAGCAAATACACCTGCGCCAAACTGTTTGAGCAGGGCAAAGAAACCCCGATGCTGGCGCGTTTTTCCACCGTTGCCGGTGAAATGGGTGCGGCAGACCATGAGCGCGATGTGCGTGGTTTCGCGCTGAAATTCTACTCTGAGGAGGGCAACTGGGACATGGTTGGCAACAACACACCGGTGTTTTTCATCCGCGACCCTTACAAGTTCCCTGATTTCATCCACACCCAGAAACGCCACCCCAAAACCAACATGCGGTCCCCGACCGCGATGTGGGATTTCTGGTCGCTGTCACCCGAGGCCATCCATCAGGTGATGATCCTGATGTCAGACCGTGGTTTGCCGAAAACCCCGATGCAGATGAATGGTTATGGCAGCCACACTTATAGTTTCTGGAACAAGGATGGCGAGCGGTTCTGGGTGAAGTTCCACTTTAAAACCATGCAGGGCCACGCCCATTATACCAACTCCGAGGGCAACGCGATTATTGGCGAGACCCGCGAGGGGTATCAAGAATCGCTATATGGTGCGATCGATGCTGGTGATTTCCCCAAATGGCGCGTCATGGTGCAAATCATGCCCGAGGCAGAGGCCGACAACACCCCTTACAACCCGTTTGATCTGACCAAAGTCTGGCCACACGGGGATTATCCGTT
>Ga0190303_1000660_pt1 | contig 14274 bp, 14 predicted proteins | sample 48700701_MG_FD_161672 | JGI IMG/M metagenome (GOLD analysis project Ga0190303, IMG submission 161672) | Hydrothermal vent sediment bacterial communities from Southern Trench, Guaymas Basin, Mexico - 4870-07-0-1_MG | ecosystem: Environmental > Aquatic > Marine > Hydrothermal vents > Sediment ...
TGGAGTTCAGGCGAGTCAAACGATACCGCAATCATCGTTTACGACACGATGTGGGGCAGCACCGAGAAGATGGCTCTCGCGATCGCACAGGGCATAATCGATGCCGGGTTCGAGGTCAAGTTGTACCACATCAGGAAATCGGACTGGAGCAAGATCGTACGCGAGATTCTGGAGGCTAAGATTATACTCGTTGGCTCTCCCACCATCAACAACGGGATGTTTTCGAGTGTCGGGGGATTCCTGACCTATCTCAGAGGACTCAGGCCAAAGGGCAAGGTCGGTTCCGCTTTCGGGTCGTATGGCTGGGCTGGAGGCGCGGTCAAAGCGATTACGGGTGAGCTTGAGAAGACCGGTGTTAGGGTTGTGGATTCCATATCGGTCAAATTCGTGCCAGGAGCGGATGATCTTGCTGCGTGCGCCGAACTTGCAGGGAAGGTTGTGGATGCGGCAGGGATGCACGAACGATGATTTCGGGTAGTGTCCTAATCTACAATAGCGAGAGTTTTTATTACATTCCGGAAACGCCGAACTGTCTCGGGTAAGCACAACTATCAACGCGGGGCGATATCGATCTGCAGAGCCGTTCACATCGTTAATCTGTGGAATCCGTGTCCATCTGTGGCTAATAAAAATTTTAGCCACTGTCTGCGAAAGCAGCGGCGCAGCCATTAACGCTAATTACACTGATTTCACCAATCCAATCATGCCAATGTTTGCCGGGTTGGCGTCATCTTTTTCAACCGACCAGAAGAAATTACAAAGAAGGTCGTCTCGAAGTTCGGCGCGGACATGGTCACGATCCACCTGATCTCAACCGACCCGTCGATTGCTGACACTCCCGCCCGGGAGGCTGCAAAGGTGGTTGAGGATGTGCTGCAGGCGGTCGATGTCCCGATCATAATCGGAGGCTCCGGCAATCCCGACAAGGACCCGGAAGTCCTCGAGAAGGCGGCGGAGGCTGCCGAGGGCGAGCGATGCCTGATCGCTTCAGCGAACCTGAACATGGACTACCAGCGAATCGCTGCTGCCGCAAAGAAGTACGGACATGCGATCCTCTCGTGGACGCAGCTCGAGATCAATGCGCAGAAGGAGTTAAACCGCAAGCTGATGAAGCAGTGCGGAATCGAACGCAAAGACATCGTGATGGATCCGACGACAGCCGCTCTCGGGTACGGTCTTGACTATGCGTACTCGAATATCGAACGCATCAGGATCGCGGGGCTGATCGGGGACGCGGAACTGAACTTCCCGATGTCATCAGGGACAACGAACGCGTGGGGTGCGAGAGAGTCGTGGATGGCGGCATCACCGATCAAGGACGACTCTGACTGGGGACCCCGCGAGTACAGGGGACCGATATGGGAGATTACAACGGGTCTTGCGCTTGCTCTTGCTGGCGTTGATCTCTTCATGATGATGCACCCGACATCGGTTCAGGTGTTGAAGGCCGTGACCGACATGTTGCGTGGCGCAGGTGCGGGTGAAGGTGGCGGTGAGGGCGAGGGTAGCACCAACGGCGGTGGCGCTGCGAAGATTCCTGATTGGGTCGGTATGGCAATTGAGTAGCTCGAAATAGCGCAGGACGCCTCTTGAAACCATGAGAACCATCGAATGGAAGGATGATGCGGAGAACGGTACGAAGAAGAGCGCGATAGCCATGATCGACCAGACCCTGCTGCCAGCGGAGTACCGGGTCATCGAATGCGGAACCATCCCCGCGCTCTGCGAGGCGATCGAAACGCTCCGCATCCGGGGCGCTCCCGCTCTTGGGGCTGCCGGCGGCTACGGGATTGCGCTTGCGGCACAGAACAGCACCGCGTCCTCGTTTGATCAGTTCATGCACGACCTTCTGGCTGCGGCAGGGGCGATCAGCCTATGAAAATGAAAGGCAGCTTGAGGATGTGAATAAGCAATAATCACTCCCGACAATCTGCACGATCACTTTCCGATCCCTCTGTCAGTCCAGATCGATGAAGACGCTCTGCTGCCACGTCCCGAGCTGCAACCTGCCATCGATTCCATCAGTTCGTCGAGAATGCCTGCCGGGTTTACCACATACCAGTATGGCTCAGCAGTTACAGCGAAACCATCAGGAATCTTGACTCCCTGAGTAGTGAGATCTCGGTACATCTCCCCCAGCGAAGCGTTCTTGCCACCGACCAGCGGGACGTCCTCGATTCCGATCTCTTCAAACCAGCGGATGTATCTCATATTTTGCACCTCTCTTTCTGCGAACGTTACGTAGTCGTGATTGGAACGGCTGTAACTTCAACATACCGTCGATATCCAAAGGTATAAGAATTACATGATGGGAATGAAGTACTATGGTCAATGGAGATTCGATTGGTGGCATGGTGAACATCTTCTGGATATTTTTGATGGTTACCATGTTGATGCCACTCATCAAGAAGAAATTTCTGGATGCTGCGAGGCTGAGATTGATACGGACGATGGAGAAGAAGAGAGGGTCAAGGATCATCACGATGATTCACAGGCAGGAGACGATGGCTGTACTCGGTATCCCTCTGTTCAAATACATCGATATAGAGGATTCGGAGCAGGTATTAAGAGCAATACGGATGACCCCGAAGGATATGCCACTCGATATCATTTTACACACCCCTGGAGGGCTGGTTCTGGCAGCAGAGCAGATTGCTCTGGCATTGAAGAAGCACGAAGCACCGGTCAGAATAATCGTGCCGCATTATGCGATGTCAGGCGGCACGCTTCTGGCGCTCTCAGCAGACGAGATCATCATGGATGATAACGCCGTACTTGGTCCGGTGGATCCTCAACTGGGACAGTATCCTGCTGCATCGATCGTTAAGGTCGTCGATGAGAAGGACAAGAACCGAATAAAGGATGAAACCCTGATTCTTGCAGATGTCTCGAGAAAGGCATTGAAACAGGTGCATGAGTTTGTGTATAATCTGGTAAAGGCGTCTATGGGGGAAGAAAAAGCAGAGGTGATCGCAGATACACTCACCACCGGACGCTGGACTCACGACTATCCGATAACGTTTGAACATGCCAGAGAACTGGGATTGCCTGTACAGAGCGGACTTCCCGAAGAGATGTACACGCTGATGGATCTGTACCCGCAGCCCGCAGGCAGGCGTCCGAGCGTTGAGTACATCCCGGTCCCTTACCGTGACGAGAAGAGATCGGGAGGGAAAAGGAGTTTGAAGATCGGGTGAATGTGATCGTTACTGATGACTGTGGTAGCACTCGCACACAGCGTGCCGTGAAATTGAGTCACTCCAGCACACGCCAGATAAAATCCATATCCTTCACCACCTTGATGCTGACAAAGGATCCCACGATCACGTTCAGATAATAGGTCACCGCCCTCCAGCATATCACCACGATGCCAACAAGATGCAGCGGTATGAACGTGGATAGCAATGCAGCGGATGAGACTTCTGCAAGCCCTGATGAACCAGGGGTGATCGGTATGACCATGATAAGCACCAGGACGATCTGGGCTGCAAAGGCAACAGGGATCAGGGAACCCGCATTTGGAACATCAAGACCGTAGAGAATGAGCGGGATATGCATGAATTCAACTGACCAGTACAGGAGGGTGGCACCAAATACGACAAGCATATCCGATCTCCGGTTGCGGGCACAGATGGCAAAACTGTTCCTGAACTCGACCGCTTCCTCTCTTATTTTTATGGCGGCCGCATCTGCGATTCGCCCGAGCCCGATACGGTACAGCAGTTTCTGCACAATCTTGATCGCATTCGAGAGGAACCATGCATGATTTAATATAATGATAAATATAACTACTATGACAACCGTTATCACGAGTGCGGCAGCCGTGAGAACGGTATCAAGTCCGGACGATACACTCTTCAGTATAACCAGCGCAAACGGCAGCGAAAGAAGAATCAGGATGGCGTCGAATACGCGCCCTGCCACGACGATGGCGGATGCTTTGCCAGGAGTTACACCCTCCCTTGTCAGCAGGTAGATCATGGCAGGCTCTCCGCCGATGCTCGATGGTGTGAGGGACATCATAAGCAGGCTCGATGTTACGATCTCAGTGGATTTGAGAGTGGTCACAGGTACATCCAGGCTCCTGCACAGTGTCGATGTTCGGTAGCCCCAGATACCATACGACATAAAATGCAGAGCGACGGCGATCAGCAGGTAGATCGGACGTACCGCAAGAATACCTGGCAGCGTATGTTCAGTGGATGTGTACAGCATAACCGCGGTTGTTGAAAGGATGCTTATGAGTACAGCAGCCACGGCAACTTTCATCAGACGCTTCATAAGGGCATACTGGCAGCGATCTGATTTAATTTTATTGGTCATCGGTATCCTTTCTATACTGGTTGGTGATGGGCTCTCTTTTGTAATTCGCGAATACAAGCGTCTCATGGATGGATTGTGCTGGAGTGATATTAAGTGCTCAGAAATCACGAATGACACAGACGTCAGGGTTTTAAGGTTGATAGAATAATCGAGATGTGAGGCATTGATTAAGAAGATGGAAGAGAATACACCGGTGCAGGTTAACTTAAAAAGGTTGATCGGAGATAAATTTGAAATACTGGAATCGAATGTGGCAGACGGAACCGCGGTCGGCAATAATGGATGGTTCCTGGTGCGACAGGGCTCGGCATGATACAAAGGATGGCTAAGATTGGAGGAACCGGAACAGGTAACCGGTCGCCAAACAGGCGGTACGACCGGATATTCGGGCTGTGGTAGCCCATGACTAAGTTCTTCCGTAGCATCGGACCTCTCCTCAGCATCCTTCTCTTCGCCGCGGCGCTCTGGATTCTCAATCGAGAGCTTGCAGCGTACCATTACCAGGACATTATGCGCTGTGCCAGGGAAATCTCCGGTTACCGCATCGCGATTGCACTCCTACTTACTGTTATAAGTTATCTGGCAACGACCGGACTCGATGCCCTGTCTCTTCGATACATCAGGCATCCGCTCGCATACAGCAGGATCGTTCTCGTCTCGTTCATCAATTATGCATTCAACAACAACACAGCGTTTGCCGGGATAGCAGGCAGCTCGGTACGTTACCGTCTCTACTCGACATGGGGACTCTCAGCAGTAGAGGTTGCCAGGGTGATCGCCTTCTGCATTCTGACCTCCTGGCTTGGATTCTTCTCTCTTGGGGGTGTTATTTTCCTGTTTGAGCCGATTTCAGTCCCTGGGATACTCCATCTTCCTATTGCTTCCGTCCGCCCGATCGGGGCTGTATTCCTCATGCTTGTGACGGGGTATCTGCTTGGAAGCGTCTCGATGAAGAAGCCTCTCAGGATCAGGAAGTGGGAGTTCGCTCTTCCGCCTGCCAGGCTCTTTCCTGCCCAGATCGTAATCTCTTCCCTTGACTGGGCGCTCGCAGCCAGCGTCCTCTACGTCCTGTTCCCATCCACGAAAATCCCTTCATTTCCGGTATTCATCGCAATCTTCCTGCTTGCCCAATCGGCAGGGCTGGCAAGTCATGTCCCTGGCGGGATCGGGGTCTTTGAGTCCGTGGTTCTCCTGCTCCTCTCATCCAGCCTACCGGCACCCATGATCATCGGAACGCTTCTGGTTTACCGGGTGATGTACTACCTCCTGCCGCTCGCCATAGCTCTGTTGCTCTTCGGAGCGCATGAAGTGATCCGGAATAGGGAGGGGGTCAAGCAGGTTACCCGCATCTTCGGGCAGTGGATTCCATGGCTGGTTCCTACCGTACTTGCCTTTGCAACCTTTGCGAGCGGTGCGATTCTGCTCCTCTCCGGGGCAACGCCCGCGGTGCCATGGCGTCTCGAATGGCTCAACAGTTTTTTGCCTCTGCCGGTAATCGAGATCTCCCACTTTCTCGGAAGCATAGCCGGAATGGGGCTCCTCCTCCTTGCGCGGGGTATACAGCGCAGACTTCGCGACGCTTACATTCTTACTCTGTTTCTCACTGGCGCAGGGATCATCTTCTCCCTCTGCAAGGGATTTGATTATGAGGAAGCAATCGCACTGGCGATCATCCTTGGGGCACTTCTGCCATGCAGACGCTATTTCTACAGGAGAGCATTTCTCTTTAGCGGACGCTTCACCCCAGGCTGGATCGTTGCCATCATCATCGTGCTATCAGGTGTAATCTGGCTTGAAATCTTCTCATACAGGCATCTCGAATTTTCGCATGAGCTCTGGTGGCAATTCATCCGGTCAGGTGATGCTCCCAGATCTCTTCGTGCCACCGTCGGGGCAATCAGTATCGCGCTTTGTTATGCTGCTGCCAGATTGCTGCATCCTGCCCAGCCGAAACCCGCGCTTCCTGATCCGGATGACTTGAATCGAGCCAGTGCTGTCGTCAAACGATCACGAAGAACATACCCCAACCTCGCCCTGCTCGGAGACAAGACATTCCTGTGGAGTGAAGATAAGAATGCCTTCATCATGTACGGCATCAAGGGTCGAAGCTGGGTAGCGATGGGAGATCCGGTCGGTCCCGCTGAAGAGAGGACTGAACTCGTCTGGCAGTTCTATGAGATGTGTGAACGCAACGGTGGATGGACGGTCTTTTACGAGGTCGGACAGGAGAATCTTCACCTCTATCTCGACATCGGACTCACCGTGACAAGAATCGGAGAGGAAGCGCGTGTTCCACTGAAAACCTTCTCTCTGGAAGGACATGCCCGCAGGAGGCTTCGCTACACCAAACGCCGGCTTGAAAAGGGAGGATGCTCGTTTGAAGTGATCCCGCAGGTGTGCGTCCCGACCCGGCTCCATCGGTTGAAAGAGATATCTGATGCATGGCTTGCACATAAGAACACAAGGGAACATGGATTCTCAACCGGGTTCTTCGACGCCGAATATCTGAAGCGGTTTTCTGTGGCGGTCGTTAAGATGGATGGAAGGATCATCGCATTCGCAAACATCTGGCAGGGAGCCGGGAAGGAGGAACTCTCCGTCGATCTGATGCGGTACCTTCCTGATACCCAGCACGGTGTCATGGACTACCTGTTTATAGAGCTCATGCTGTGGGGAAAGCAGAAAGGATACCAGTGGTTCAATCTGGGGATGGCACCACTATCAGGACTTAACAATCACGCTCCTGCGCCACACCGGAGCCGGCTTGGTGCGTTCATCTTCAGTCACGGGGAGCATTTTTACAACTTCCATGGTCTGCGTGAGTACAAGGAGAAGTTCGATCCTGAGTGGGAAGCGAAGTACATGGCATATCCGGGCGACCTTGAACTGCCGCGAATCCTTGTCGATCTCGCCTCGCTTATATGACGTCCTGTTGTGGATGCAAGGTCTGCTACCATTCAACAATATCAACACCAAAACTTTAAATATGACCAGGGTCATGTATGACTATGGTCATTATCAATTGAGAGGATGGTAACATGTCTCTACGCGAGAAAAAGAAAATAGAAACGAAAAATAGGATTTTTGAGGTATCAGGAAGACTATTTAAAGAAAAGGGGTTTGAAAATACGACTGTTGATGAGATTGCAAAAGAAGCGGGGATAGCCAAAGGTACATTTTTCAATTATTTCCCGACTAAAGAGGCGCTCCTCCTGTACTTCGGAGAACAAAGGGATGAGCTAATTTATAATCTGATTGAAAATGAAACGAAAAGAAGTATTCCTGCAAAGGAGAAGATAACAAATTTACTGGTCCGTCTGGCAGAAAGCTATGAAAAGGATAGAGAGCTTACAAAACTGTTGATCTTTGAATACCGGAGATATATAGGATATTCTGGTTTGAGACCCGATAACAGTAGAAGCCGCCGCATCATCAAAATTCTCCAGGATTTACTTGAAGAGGGGATGAAAAATAGCGAGGTGAAAAGCCATATTGAGGCAAAGAAAGCAGCCGAAGTTCTAACTGCTATATATGTTCATTCATTGATGATGTGGGTGAACGCCGATGGCGATTTCTCATTTTCCAGTGACATCTCTGGAAAGATAGATCTGTTATTCGAAGGTATCGGTGATTGATGCAATGACTGCAATACAGGTTGAAAATCTGACTAAAAGGTTCAACGGATTTGTTGCTGTTGACAACATTTCATTCAGCATAAACAGCAGTGAAATCTTCGGTTTGCTCGGTCCTAACGGAGCAGGTAAATCGACAACTATGGCAATGCTTTCAACAATGTTGAAGCCAACTTCAGGCAGCGCATCTGTGAATAATTTTGATATATTAAAAAATGAGGATGATGTGAGAAAATCTATCGGTATCGTCTTTCAGGACCCGAGCCTGGATGAGGAGCTGACTGCTTATGAGAATATGGATTTTCACGGGAGGCTTTACCGTGTTCCTAAAAAAATACGGCAGAAAAATATCATAGAACTGTTGAAACTTGTTGAACTGGAAAAGAGAAAAGATAATCTCGTAAAAACATTTTCCGGGGGAATGAGGCGGCGCCTGGAGATAGCAAGGGGACTATTGCACGAACCAAGAGTGCTGTTCCTGGATGAGCCGACTCTCGGTCTTGATTCCCAGACAAGAAACCTCCTCTGGGAGTATATTGAGAAATTGAGCAAGGAAAAAGGCATTACGATAATCCTCACCACCCATTATATGGAAGAAGCGGACAGGCTCTGCGATAGGGTGGCAATAATAGATCAGGGAAAGATAATTGCACTGGATACTCCCGAAAAACTTAAAGAAGAAATTGGCGGGGATGTTATCACAATTAAATCCCCGGACTGTGACCGTCTTTATTCTAAAATTAACACGTTACCATGGGTTACATACGCAGAGCCCCATAACGGTTCTGTTACCATTAGCCTTCAAAACGCAGAAAAACACGTTGCTGAGATTGTTAATCTCGCATCCGGTGATGGAATTGCCATCGATTCCATTTCAATTCACGAGCCCACCCTTGAAGACGTATTTTTACACTTCACAGGCAGGGCTATAAGAGATGAGAAATCCAGCAGCAAAGACCATATACGGATGATGCGCAGTGTGAGGAGAAGATAATAATGGACATTGTGTATACCATCTGGTTAAGGAATATGACACGTTACCTTCGCTCCAAAAGCAGGATTGTCGGCAGTTTGGGAATGCCTCTCTTCTTTTTGGTGGTACTTGGATTCGGTCTGAATTCAACTGTAAGCATTCCCGGCATGGGGCAGGGTTACATAGGATTTATCATTCCTGGCATCATTTCCATGAGTGTCCTGTTCACCTCAGTCTTTTCAGGTATCCAGATAATATGGGATAAGCAATTCGGGTTCTTAAAAGAGACGTTGGTTGCACCTGTCTCGAGATTGGAGATTATGCTGGGACAGACATTTGGCGGAGCCACAAGCGCTGTTTTTCAGGGGCTTATCATACTCGTTCTGTCATTGTTCATTGGTCTGAAAATTACCAGTGTATCCGGATTTTTGATTGCGTTTGCGTTTATGTTGCTAATTGGGCTTTCTTTCACTGCCTTTGGCATCGCCATCGCATCAAGAATGGAGGACATGCAAGGTTTCCAGCTCATCATTAATTTCGTGATATTTCCCATATTTGGACTTTCCGGGGCATTATTCCCTATAGACCGCCTGCCATCCTGGATGAAGGTCCTTACGCTGTTAGACCCGTTGACGTATGGTGTTGAAGGAATACGGTATGGTTTATCTGGAACTTCCCAGATACATCCGGTCTTCAGCTTTGCTGTGCTCACAGGGTTCACAGTGTTTATAGTAGTCATGGGAGCTTATTTATTCAGGAAAATTAATGTGTGATGGTTATGTTTGGAATAGAAGTGGGACATGTTACAGGTGAAGCAAAACTCACATAAAACGGTGTTTATGGGGTGTAGACCGCCATCTTAAGATGAATCAACACCGAGAATTCAATCATGGAACCTGAGATTTCAGTCATCATTCCTGTCTTAAACGAGGCTAACTACCTTGAGGCAACACTTCAATCGATCGCAAACCAGAACACGAATACACCGTATGAACTGATCGTATCAGACAATGGCAGCACAGATGGGAGTCTCGATATCGCAGAGAGATACACTGACCGCGTGCTTTGTTGTGAAGAGCACGGGATCGGGGCAGGCAGACACCTTGGAGCGACGAATGCAAGTGCCAGCAGCAAGTATTTCGTATTCATCGACGCTGACACCGTGGTTCCTGGCTACTACCTTGCTTACGTCTATGACACATTCGAAACCAATCCGAATCTTGTCGCATTCTCAACCGGCTTCGAGTTCTCAGAGCGATCAGAGCAGATAAAACTTGCAGAGACTGTGGCAAACAAGTATTTTCTGATGCGGGACAGATTACTCTCTGTAACACTCCCTGGTTTTAACACCTGTGTGCGGCGGGATGCATACTTTGAGTGCGGAGGCTACCGAAACGTCCTGCTTGAGGATGTGGACTTCAGCAGGAGGATCTGCAAGGTTGGAGAGACAAAATTCTTCCCGCACATAAAGGTCACGAACTCGTCCAGGCGTCTGGAATCGATGGGGCTTCTCGGAACGGTCTACTATTATGCGCAGCTGGATCTGGGCTGGAAACTGGACTCGACATTGATCGACAGACTGTCAAGAAAGCTCGGAGTCGCTGACCTGCGATCATACATCGGCATCCGCAAATGACATGGCGCTGACGATCAGTGATCAAAAATTCCATCTCGATGACAGGGATAAGCTGCTTATAAGCGGCAGCGTCCATTACTGGAGGCTCGATCATCTGAGGTGGGATGCGATACTTGACCGCGTCCGCGAGATGGGTTTTGAGACGATCTGCACATACATACCATGGGCAGTCCATGAGATATCACAGGGAGAGTTCGATTTTGGCGAGATCAACCCTGATTATGATCTCGATTCATTCCTTACGCTCTGCGAGGAGAATGGCATGTATGTGCTGCTGCGCCCGGGTCCTCATGTCAACTCTGAGATCACGTACTTTGGGTTTCCAAAGCGGATTCTGCGTGATCCAGATATCCAATCGATTACCGCCGATGGCACGCCAGTGGTCTTTCCATCTCCACCACGAATGTTTCCTGTGCCAAGTTATGCATCGGAAAAATTTTACCAGGAAGTTGGCATATATTTTGATCATGTCTGTCCGATCATAACAGAACACCTGCATCCACACGGCTGTGTGATCGGGGTTCAGGCAGACAACGAGATGTCCTTCTTCCTGCGCACCCAGCCGTATGACCATGATTACTCAACTGGCGCGATCCGTCTGTATGTAAGGTTTCTGAAAGAAAAATACAGGGACCTTAATCTGTTGAACGAACTCTACCGCACGGATTATGCTTCGTTCGATGAAATACCTCCACCACGTGACTTCAATGCTGAAAACAGGAGCGATCTTCCATATTATCTGGACTGGATCGAGTACAAAGAATATTATTTACAGTACGGGCTTGCACGTATCGCAGCGATGTTAAAGGAGCGTGGTGTTACGACGCTCATCTACCACAACCTTCCTGGGCTATGCGCAAAACCGCCGTACAATCAGATTAAGATGGAAGAGATCGTTGATGTCGTTGGTTTTGATCTCTACTACTACAAAGAGGAGTATCACAAGGTAAAAAGGTGTGTCCAGTATCTGAATGGCACGAGCCGTGCGCCGTTCATAGCAGAGTTTGCATCAGGGTTCGTTGCACTCCCGATCCCTGCCAAACCGATCATGCTCGATGATGCCAGATTCACAACATACACAGCGCTCATGCATGGTTTCTCAGGAATCAATTTTTACATGTTAGTCGAGCGTGAGCGGTGGGTGGGGAGCCCGATCGACCGATCCGGAGGAATCAGAAAGGAGCAGTTCGAATTTTACCAGAGGTTTAACCGGATCCTGAAACGGATGAATTACCATAAGTTAATCACAACATACAAAGGAATCCTGCTCGTGAATCGAGATTGTGCCCGTCTCGAACTTGCATCATCGCTTCTCACGCCGATCCCGATTCTTGGCGGCATCACGCCTGAATACTATGTCAGCGAGGACGATCTCGGATTTGATGACATCATCCAGCTTGAATACGGGCGGCAGTGGGATGCGCTCTATTACGGGTTCGGCGCTGCGAAGTACGCTGTTACCCTCGGCGACACCGAACTGCCACTGGAGCGGCTTTCCGGGTACAGGATGGTTGCAGTGCCCACATTCGAGTTTATGAGCAGGGATGTGCAGAAGAAACTGCTCGGCTATGCAAAAGACGGCGGGTGTCTCGTCATTGGGCCAAGAGCTCCTGCATTCGATGAAACGATGAACGAATGCGATATTCTCGAAGAGCACCTGTTGGAACCCTGTGAAAGGGTGGATACGGTGACAGTGGACGGCATTGAACTGAAGGACGCCGATATCTTCGATTCGACGGACGCGCTGCTGAGATCTGATCACGGCGTGCTCATCTGCCAGCAAACGATCGGGAGCGGCAAAATCATCCAGTTCGGATTCCTCTTTCCGAGAATGACAGAAGATGTTCCTGCTGGAGTCACCGGAATCATCGACAGAATCGCGACTGCTGCAGGTCTCAGCCGGATCATTCCATGCATTGACCCTGCGATTGATGCGGCAGTGCAGATAGGGGGTGACAGGAAGATCCTCTCTGTGGCAAACACCGGAACTGTCGAGAAAGAGGTTGACATCGGCGGGAGATACATTGATCTGGACAGCGAAGAACTGGTCGGTCCGGTGATCAGCATTCCAGGGTACACGGTCCGGATTCTTGAGGCAGCATGATCGGTGAGAACATCAGGATCGTGGACTGGGGTATTGAGCAGTGGAATAACTTCTACCATGCCATTTTTCACAGAGGCAAACCAAAGACCGCGATCATTGCCATCCATGCTGATGGAGTGCCAATCAAGATCATACAGACCGGACAGGGATCGAGACCCGATCTGAAGGAGCGATTCAAGGAGAGCCACCGGATAAAAGACGTTATCAAAGCGATATACAACGAAGAAGACGTGGATACGGTCTATGCTGTTTCATATCCGGCAATACGGCGTATTTTTGCAGGATTTCAGAGCACAGTTGATTTCGATGCGAATTATATCAAACAGTTATTCTCCTTAAAAGACGCGGTGTCGTGCGAGATCGGGGACGGAATCTGCCAGTATCCAGCCGGTCCGCAATGGCTTACCAGCCTTGAGTATAAGACGGTCAAGAAGATCTTCGCTGCCGCACCCGATAACACGCTTGTCATGCTCACCATCTTCAGCGGGCAGGAGGTCTGGACGAACTGGATCATCGGGATCGAAGGAGGCACGATCAACCTCATAACAACGCTTGATGCGATGAAGCCGAGAATCAATCCAATGACAGACTGGAGGTATGAGTATCACCACATTACAGATCGTGTGAAGAGACAGTTTGGTGTAAAGCCGCTTGCGTTCTTCATGGATCGCGAGACGTTCCGGGACCTGATCGCGAGCAACGAGAAGATGAGATTCTTCAAGGATGCGTTATCCAGACGGAGGATTGTGTCAAAGGCACTGCCACTTAGGTACAGGATTCTGCTGGTTTTGCAGAGGGTGCTCTGGTGGTTGTCCGGTCGTAAAAGCAGGGACCGGAAGGGCGGGAGTTTATGAAATTCATAGCATCAATTGTTGCATTACTTCACTCATCCAAGTTCCTCTGCGATCATCTCATCATCAAAGAATGGTTTGAACCCACGAGCAGACGCCTGAGCGATCATCTCTCGCAGAGGCAGTCCGGCAATTCTGGATGCACGCCAGATCGATATCTTGCCTTCTTTGAAGATTGCCAGCGCCTCTTCTATTCTCATCTGTTTCGCACCAAGTTCGATTAATCCCTGTATCGCATCCTCATTGATTGTGGGTATTGTTTTCAGGATTTCGTCCGAAACTTTGACTGTTGTGGGCATATTGATTGAAATGTGTTCGTTCCTAATAAATTTGTCGAGAAAAGCAGATATCAAAGTTTCCGGATTCGTCTGATGCATAGAATAATTCGCTTCCATCCTCACTCCAAACCGGAGCGCATTCCCATGCCGTGCTGTTCACAAGTTGGGTTGTTTCAAGAATGGTGATTCCGGCTGCTGCCGATGTGCCAGTGAGCAGTACCAGCGCCACTAAAAGTTCAATTGGAATTATATTTATTTGCGTATGCCACTTATCATGATTTACAGCGCTATTGCATCCCATAATATTCATCGATGCGATATATATGAATCTCTGACCATATAAACTGTACCCGCCACATTTTAATATCAAGCACCCAATGATATTTCATGCCGGAACGACACGACTACCTCGAGAAATACACGAGTGTGGGCAGCATAATACGAGAGGCGCTGCCTTTTGAACTCGTGTGCACCATC
>Ga0190303_1000661_pt1 | contig 14274 bp, 8 predicted proteins | sample 48700701_MG_FD_161672 | JGI IMG/M metagenome (GOLD analysis project Ga0190303, IMG submission 161672) | Hydrothermal vent sediment bacterial communities from Southern Trench, Guaymas Basin, Mexico - 4870-07-0-1_MG | ecosystem: Environmental > Aquatic > Marine > Hydrothermal vents > Sediment ...
CCGTCTCCTTCGGGTCGGCCTCGCTTTTTCTCCTGCTGAGCAACGCTTCCTGTTTGCTCGTAAGTCACCAGCCAATGGCTGATGGTGGGGCGCCTGATGCCAAGCTCTCTTGCTATCTCGGCTTTACGTTTTCCTGCTTTGAGGCGCCTGACCGCAACACGGCGTAACTCTTCTCTAGATTCTGGACTTAGTGACCTTAGATCGATGCTTTTCATGGCCAATATTATACCACATATGTTCGATATTATTATGCCGCGTTAATATATATATAATTGGCATGCAATGGTATAATTGTGCACGAAAAACAGAACCGGACCACCAAAAAGCGTGCACCTATGATTCGATGCCAGAGCCACAAACAACTCTCTCTCGTTGAATTCGATTGGCCCTTCCAAACCGCGATGGATGGAAGCAACCGGTGGGTCAAGATGAATAAATGCATACCCTGGGATGAACTGGCAGAAGCTTACTACCAAGGACTTTCCACGACACAGGGCCGTCCGACAAAAGATGCCCGATTGGTTATTGGTGCCGTGATCATCAAACATAAGCTTTGCCTTTCCGATAGAGAGACCGTTGCCCAGATCCAGGAGAACCCCTACCTGCAATACTTCGTGGGATTGCCGGGATACCAGATGGCGGTACCCTTTGCGCCGTCTCTGTTTGTCGAGATCCGCAAGCGCATGGGCCAAACGGTCTTTGATGTTTTTGAGAGCACAGTCATCGATGCGGTGGCAAAAACGAAAACCAGGAAAGCGACACAGCCTCAATCCACTCCAGGGGTAACAGAGCACCTACCGAAAGATGATGAGGAGCCCCCTGCAGGTTCCGGAGCTACCCCCGGGGAAGAAGAGCGGGAACACCAAGGGAAACTCATACTGGATTCGACAGTAGCACCCCAGGCGATTCGTTTTCCCACTGATCTGAGTTTATTGAACGAGGCACGACAGTTTAGCGAACAGCTTATTGATGAACTCTTCCCGAAAACAGACGAGAAGAAGAAACCGCGCACTTACCGCCAGAAAGCCCGTAAGGCCTACTTGGGGGTAGTGAAGAAACGTCGACCTGGCAGAAAGGTTCTGCTGCATGGGATCAAGCAACAGTTGCAGTACCTGCGTCGCAACCTGGGCCACATCGAGCGCTTGTTGGAACACTGGCCCGAAGGAACAGCGCTGCCCTTGCCCCGCTGGCTGTTACACCGCTACTGGGTGATCCATCATGTTTATGCGCAGCAGTGCGAGATGTATCAAAACAAAAGTCACCGTTGTGACCACCGTATTGTTAGCATCAGCCAGCCCTATGTGCGCCCGATCATCCGGGGTAAGTTGAACAAGCCAGTTGAGTTTGGAGCTAAGCTCAGTGTGAGTCTTACCGGTGATGGAGTGGCGCGAGTGGATCACCTGCGATGGGATGCGTTTCATGAAGGCTCTGATCTCCAGTCACAGGGTGAGGCCTATCGAGAGCGCCACGGTGTGTATCCAGAAGTTATCCTGGGCGACCCGGCTTATGGTAGTCAAGAAAATCGTCGTTATCTGAAGGGTCGTGGTATCCGTTATGCCGGGAAACCACTGGGCAGGCCGAAGAAAGTGACTGAGGAAAACCGGGGGAAACTGAAGCGGTTGGCGGCACAGCGGCGCGAGGAGTATCTGCAACGGATTCCGATTGAGGGCAAGTTTGGCCAGGGTAAGAATGGCTATCGGCTCAACTACATCCGGGCGAAGCGGGCCGATACTTCCAGAACGTGGATCAACAGCATCTTCCTGGTAATGAACCTACTGATCCTGCTGAGGATTTTTTATGTGCCCACGAACAAGAGCTGTGCAGCGGCACGAAAACAGCTATTACGAGTTGTGGGGATGCTGATCAGTTGCTGGCAGAAGGACAATCCGGTCGGTAGACTGGGCCTTGCATCAAGCAGCGGGATGCTGACTTTATAAGCAGGCTCTAATTAGTTGATTTATTGGTAGCATAACCAAATCACACTTATCACCTGAAAGCATGGGAATTTTTAAGACATGAGTAAATTAATTAAAAAACTAGTCGTTGGATTAGGTCTCATCCTTATTGCGAGCGTCACTTTTTGGCAGATATCGACAAATATAAAACACAATGTAGCAACAGAACATTTAGTCAGCGGCAATGGCCGCATTGAGGCAACAGATATTGATATTGCGACAAAATACGCAGGGCGTATTATTGATATTTTTGCCCGTGAAGGTGACTTTGTAAAAAAAGATCAACTACTGGCACAAATGCAGATTGACGTCCTTAGCGCCCAGTTGGATGAGGCAAAAGCGCAGTTACAACAAGCCATTAGCATGGTTGCTAGCACGCAAGCTCAAGTTGCCATGAGACAAAGCAATATCGCAGCCGCTAAAGCGATTGTGGTTAAAGCTGAAAGTGAACTTGATAACAACAAGCGGCACCAGGTGCGCACCCAAAAACTGGTAAAAAAAGGTTCAGCAACAATTGAAAATCTGGATGATGACAACGCCACAGTACGCATTGCAACGGCCTCCTTATCCGCAACAAAAGCACAAGTTCAAGCGGCACAGGCTGCAGTGGTTGCAGCACAGGCACAAGTAACAGGTGCCGAGGCAACCGTTGATTCCATGAAAGCAACGATAGCGCGAATTAATGCAGATATAGAAGACAGCCAACTCAAGGCGCCCCGCAATGGCCGTGTGCAGTACCGCGTGGCAGAACCGGGTGAAGTGCTGCCCGGAGGCGGGAAAGTGCTCAACATGGTGGATTTGAGTGATGTTTATATGACCTTCTTTCTACCAGAAACAGTAGCGGGTCGTGTGGCATTGGGTGACGAGGTACATATCATCCTGGATGCAGTCCCCCAAATGGTCATGCCTGCCAAGGTGAGTTTTGTTTCTAGCGTGGCACAGTTCACACCTAAAACCGTAGAGACAGCGAGTGAGCGGCAAAAGCTGATGTTTCGCGTTAAAGCCCGCATTGATGAAGCCTTACTTGAAAAGCACGTAAAGCACGTCAAAACAGGCTTGCCTGGTGTGGCATGGCTTAAGTTGGATCCACAGCTTACCTGGCCTGATAATTTAAAGGTTAAGGTACCTGAATAATGGCAACCGAAGCTGATGGAACAGCAGTAGTAACTGTCCGTTCGCTGAGTTTACGTTATGGTAAAACCGTTGCACTGGACGCCATTAACCTAGATTTCCCAGCGGGCTGCATGGTTGGCCTTATTGGGCCAGACGGGGTTGGCAAGTCCAGCTTACTGGCCTTAATAGCCGGGGCCAGAGCGCTTCAGGATGGCACACTTGATGTTTTACAGGGGGATATGGGTGATAGACAGCACCGCAATAAGGTATGCCCCGCCATTGCCTACATGCCTCAAGGCCTGGGCAAAAACCTCTATCCATCGCTCTCAGTCGAAGAAAACCTTCAGTTTTTCGCCCGCCTTTTTGGTCATCAAAAAGCGGAGCGCCGCCGTCGTATTGATGAATTAACACACGCCACCGGGCTATCCGCTTTTCTAGACCGCCCGGTAGGCAAGTTGTCCGGTGGTATGAAACAAAAACTAGGATTGTGCTGCGCACTGATTCACGATCCTGAATTATTGATTTTAGATGAACCGACAACAGGGGTTGACCCCCTTGCGCGCGCGCAGTTTTGGGCCTTAATTAATCATATCCGCGAACAACGACCTAGCATGAGCGTTATTGTTGCCACTGCGTATATGGAAGAGGCAGAAAATTTTGACTGGCTAGTAGCGATGGATGCTGGAAAGGTGTTGGCAACCGGCACACCGCAACAGCTTCATCAGCAAACGGGCAAACAAACCCTTGAAGCGGCTTTTATTGAACTCCTGCCCGTGGAGAAAAAACGGGGTTACAAAGAGGTGATTGTCCCCCCTTTTGTTGAGGGTTCTGATATTGCGATTGAAGCCAAGGCCCTAAGCATGCGCTTTGGTGATTTTACCGCCGTTGATCAGGTTGATTTTAGTATTCATCGCGGTGAGATTTTTGGCTTTTTAGGCTCAAATGGTTGCGGTAAAACAACCACCATGAAAATGTTGACCGGCTTACTTTCACCCAGTGAGGGCGAGGCCTATTTGTTTGGTAAAAAAGTCAATGCGGGTGATATGGATACTCGACGACGTGTGGGGTATATGTCGCAGTCATTTTCACTCTATTCTGAATTGAGCGTAGAACAAAACCTGGTACTTCACGCCCGTTTATACAACGTACCCGAGTCTCAAATTAGCGAACGTGTTGACGAGCTACTGTCACGCTTTGATTTAGAAAAGGTACGCAGCAGCTTGCCCAACCCGCTACCTTTAGGCATGCGTCAGCGCTTATCACTGGCGGTAGCCATGGTGCATTCACCCGAAATACTCATTCTTGATGAGCCGACGTCCGGGGTTGATCCGGTGGCCAGAGATGGCTTTTGGCAGCTATTAGTTGAATTGTCGCGTAACGATAAAGTGACCATTTTTATTTCGACACACTTTATGAATGAAGCGACACGTTGCGATCGTATTTCACTGATGCATGCTGGCAAGGTATTAGTCAGCGATACGCCTGATAATATTACTCGTAATCGCGGTGCCGATACTTTAGAAGCGGCCTTTATTGCCTATTTAGAAGAGAATAACTTAGACGACAAACTCGCTTTACCGAAGGCAAGATCGGCGAAGGTTGAGAATAAATCCTCAGCTGCCACGGCAATAAACCTCAAGCAAAAAAAACAGCCCATATTTAGTTTTTCGCGAGCATTTAGCTATAGCCAACGAGAGAGTTTGGAGTTACTAAGGGATCCGGTACGGCTCACAATGGCCTTGGTGGGGACTGTTTTTTTGATGCTAGTCATGGGCTACGGCATCACCCTGGATGTTGATGATCTCACCTATGCGGTACTTGACCACGACCAGAGTCAACTTAGCCAAAATTATGCGCTGAATCTTTCCGGGTCACGCTATTTTATCGAACGAAGCCCAATCAAAGATTATGAAGATCTTGATCGACGTATGCGTAGCGGTGAGCTATCACTCGCCATTGAAATCCCCCCTAATTTCGCGCGTAATGTCAGGCGTGGTCACCCGGTGCAAATTGCAACCTGGTTTGATGGCGCGATGCCCCAACGTGCTGCCACAGTAAAAGGTTATATACAGGGAATACACCAACAATGGCTCATTGAAACGGCAAAACAGCGCTTTGGCCAGGATATGGGGGCTGCGCCAGTGACGATTGAAACACGCTATCGCTATAACCCCGATGTGAAAAGTTTGCCCGCCATGGTGCCCGCTATTATTCCCATGTTGCTATTAATGATTCCCGCTATTTTAACCGCGCTATCGGTATCGCGTGAAAAAGAAATGGGCTCTATAATCAATCTTTATGTCACACCCATTACCCGTGCTGAATTTATGTTGGGCAAGCAACTGCCTTATATTGTGTTAGCGATGCTGAATTTCTTTTTAATGGCCTTGCTGGCGGTCACCCTATTTGGCGTGCCGATGAAAGGCAGTTTTTTGGCTTTAACGCTGGCAAGTTTATTTTTTGTATTTTATGCCACCGCTTTCGGGCTATTTGCCTCTATTTTTACCCGTAGTCAAATTGCGGCACTTTTTTTTGCAACAATGGGTACAGCATTACCTACCATTAAATTTGCAGGCATGATCGACCCTGTCTCATCACTTGATGGCATCGGTAGAATAATAGGCAACATTAATCCCACCACACACTACATCACCATCTGTCGAGGGGTGTTCAACAAGGCACTCGGCATGCTTGAGCTACAGCACTTTTTTATTCCTATCTTGCTGGGTGGGGTAATTATCTTGGCTCTTTCTGTTGTGTTACTGAAAAAGCAGGCAAAGTGATGATAAATCAGCTAGCGAATATCTACCGACTGGGCGTTAAAGAATTATGGAGCTTATGGCGCGACCCTATGATGCTGATCCTTATTCTTTGGGGCTTTACGGCCATGATTTATATTGTCGGAAATGCCCTACCAGACACGCTCAGCAATGTCCCTATTTCAATCGTAGATGAGGACGACTCCGCACTATCGACACGTATTATTGCGGCTTTCCATCCGCCGCAGTTCAAACCACCTGTACAAATTGCCTTATCTGAAATCGATAAAGGCCTCGATGCCGGTTTATATACCTTCTCCCTCGATATTCCACCTAACTTTCAGCGTGACGTGTTGGCCGGGCGCTCGCCCGAAGTGCAGCTCAACGTTGATGCCACACGAATGACACAAGCATTCACCGGTACCGGGCACATTCACCAGATTATTCAAGGCGAGGTGAATGAGTTCGTACAGCGCTACCGAAGTGAGCTAAAACTGCCCGTAGATTTAGTCCTACGTGCACGCTTTAACCCAAACTTAACAGAGTCCTGGTTTGGTTCGGTCATGGAAATTGTCGAGATGGTCACCATTCTCTCGTTCATTCTTTCTGGCGCTGCACTGATTCGCGAGCGTGAGCATGGCACGATTGAACATCTATTGGTGATGCCCGTTACGCCCGCTCAAATCATGTTGGCCAAAGTTTGGTCTATGGGCTTGGTGGTTTTGATTGCATCGGTCTGTTCGTTGCAATTTGTTGTACAAGGCTGGCTAGCAGTGCCCATTGAAGGATCCATCATGCTCTTTGCTTTATTAACGAGCTTGTACCTGTTTTCCATAACCGCAATGGGTATTTTTATGGCCACTATTACACGCAGCATGCCGCAGTTTGGCCTATTGATGTTGCTGGTATTGCTGCCTATGTTAATGCTGTCAGGCATGGTGAGCCCCCGTGAAAGCATGCCGGTGTTGACGCAAAACCTAATGGAACTGGTGCCGACGACGCACTATGTCGCGGCGACACAGGCAGTGCTTTATCGTGGTGCCGGCCTGGATATTATTTGGCCTCAAGTGCTCGCCTTAAGCATCATTGGCTTATTCTTTTTTATGGCGGCGCTTATGTATTTTCGGAAAAGTATTGGCCGAATGGTGTGATTCAGCAGATGTATGGAAACAACAGAATTTGGTAATCAGCAAAACGATCGAAGGGATGTGCTGTCCTGAAAAAGCCCTATAAAGGAGGGAGGATATTTCCTTGATTTGTACACGCAGCAATTTGGCAGTAGGTTTATTATCTCTCTGCCTTGTCTTGGGAAATACATCGTCTGCTTCAGCGCAGGGCACCTCGGTCGAGTCGGCAACCTGGCGGTTCGAATACGATAACGACGTCTTTTTTAACAAGGATAACAAAATCTCCAGTGGCTGGTCGTTGCAGAAACAGTCGGCGGTTGCGCGAAGCTGGGATGCGTTGGAGGATGTACCCGATTTCATTAGGCGATGGGGGAGAATCATCCCTACATTGACAGAGCAGGGGTTGGTTTATCGTGCAGGGATCGCCATTGGACAGGTTATCCAGACGCCGGATGACCTGTCACGCAGTGACCTCATCGAAGACGATGTGCTCTATGCTGGCGCCCTGACTCTGCAGGCCACCTGGTATGTGTTCAACGATGATGAATTCCGCGGTTTCGAGATCACCGCCGGTGTGGTGGGCCCGCCTTCGCTCGCCAAACAGACCCAAAAAACGGTTCACAAGCTGATCGACAGCCTTGACCCCAAAGGCTGGGACAACCAGCTCTCGACAGAGCCGGTGATCAATTTAAATTATATGCGTAAACAGAAGGTCTGGCGTGGAGGCAATCCCGCAGGTCTTTTATTCGACACGGCGATAAACGGCAATGTCGGATTGGGCAATCTGTTCACCCAGGCCAGCGTGGCTGTTGAGATGCGCTTCGGACAGAACATGCCAAGAGGCTTCGTCTATGTGCCCGACCCCATCGGTCTGAGCATGCACTACAAGGCCACACTGAAGCCTGCCAATCCTCAGGCGGCTTCCTTTTATGGCACCCTCGTTCTGCGCGGCAGTGCCTTTGCGCACAATATCTTTCTCGATGGAAACACCTTTCGTGATAGTCACAGCGTGGACAAGGAACCTTTAGTGGGTATGGCGATAGCCGGCCTGCACTACGAACGAGCAAATTGGGGCATCCACTTCAACGTACTGGAATCCAGTGACGATGTGGATACCAGCAAACATCCCGCTGCGGAAGGACGCGAGCGCCTGGGCACTGTGGATATCGAGTGGCGATTTTGAACAGATAGAGACTGCGTATTAACGAAAGAGGGTAAAAATGCAGGGTTGGTTGATATTGATAGCCGCGATTGTCCTGGAAGTGGCGGGCACCACAGCGATGAAACTTTCCGATGGGTTTACCCGACCCTTACCGTCGGTGCTGCTGGTGGTATTTTATCTCTTTTCGCTTGCAGCGCTCACCCTGGCACTAAAGCGGATCGATGTGGGTGTTGCCTATGCCATCTGGGCTGGCGTGGGGACGGTGTTGGTAGCGATTGTGGGAGTAATGTGGTTTCGGGAGCCGATCTCCTTGTTGAAGGTGGCTTCAATTCTGATGATTGCTGCAGGAGTGATTGGTCTACATCTCAGTAACACAGCAGGAGAATACTGATCTCATGAAGTCTTTTTTGCCACGCACCGTCATCATTCTTGGATTGGTTTCATTCCTGAATGATACAGCCAGTGAGATGATTACACCGCTTCTGCCTCTTTTCCTGACGGCAACATTGGGCGCAGGCCCAGCTATTGTAGGTTTAGTAGAAGGGCTTGCTGAAGCAACGGCCAGCATTCTAAAACTGCTATCCGGCTGGTTGGTGGATCGGGGCTGGAGTGCTAAAAAAATGGTGGTAAGCGGCTATACCGTTTCCAACTCCGCTCGGCCGTTAATTGGTTTCGCATTGGGTTGGGGCTGGGTATTACTGTTACGCTTTTTGGATCGCGTGGGTAAAGGGATTCGTACCGCGCCTCGCGATGCGTTAATTGCATCCACGACAGATCAACAGATACGGGGGCGTGCTTTTGGTTTTCAACGAAGCTTAGATCATGCAGGGGGCATGCTTGGCCCTCTATTGGCCTTTGGCTTATTGCAGTGGGGGATGAGTATGGAGCATGTCTTTATGGCAGCTATTATCCCAGGGGGCATGCTTATTCTATTGTTAATATTTGGTCTTAAAATGCCTGCTAGAGTTAAATCCGAACACCCTCCGGCTAAATTATATTGGAAAGGGTTAGATTTTAGAGTCAAGGGATTGGTATTGGCTTCAGGAGGCCTTGCACTGGCAGCAACACCGGAGGTATTCCTAATTCTTTGGGCCAGCCAAGGCGGCCTTGAATTGGTTTGGGTGCCCCTGTTATGGGCGGCAGCGAGTGGCATTAAAGCACTGGTTGCGGGGCCTGCTGGTGCACTTTCAGATCGTTATGGGCGATTACAGGTGGTGTCCTTTGGCTGGACAGCTCGCATCTTACTGCTGATTGCTTTTGCCTGTGTACCGAGTAGTGGCTCAACAATATGGGTGTTATTTTTGGGGTATGCAGCATCGCTGGCTTTTAGTGAGGGGGCAGAACGAGCGTTACTGGGTGATTTTGCTCCTATCGATCAGCAAGGTACAGTATTTGGGCTTTATCACCTGCTAAGTGGTCTGATGGCGCTACCTGGAGCGGTGTTGTTTGGTGTCGTCTGGCAATGGTTGGGAATGAACAGTGCTTTTATTATGGCGGCCATTTTGACATCAATCGCAGCCTTAACACTTCGGACTTTGGTAGATATCAGAGATAACCAAATGGAGTAAGGAAAAATACTGGTTTTAGTGCCTAAAGATCGTTCGCTGTTAACAGCCACTGAGCTTCTGACCATTTTGGGGACTACCTCAGCCGTCTAATTTAAAGCGTCTACAACGCAGGCCCCTACCACATCGGCTTATGCTTTGTGATCGAAATTATGTAACGGTTCCTGCAGACCCGATAGAAATTTGTCATGTGAGGCTTACCCGGTGTTGTAGATATCGATAGACTCGAACCTTGACTAGATCGGTCACTAGTGCAGAGACAACAGAATATCCCCAAATAAGTGCGATCTCCGGCCAGCTGATGGGCGTAATGAGACCAAAGCCGTAGGCCGCCAGCACGGTGGCTGCCAGCTTGGTAATCAGTGCCGACCAGACCATGATGGGTGCCGGCCAGGGCTGCTCCCAGAAGTAGCCTTTGGTGCGCGCCACGAACAGCACCAAGTGACCGGCCACGGCCATTTTTAAAAAAACATAAGTCTGGATATGCGCCACATCAAGTTTCAGCCAGTCCATGGCGATCAGCAACATACCGAAACTGCCTACCACACCGACGATACCCATCGATGTGGCCACGGTGATGACCTGCCCCATATTCCAGCGCACCGGCTTTTTTTCCAGTCCAGTACGATCAAAGGCGATGGCCATAATAGGCACATCGTTGAAGAAGGCCAGCAGGATGATCATGACTGCGGTAATGGGATAGAAGTCGAAAAGGACCATCGTCAGCACCACAAAGACCATGATACGGATGGTTTCACAGATGCGGTAAATTGCGTACGAGTTCATGCGTTCAAAAATGCGCCGCGCCTCCTCGATAGCATTGATGATCACCGACAACCCCGGGGCGGTGAGCACAAGATCCGCCGCCGCTCGCGCCGCGTCCGTGGCGCCGCTCACGGCGATGCCCACATCTGCCTGCTTCAGGGCCGGGGCGTCATTGACTCCGTCGCCGGTCATGCCTGTGATGTGGTTACGTCCCTGGAGCAGCTTGACGATGGCGAACTTGTGTTCGGGAAAGACCTCGGCAAAGCCATCGGTTTGCTCCACGTATTCGCCATCGGCGCCATCCCTATGACCATCTTCGTCCAAAGATAATGCACTGGCCGGCAGGATGTTCATGCCAAGACCAAGCTTGCTGGAGATCTGTTTAGCGATGGCCTGGTTGTCGCCGGTAACCATCTTCATGCTCACACCATAGTCCCGAGCGCTAGCGATGGTCTGGGCCGAATCCTCCCGAGGGGGATCGAACAGGGAGAGAATGCCGAGAAATTGCCATTCATGCGTGCTCTGCTCCCTGCGCGCCACACCCAGGGCGCGATAGCCCTGTTCGGCAAAAGCATCCACCACCTCTTGTGCCCGCTGAATTTCCTGATCCGTGAGGCCAGTCATCTGCATGATCACCTGGGGAGCCCCTTTGGTGACCTGAAAGTTCTTGCCCTGATTATCTTCGATTGTGGCTTCAGTGCGCTTATGCACCGGGTCAAACGGCACATAGCCGGTCTGACGATAGGGTTTAAGTAGCTCCGGGCTCTGCAATCCGTCCAGCACCGCCTGGTCGATGGCGTCCTTGTCCTCCACCTTGGAGGCTAGCGCTGCCGCCAACAAGACTACCTGCTCATCGGCGGCGTAAAATAACTCAATTTTGCCCAGAGTAAGTTTGTTCTGAGTCAGGGTGCCGGTTTTGTCCGAACACAGCACGTCCATGCTGGCCATCTCTTCAATCGATTCCAGGCGAGTGACGATGGCCTTGCGTTTGGACAGCGCCATGGCCCCCACCGCCATGGTCATGGACAGCACCGCCGGCATGGCCACAGGGATCGAAGCCACAGTAAGGATCAGCGCGAATTGCACCAGTTCCAACCACGACGTGCCTCGCTGCAATTGAAACAGCACCAAAATCACCACCAGGGCCAGGCTGATGTAGATCAGATAGTTGCCGATAGTCAGCACCGCCTTCTGGAAGTGGGAGACAGTTGTCGCCTGTTCCACCAGACTGGCGGTTTGGCCGAACTTGGTCCGCCCGCCAGTGGCACCCACCTCGGCAATTACCGCGCCCTGTTTCACCACGGTGCCTGAGTAGGCCTCGTCCCCGACCTGTTTGGTCACCGGCAGGGATTCACCAGTGAGGGCCGACTGGTCCACACTGAGGTAGTCCCCCTCGATCAGTGTCACATCTGCCGGGATTACATCTCCGAGACGAATGCGAATCACATCGCCCGGCACCAGCAATTTGGCATCAATCTCCTGCCAAATGTCGTCACGCAGTGCCCTTGCCCTCAGGGCTAATTGTTTTTTCAGTGCCTCTACGGCGTTGCCAGCGGTAAATTCCTGCCAGAACCCTACCCCGGCATTAAAGGCCAGCAGCGCCAGGATGATCGCAAAATCGGCCCAATGCTGCACCACTGCTGAGAGAATGGCCGCCACCTCAATCATCCATGGAATGGGACCCCAGAAGTAACCCAGCAGGCGCAACAGCGGTAAGGTTTTTTTCTCCTGCAAAGCATTAGGACCGTATTGCTGCAGACGTTCCTCTGCTTGCGCAGAGCTGAGTCCCTGCACCTGCGTTTCAGTGTCTGTGCTTGCCTCGGTCATAATCGGCTCCTTGTCTATAAGCAGTTTACTTAAGCATTTCGTTAGGTGTATTTATGTTCTGCGTTATCTCATTGATCAACGCGCTTATTACCTGCCACGCTCCAGCACAGCAATACGATCAGCCAGCGGTGGATGACTGCGAAACAGCTCAATCAATCCCTGCCCAAGTTCCAACCCACCTCCTGCAACACCAAAGGCAGCAAGTTGGTCAGTGAGGCTCACGTAAGGCCTACAACCGTTTGAAGGCCAAAATCATCTTTTCGCGCCCGGCCTCCACTTCGTCACGATCGACACCGTTCATTTGCAAATAGCCCTTCAACGCCGAACACCTGTAGAATTACTCCCTCTGCCATTTAAGATAAATTGCAGCCAGTGGTGGCAACGATAACACCAGACTGAAAGGCCGCCCCATATGCGGCACCGCCTCGGCTTTGATTGCGGTGCCATTGGACACATTGCTACCGCCGTAATAAATCGAATCTGAATTAAGCACCTCGTAGTAGATACCCGCTTCGGGCACACCAATGCGGTAGCCATGGCGCGGCACCGGGGTAAAGTTCAATGCGACTAGAGTAAAGTCCTCGTCAGCACAGCGCATAAACGAGATCACCGATTGCGTGGCATCATTGCAGTCGATCCACTCGAAACTGCGGGATTCAAAATCATATTGATGCAGGCTTTGATCACTGCGGTACAGCTGATTTAAATCTGCCACTAATTTCTGTACACCTCGTTGGGCATCGTGATCCAGCAAATGCCAATCCAGCTCGCGATCGTGGTGCCACTCCCTGCCCTGGGCGAACTCATTGCCCATAAACAGCAGTTTTTTTCCAGGATAGGCATAGAGGTAGGCATATAACAAGCGTACGTTGGCAAATTGCTGCCAGCTATCTCCCGGCATTTTTTCGAGTATCGAACGTTTGCCATGCACCACTTCATCGTGGGACAGCGGCAACACAAAATTTTCAGTAAAACTGTAGAGCAGGCCGAAGGTTAATTTCTGGTGGTGATAATGGCGATGGACTGGATCTTGCGCCACATAGGCGAGGGTGTCATTCATCCAGCCCATATTCCACTTCATGCTAAAGCCGAGGCCACCCAGATAGACTGGCTGCGATACCTGTGGCCAGGACGTGGATTCCTCGGCGATCACCACCACGCCTGGGCAATGTTGGTGCGCAAGCGTATTCAAAGTGCGAATAAATTCAACCGCCTCCAGGTTTTCGTTACCGCCGTAACGGTTGGGTGTCCAGTCACCCTCCTCACGGGAATAATCCAGGTAGAGCATGGAGGCAACTGCATCGACCCGCAAAGCATCGATGTGAAATTCGTGTAGCCAATAAAGCGCACTGGACAGTAAAAAATTTTTAACTTCACTGCGGCCATAATTAAAGATCAGCGTGTCCCAACCACGGTGCTCACCCTGGTGGGGATCAGCATGCTCATACAGCGCGGTGCCGTCAAAGCGCGCCAGTCCGTGGGCATCTTTGGGGAAGTGAGCCGGCACCCAGTCGAGAATTACCCCAATATTGTGCTGATGGCAATAATCGACAAAATATCGAAAATCATCGGGACTACCAAAGCGACTAGTGGGTGCAAACCAGCCAGTTACCTGATATCCCCACGACCCGTCGAAGGGGTGCTCGGTCACCGGCATTAATTCAATATGAGTGAAGCCCAACTCCTGGACATAAGCAACCAGCTCATGAGCCAATTCGCGGTAGTTGAGAAACCCGCCTTCACTACTGCGGCGCCAGGAGCCAAGATGCACCTCGTAAATAGCCATGGGCTGGTGCAGCCAGAACGATTCTTTACGGTCGTCAAGCCAGGGCTCATCAGCCCATTGATAGGTGTTAATACCAACCGTCAAGGCGGCAGTGTCAGGGCGCATTTGAAACTGATGCCCATAGGGATCAGACTTTAATAACAGCGTCCCGCTGTCACGATTTCTGAGCTCAAACTTATACAATGAGCCCGTCGGCAGTTCGGGAATAAACAGTT
>Ga0190303_1000662_pt1 | contig 14263 bp, 13 predicted proteins | sample 48700701_MG_FD_161672 | JGI IMG/M metagenome (GOLD analysis project Ga0190303, IMG submission 161672) | Hydrothermal vent sediment bacterial communities from Southern Trench, Guaymas Basin, Mexico - 4870-07-0-1_MG | ecosystem: Environmental > Aquatic > Marine > Hydrothermal vents > Sediment ...
CGGCAAGGATTATCCACATGAACATACAGGAAATCGCCAGCGTTTGGCGCACCGAAACCTCGAACACCTGACGGTTCATCCGGCCCTTCAGCACGGCGGCCATAAAGGCGGCCATCGCACCAATGGCCGAGCTTTCGACAAGCGAGGTCCAGCCGTTCACAAAGGGCACCATCATTGTGATGAAAATGCCGATTGGCAGAAGGCCGGCTGTCAGCAGACGCAGCTTTTCGCCCATCGGCACGTTGCGTTCTTCCGGTGGCAGAACCGGGCCAAGGGACGGGTTAATCTTGCAACGGATATAAATATATAGGATGAACATCGTGGCCATCATCAGGCCGGGGAACACACCCGCCAGCCACAATTGCCCGACAGGTTGGCGTGCGATCATTGCGTATAGAACCAGCACGACCGAGGGCGGGACAAGGATGCCCAGACTGGACCCCGCCTGAATAACCCCCGTCACCATGCGTTTGTCATACCCGCGCCTCAGCAGTTCCGGTAGCGCGATCGTTGCCCCGATCGCCATGCCCGCCACCGATAGCCCGTTCATCGCCGACACCAATACCATCAACCCGATGGTGCCAATCGCCAGCCCGCCCGAAACCGGCCCCATCCATACGTGAAACATTTTATAGAGGTCTTCGGCGATTTTGGATTCCGACAGGATGTAACCCATGAAAATGAACATCGGCAGGGTCAGCAGCGGATACCACTTCATCAGCTTCATCGCACTGGAAAACGGGATGTCCGACCCGCCCGTGCCCCATAGCGCCAGCGCGGCAACAGCGGCAACCGCGCCAATAGCACCAAACACCCGCTGGCCCGTCATCAGCATCAGCATCATTGATGCGAACATGAAAATTGCGATCATTTCATAAGACATCAGATGGCTTCTCCGCGGATGGTCGCAATGTCTTTGATCAACTCGGAGATTGCTTGCAATAGCATCAGGAAAATCCCGAGGCACATGGTGATTTTAACGGGCCACAGATAGGGGCGCCATGCGGTCGGGCTGCGTTCAACATACCCCATGACCTCGCTTGCGCCACTTGGTCCGCCGGTTAGAAATCCGATGGTCAGGTCTTTAAAAAACGAGATCGGTTCGCCGCTGAAATGACCCAGTGAATAGGCTGCACTGTCCAGTGCACCGTATAGAAGAACGCCGAGATAAAACAGCAAAAACAACACGGTAAAGGCATCTACCCATGCTTTTTTACGATCCGACCATTCGTGATAAAATAAATCCATTCGCACGTTTGATCCCATCTGGATCGAATAGGGCCCGCCCAGCATATAGTAAGCGACCAGTGCGAATTGGGCGACTTCCAGCGTCCACAGGGAGGGCAGGAAAAAGGTTTTTGAAATCGACGACCACAGCAGGATGCCGACCATGATAAAGATGCCGTACATGACGATCCGGCCCAGCCGGTAGTTAAAGGCATCCACCCAGCGGACATATGTTCTGGCTATGCGTGGCATTTGGTCTCCGTTTGGTCGGCCAGGGCGGCTAGGGCATCGTTGATCAGATTGGCCAGTGTTTCGGCCATCGCCAGTTGCGTGGTCTCATCCGCAATCAGATCATTGCGCACCTCGATCATCACATTCAGCAATCCGTTGGGTAGAGCGTGCAGTTTCAGCGTATGCGTCACGCCGTCGTCCGGTCCATAGGGATCATTGCGCTGCGTGTTCAATTCTGTGTGTGTCGGCGCAAGGTCCAGCATGGCGTCGGCCAGCCGTGTGTCGCTGTCGTGCAGAATGCCGATTTCGACGGCGCGGGGTTTGCCCATGTAAACAGGGGTGAAACTGTGGATGGTGACCAGAACCGGTGGGGTTGGCGACGTGGTGATGGTTTCGGCCAGCAAGCTGCGGAACGGCTCGTACACCGTTGTCACGCGGTCGGCTTTTTGCGCATTTGTTAGCCCGACATTGCCAGGAATGTCGAACTGCTCGCTGCGTATAGGCATTGCGCCTGCGGCTTCTGGTGGCCGGTTGCAATCGTAAACCAGCCGCGACACGGTGCTGGCCACAAGGCGGGCGCCCATGATCCGGCTCATTTGGGTCGCCACGGCCATCGCACCTGGGTCCCATGCAATATGGCTGACGCGGACGGATGCAGACAGACCAAGATGATCATGATGCGCGGGGATGTGGTTTGAGGCATGCTCGCAGATCAACAATACAGATGCAGTGCCGGTTTCATTCAGCACCACAGCAGCGGGGACATCCCCCGAATTTCCTAGATTGATTTTGCGGCCCATATCCCCCCGAGTCGCTATGAATTGATTTATGAAGAGAATTCTTCATAATGGTGCGGCCTGTCAATATAGTTTCTTAAGAAAACAAACGGGTTAGTGTTAATAGATAAGAATTATCATGGAAGGGGATGTTTTGAAGGCAAGTAACAAAACAGTTGCAGAACGTTTGCGATCATCGTCTGACAGCCTGACCCGCGCCGAGCGGCAGTTATCGGATTTGATACTGGAGAACTATCCGGTGTCGGGGCTGGGCACGATCACCACGGTTGCCAAGGCCGCACAGGTTTCAACGCCAACGGCTGCGCGGATGGTGCAAAAGCTGGGCTATAAGGGGTTTCCCGAATTCCAGGCGGCGTTGCGTCGGGAGTTGGACGCAAAGATTTCCAGCCCGATTGCCAAGCACGATAAATGGAGCGAGCGTGCGCCGGAAGGTCATATCCTGAACCGGTTTGCCGAAGCGGTCAGCAGCAATATCCGCCAAACGCTGGCGCAAATTGATGCAGAAGAGTTTGATCAGAGTTGTTCGATTCTGGCAGACCCTGAGCGTGCGATTTATATCGTCGGCGGGCGTGTCACCCGTTCACTTGCGGATTATTTTTTCCTGCATATGCAGCTGATCCGCCCGAATGTGACCCATATCCAGTCTATTTCAAATGCTTGGCCGCATTATTTGCTGGATATCAAAAAGGGCGATGTGGTGGTTGTGTTTGATGTGCGGCGCTATGAAAATTCCACATTGAAACTGGCCGAGATGGTGCATGAGGCAGGGGCAGAAATTATCCTATTCACCGATCAGTGGCGCTCGCCAGTTGATCGGTTTTCCAGTCGCACGTTCCTGAGCCGGATTGTTGCGCCCTCGGCGTGGGATTCACTGGTGGCGCCGATGATTTTGCTGGAAACAATGCTTGCCGAGGTTCAGGAAAAAACATGGGGCGAAACCCGTCCACGTCTGGAAGCGCTAGAGAAGATTTTTGACCGCACACGGTTTTTCCGCAAGTTTACCTGAGGGGTTGCGCCACGCTACGCGTGTCGCCCCAACCACTTTGCCCCTGCAGGGAAAAGTGGTGCCTGCGGCGCGGATATTTGGGGAACGGAAATGTGGGGGTGTTAGAGCAATTCTGAAGGCAGATTTTTGGCCTCTAGTGTCGGGATCACCCAGTCCGCATCGCTGAAATCATCCGTGTCGGTATAGGCCGAGGGGGTGACCAGCACGGGCAGATCTGCACCCAAAGCAGAAAGCACACCATTGCGGCTGTCCTCGAATGCGATGCAATTTTCAGCGGGTAGGCCCAGCTGTCCAAGCGCCAGCAGGAACACGTCGGGGGCGGGTTTTTTCTGTTTCACCATGTCACCGGCGGCCACATGATCAAACACCTCTAACGCGGGTTTGCCCCAACAGCATTGGCACAGCGCTTCGACGTTCGGGGTGTTGGTGGTGGTGGCGACGGCGACCTTTAGGCCCCGCGCACGCGCCGCTGTGATTAAGTCGGCAACACCTTCGCGCAATACCAGTTGTCCCGAAGCAAGGATCGTCCCGTAAGCGGCGGTTTTTTCGACGTGCAGTTTGGCGATCTCGTCATCGGTCAGGCGGCGCTCGCCTGTGGGCAAAGTTCCTTGATGCGCGTGCATACGTTCCTTGCCGCCGGTGGTTTTCAGCAGGGTGCGGTAGTCATCTACCGACCAGTTCCAGTCTAGCCCCCACGCCTTGAATGTGGAATTGAACGCCGCACGGTGGGCTTCTTCGGTTTCGGCCAAGGTGCCGTCGACGTCGAAAATCAAGGCTTTTACCGCGGTTTGCACATTATTCACTAAATCAGGCATCCGAATTCGCCCACTCTTGGGGTGAATTCTGATTCATTTTATGTGCAAATGGCGGATGGGTCATGAAGTGAGGGCTTCGATATAGGGGCCAAGCCGTGCGAAGTCGTCAAAGGCGAAATCGTGGGGCAGATCGGCCACAGGAACCTTGCGATAGCCGTCGGTGAACAGTGCCATCGGCATTTTGGCACGATCCGCGGTTTCGGCATCGACCTCGCTGTCGCCGACATAAAGGCAGGTTTCTACCCCCATCAGTCTGAGGCATTCATGCAAAGGTGCGGGATCGGGTTTATGGGTGGGCATGGTATCGCCGCCGACAACCACCTCAAAGAAATCCTCGATATCCAGAAGTTTCAGGATCACGCGGGCCGGCGCTTCCGGTTTATTGGTGCAGACAGCCATTTTGTGGCCCTTGGCCTTGAGCGCCTTAAGAAGCGTCAGCAAGTTAGGGTAAAGCACGGTCAGTGTGGCCGGATCAGCGTCATAATAGGACATGAAGACCTTAACGCATTGGGCGTGATCTTCGGGCGGCAGGCCCGCGTTTGCGATTGCGCGCTCCACCAGTTTAGGCACGCCATTGCCGATATAGCTGGTGACGGTTGCCAGATCGGGCGTCGGGGCACCGGCATCGGCCAGCATTTTTACGCAGGCCGCGTGCAGGTCGGGGGCGCTGTGGATCAGAGTGCCGTCGAGATCAAAAACGATAGGTATCATGCGGTTTTCCATTTGATTGAGCAGCCCACTGAGGGGATTTGATCTGCTGGTCCAGCGCCGGTTTCGGCGACCTGTTTCATTGCCAGATACAAATCACGGGTCAAATCATTTGCACTGGCGTTACGGCCGGATGAATCCAGACGGCCACGGTATTGCAGACCCATATCGGCGTTAAAGCCAAAGAAATCCGGTGTGCAGGCGGCCCCGTAAGCGCGGGCCACGGCTTGGCTTTCGTCGTGCAGATACGGGAACGGGAAGACCTGTTTTTGCATGTTCTCGAAACTGTCATCGGGGTATTCATCGGCGTCATTGGCATTGATTGCAATCACGCTGATGCCCAGTTTTTGCAAGTCACGCGCATCCCGCACCAGTTTATCCAGAATGGAAATCACATAGGGGCAGTGGTTGCAGATGAACATCACCAGCGTGCCGTTCTCGCCCTTTAGATCATTCAGCGAATAGGTTTTGCCATCGGTGGCGGGCAGGCTGAAATTGGGCGCTTGCCAGTTGAAATCGCAGACGGGTGGGGTGACAGCCATGGTGGTTCTCCAGTTTGTTAAAGTGTTTCCAGTTTGCATTGATATAAAGAGCATCGGAATTCGCCTTCAATTGGGGTAAATTCCGATCCAAGGTTAACTGGAAGCGCTCTAAAACGGCCTGTCAGGTTTAATCTGACAGGCCGAGTTTTGGAAGGCTCGTTCGCGCGGACCTTCCGGTCGTCGCTATTGCGCAGCAGAGGCCGCGTCGCGGATGGCGCGGATGTTTTTGCCGTAAACCTCGGAGTTATCAACCGATCCACCGTTGAACACGGCGGAACCGGCGACCAGCACATCGGCACCAGCAGCCGCCATAAGCGGTGCGGTTTCGGTGGTGATGCCGCCGTCAATCTCTATGTGGATCGGGCGATCTCCGATCATAGCGCGCAATTTTTTAACCTTGTCGATTTGGCTGTGGATGAATTTTTGACCGCCAAAACCGGGGTTTACCGTCATCACACAAAACAGATCGACCAGATCAATCAGATATTCGACATCATCCAGCCCTGTGCCCGGATTTAGCGCAAGACCGGCCTTGGCGCCTGTATTGCGGATGGCTTGCAGGGTGCGGTGGGTGTGATTGCCTGCCTCGATATGGGCGGTAATCACGTCGGAACCGGCGGCAGCATAGGCTTCGATATACTGGTCTACTGGCGAGACCATCAAATGCACATCCATCACGGTTTTGATGTGTGGGCGGATGGCAGCCAGTAGGGGTGGGCCAAAGGTCAGGTTTGGCACGAAATGGCCGTCCATTACATCGACATGGACCCAGTCACAGCCTTGGTCCTCGATGGCGCGAATTTCTTGGCCGAAGTTGGCGAAATCAGCCGACAGGATGGAGGGGGCGATTTTGATGTTGCGGTCAAATGACATGGCTGAATTCCTGTTTGTTTGCGGTCTGCGCGGGGGCGGAATTTTTAAAAAATTCCGGTTTGATTTCTTTGAAAGAAATCGGTGCCCCCCGCTTTTACGTTTAGGCGATTTTCGGGTCAAGTGATCCGTCGGCATAACGCTTGGCCATGTCATCCATCGGGATGACGGTCATTTTGGCGGCATTGCCTGCGGTGCCGAAGCGCTCGAACCGGTCTTTGACCAGTTTTTGCATTTCTGCCATCGCAGGGATCATGAATTTACGCGGATCGAACTCGGTCGGGTTCTCGGCTGCCACTTTGCGGAACTGTCCGGTCAGAGCCATGCGGTTATCGGTGTCGATATTTACCTTGCGCACCCCCATTTTGATGCCCTTTTCGATCTCTTCAACCGGAACACCGTATGTTTGTGGCATCTCGCCACCGTATTTGTTTATCAGGTCTTGCAGGTATTGCGGAACTGATGATGAGCCGTGCATTACAAGGTGAGTGCTTGGCAGTTTGGCATGGATCGCTGCAATCTGGCTCATAGCCAATGTCTCGCCTGTGGGTTTGCTGGAAAACTTGTAAGCGCCGTGGGATGTGCCACAAGCGATGGCCAGCGCGTCCACTTTGGTTTTCTTGACGAACTCAACGGCTTCATCGGGGTCGGTCAGTAGTTGTTCCATTGACAGTTTTCCAACCGCGCCTGATCCGTCTTCTTCGGCCGCCTCGCCGGTTTCCAGCGAACCCAGCACGCCCAACTCGCCTTCAACCGATGCGCCAACCCAATGCGCCATGCGCGACACGCGCTCGGTGATGTCGACGTTATAGTCAAAATCGGCGGGGGTTTTCATGTCGGCCAGCAATGATCCGTCCATCATCACCGAGGTGAAGCCGTGGCGGATGGCCGAGGAACAAGTGGCCTCGTTATTGCCGTGGTCCTGATGCATACACAGCGGAATATGCGGATACATTTCAGCCAGCGCCTGAATCATATGGCGCAGCATGATGTCACCAGCGTATGACCGCGCACCGCGCGAGGCTTGCATGATCACCGGCGCGTTGCATTCGTCAGCCGCGCGCATGATCGCCAGACCTTGTTCCATGTTGTTGATGTTGAACGCAGGCACGCCGTAGTCATTTTCGGCGGCGTGGTCCAGCAGTTGACGTAGTGTGATAAGTGCCATGTTGTTAAGTCCTTGAGATTAAGCTGCTTTTGCACGCGATAGTGCGGCTAGGCCGGGCAGTTCTTTGCCCTCGAGCCATTCCAGAAAGGCCCCACCGGCGGTGGAGACATAGGTGAAGTCATCAGCGGCGTTGGCCACATTCAGCGCGGCCACTGTATCGCCGCCGCCAGCCACAGAAACGGCCAGACCTGCGCGGGTCATTTCAGCCGCCGCACGGGCCAGCATTTTGGTTGAATGGTCAAACGGTGGAATTTCAAAGGCGCCAAGTGGCCCGTTCCACAAGATGGTCTGGGCACTGGCCAGTTCGGCCTCGAAATCGCGCAGGGCTTCGGGGCCTGCGTCCAATATCATCGCGTCCTCGGGGCAGGCGTCATTGGCGACGATCTGCTTCCTCGCGTTGGCCTTGAATTCACGCGCAATCACCACGTCGATGGGCAGCAGCAGTTTACAGCCGGATTTTTTGGCCAAGGCGCGAATTTCCTTGACGGTGTCGACCTGATCGGCTTCGTGCAGCGATTTGCCCATCGGTGCACCATCGGCGAACAGGAAGGTGTTGGCCATGCCGCCACCGATGATCACCGCATCGAGTTTACCAACGAGGTTTTTCAGCACCGAGATTTTGGAGGACACTTTAGCGCCCCCGACAATCGCCACGGATGGGCGTTTGGGGGCCTCTAACGCTTTGGTCAAAGCGTTGACTTCGCCCAACATTAAGGGGCCAGCGGTTGCGATCATTTGGCTTGCAATCGCTTCGGTCGAGGCATGCGCACGGTGGGCGCAGGAAAACGCGTCGTTCACGTAAATGTCGCCAAGGCGGGCGAATTGTGCGGACAAAGCGGGATCATTGGCTTCTTCACCCGGCTCGAACCGCAAGTTTTCACACAGCAACGCTTCGCCAACGTTTAATGCGGCTGCGGCGGCTTCTGCCTCGGTGCCAACGCAAGTGTCGCTGAACGCCACGTCCACGCCCAAAGCTTCCGACAATGTTGACTGGATCGACTTGGTCGTAAGGTCTGGATTGCGCTGCCCTTTGGGGCGGCCCAGATGGGTCAGGATGACAAGCGATGCACCAGCGGCCAGCAGGGCGCGCATGCCTTCGGCAAAACGCGTGATACGGGTGGCGTCCGAAACCGTGCCATCATCATGAAACGGCACGTTCAGATCGGCACGCACCACCAGACGCTTGCCCTTCACATCCATATCCGTGATCGCAGGGATGCCCATTAGATCAAGGCTCCCATAGCGACGGCGGTGTCGGCCATCCGGTTGCTGAAACCCCACTCGTTATCATACCACGTTAGAATGCGGACCATATTGCCGGAAACCACTTTGGTCTGGTCCATGTGGAAGATCGACGAATGCGGATCATGGTTGAAGTCGATGCTGACATTGGGCACTTCGGTATAGCCCAGAACACCCTTCAGGTGGCCATCAGCGGCGGCTTTGATCGCGGCGTTGACTTCTTCAACGGTGGTGTCGCGCGATGCTTCAAACGTTAGGTCCACAACCGAAACATTCGGGGTCGGCACACGGATCGCAACACCGTCCAGTTTGCCCGCCATTTCAGGCAGCACAAGGCCGACAGCTTTGGCAGCACCCGTCGAGGTCGGGATCATGCTGACAGCCGCGGCGCGGCCGCGATAAAGGTCGCCGTGCATGGTGTCGAGCGTCGGTTGATCGCCGGTGTAGCTGTGAATGGTGGTCATGAAACCGTGGTTAATGCCGATGGCATTGTGCAGGGTTTGCGCGACAGGCGACAGGCAGTTGGTGGTGCAGGACGCGTTTGAAACGATCAGGTCATCACCGGTCAACGTGTCATGGTTCACCCCGTAAACGATTGTTTTATCAGCATTTGCGCCGGGGGCCGAGATCAGAACGCGGCTGGCACCACTGTCCAGCAGTAGTTGCGCTTTGTCCTTGGCGGTAAAGATGCCTGTGCATTCCATTGCGATGTCGACGTCGCCCCAAGGCAGATCTTTGGGGTCACGGATGGCAGTCACTTTGATCGGGCCACGGCCAACGTCAATGGTGTCAGCTGACACAGTGACGGTCGCCGGAAAACGGCCATGAACACTGTCAAACCGCAGTAGGTGGGCGTTGGTTTCAACCGGCCCCAGATCGTTGATCGCGACGACTTCGATGTCTGTGCGACCCGATTCAATGATAGCGCGCAGGATGTTACGGCCGATGCGGCCAAAGCCGTTGATGGCTACTTTTACTGTCATGGTCTTTTCTCCCTTAAAGCAGATTTTTGGCAGCGGTCGCCACAGCACCCGCTGTGATGCCGAAATGGTTGTACAGGTCTTCAATCGGGGCAGATGCGCCAAAGCCGGTCATGCCGACAAAGGCCGAATTATCCCCAAGCAGCTTGCCCCAGCTTTGCTCGATCGCGGCTTCAACCCCGACGCGCGGGGCGGTGCCCAGAACCTCGGCGCGATAGGCCGCGTCTTGCGTCGCGAACAGCTCGAAACACGGGGCTGACACAACGCAGGCCCTGATGCCGTCTTTGGCCAATGCCTCGGCGGCGTTCATGGCGATTTCAACTTCGGAGCCGGTGGCGATTAGGGTCACGTCGCGTTCCCCCGCTGTGTCGCGGAAAATATATGCGCCGCGCGAAACCATGTTGGCGTCCGTGTGTTTGGTACGTAAAGTTGGCAGACCTTGGCGCGACAGGCAATGCACCGACGGGGTGGTGCCTGAGGTCGCGGCAATCTGCCAAGCCTCGGCAGTTTCCACAACATCGGCAGGGCGGAACACCATCAGGTTGGGCATGGCGCGAAGCGATGCGACGGTTTCCACCGGCTGGTGGGTCGGGCCATCTTCGCCCAATCCGATGCTGTCGTGGGTCATCACGTAGGATACCGGAATGCCCATCAAGGCCGACAGGCGGATCGCGCCGCGGCAATAATCGGCAAAGGCCAGAAACGTGCCGCCATAGGCGAGGAAGCCGCCGTGCAACGCGATGCCGTTCATCGCGGTGGCCATGCCGTGCTCGCGCACACCGTAATAGATGTAGCTGCCGGCGTAATTATCGCGCGTTACGGTTTCCATACCGGATGTTTTGGTCAGGTTTGATCCGGTCAGATCAGCCGAGCCGCCAATGGTATTGGGCAGGGTGGCGTTGATGATTTCCAGCGCCATTTGGCTGGCCTTGCGGGTCGCCACCTTTGGCGCGTCCGATGACAGGCGGTGCTTGTAGGCGTTAATGGCAGCGTCCAGTGCGGATGCATCAGGTGCGGCCAGTGACGCGTTGAACGCTTCGGCCTTGGCGGAACCTGCCAAGCGTTTATCCCACGCCAGACGCGCCTCTTTGCCGCGCGCCGCGATCGCTTGCCAGTCGCCATAGACGTCGGCAGGGATTTCAAAAGGAGCGTGAGGCCAGCCCAATGCCTCACGCGTCAGGGCAATCTCGTCGTCCCCCAAAGGGGCTCCGTGAGTGGCGGATGTGCCCTGTTTATTCGGGGAGCCAAAGCCGATGATGGTCTTGCAGGCGATCATCGAGGGGCGCGGGTCTTTGCGGGCCGCTTCAATCGCGGCCGCCACAGCGTCTTTGTCATGGCCATCAACCGATTGCACATGCCAACCCGCCGCCTCGAACCGCATCTGCTGGTTCATCGACGAGGACAGATCAACCGCACCATCAATGGTGATGCTGTTGTCGTCCCACATCACAACCAACCGGCCAAGGCCCATGTTTCCTGCGAAATCAATGGCTTCGTGGCTAATGCCTTCCATCAGGCAGCCATCGCCAGCGATCACATATGTGTAGTGATCCACCAGATCATCGCCAAAACGGGCGTTGTGCATCCGTTCAGCCAGCGCCATGCCGACAGCAGTTGAAATACCCTGACCCAGCGGTCCGGTCGTAGTTTCAATGCCCATCGCGTGGCCATATTCAGGGTGGCCCGCGGTGCGGAACCCCATCTGGCGGAAGTTGCGGATCTGGTTCATGTCCATGTCGCTGTAACCCAGCAAATGGTTGACCGAATAAACCAGCATCGAGCCGTGGCCCGCCGACATCACGAAACGGTCGCGGTCGGCCCATTTATCGGCGCTCGGGTCAATATTCATGAAGCGGTTGAACAGCACGGTTGCCACATCGGCCATACCCATCGGCGCGCCCGGGTGGCCGGAATTGGCGGCCTGAACAGCGTCCATAGAAAGGGCGCGAATGGCGTTGGCCATGTTGGTTTCATTGGTTATAAGATCGGCGGTCATAATACTGGCCCTTATCTATGCGCGTTTGGATTGGGAAATCATGCGTTCCACCATCGGGGTAAAGATCAGCTGCATCGCCAGCTCCATCTTGCCACCCGGCACCACGATCGAATTGGCACGGCTCATGAAACTGTCGTGGATCATCGATTGCAGGTACGGGAAATCAATGCCGCGCGGATCACGAAAGCGGATCACCACAAGGCTTTCGTCAGCGGTGGGAATCCAGCGTGAAATCATCGGGTTCGAGGTGTCAACGATTGGCACCCGCTGGAAATTGATGTCGGTCTGGGTGAACTGCGGCATGATGCAATGCACATAGGCGTGCATCCGGCGCAGGATGGTGTCGGTAACGGCCTCGGTTGTATAGCCGCGCTGGGTTTTGTCACGGTGGATTTTCTGGATCCACTCCAGGTTCACCACAGGCACCACCCCGATTGTCATATCGGCGTATTTGGGCAGATCAATACTGTCGTTTTTCACCGCGCCATGCAGGCCTTCGTAAAACAGCAGGTCCGATCCGGCCTCGATGTCTTCCCAGTCCGTAAATGTGCCCGAAGCCGCGCCCAAAGCCGCCCCTTCTTCGTCATTGTGCACGTAATAGCGTTTTTTGCCGGTGCCGGTTTCGCCGTAGGATTTGAACACCGCTTCCAGCTCTTCCAGCGCGTTGGCTTCATAGCTGAAGTGGCTAAAGGTGTGGTCGCCCTTGGCGTAATGCTTGTCCAGCTCCGCTTTCATCGCAGCGCGGTTATATTTGTGGAACGCGTCGCCCTCGATAGTGGCGGCGGTCACACCCTCGCGGCGGAAAATCTGCTCGAACGTGTCTTTGACGGTCGATGTGCCAGCGCCAGAGGAGCCGGTGACGGAAATGATCGGATGTTTCTTGCTCATGTCATATTTTCCTTAATCACGAAACAGGCCGCGAGAGCCAAAAAGGGCAGAGACTTCTTTGTCAGGTAGGTCATGATAGGACGCGAGGCGATCCACCTTGTAGGGGGTGCCGAACACAAAAGGCGTGCGGGCGTGCAGCTCTTTTGCAGTCTGGTCCAGAATGCGGTCATGCTCGTTGGTAGCGTGGCCCTCGGCCTGCTCCACCAGAAACGCCATCGGTGCACACTCATACAGCATTCGCAGGCGGCCAGCGCCGTATCCTTCACGATCATCGGTCGGATACAGGAAGATGCCGCCGCGGGTCAGGATGCGGTGGGTTTCCGCCACCAGTGACGCGACCCAGCGCATGTTGAAATTGCGCTCGTGAACGCCCTCGGCCCCTGCAATGCAGTCGTCGATATAGGCGCGCACGGGTTTGGACCAGTGCCGGTAGTTCGAGGCGTTGATGGCGTATTCATTGGATTCTTTGGGCACGACCACGTGGTCATTGGCCATTTCATAACGGCCTGTGTCAGGGCTTAGAATGTAGAACTGGGTGCCATCGCCAAAGGTCACCATCAGGCCGGTTTGTGGGCCGAAAATGATGTAACCCGCCGCGATTTGCTCATGGGCGGGGCGCAGGAAACTTTCATCCGCACCATCCTTGGCCTCGAAGATCGAAAAGATCGTGCCAATGGAAACGTTCACGTCAATGTTGGAGGAGCCATCCAGCGGGTCAATCGCCAGCGCGTACTTACCCTTGGGGTCCAGCTCGACCACGATCTCTTGCTCCTCGGAGGCATACCAGCGCACGCCCAGCGTTTTCAGCGCCTCGGCAAAAGCCTCGTCTGCCATCACGTCCAGCGCTTTTTGCTGGTCGCCATCGGTGTTTTCACCCACATTCCCACCCAGCGTTTGACCCAGCGAGCCACGCGCAATGGTTTTGGCAAGCTCGGCACCGACAGTGCAAAGCCCGTTGATCAGAGGATATAAATCCGCCGGAATTTGCTCGTTTCCGATGATATTTCCGTCTGGCTGCATAATAATCCCCCGATTCTAGCGCTATTTCGGTATTTTTATTAGCATTCCATAGTTTGAATGATTATAGAATTTAATAATATCGAAACTGAAGTTAAGGAAATTTAATGCCAAAGCTGGATGCGATAACTTTCAAACAGTTACGGGCTATACGCGCCGTGGCAGAGCAGGGAACTTTATCAGCGGCCGCCGAGGCGGTGGGGCTAACGCCGCCTGCAATCCACACCCAGTTGCGGATTCTGGAAGAGAATCTGCAATGTCGGCTGGTGGATCGGGGCGGCGCACAAGGGGCGCGGTTGACCGCCGAAGGCCAAGCCGTTCTGGATGCGCAATTCACCATTCAAAATGCGCTGGAGGGATGCATGCAAAAAGTGCGGGCGCTGCGGGCAGGGCAAAGCGGCGTGGTGGTGCTGGGCGTGGTTTCGACCGGCAAATATTTCGCACCGGGGCTGGTGGCGATGTTACAACAGCATTACCCCGACATTGACGTGGTGCTGCGGGTCGGCAACCGCGACATGATCGTGCGGGCGTTGCAGCAGCAGTCGATTGATCTGGCCATCATGGGCCGCCCGCCGCGTGCGCCCAAGGTTTTGCTGGAACAAATCGGCAGTCATCCGCATGTGATGATTGCCCCGCCGGACCACCGGTTGGCGGGCAAGGCCAATATCAGCCCCGAAGACTTGATGTCTGAAACATTCATCGCCCGCGAGGATGGGTCAGGCACCCGCATTCTGATGATCCGCTATCTGGACCGGATCGGCGATGGTGCCACCTAC
>Ga0190303_1000664_pt1 | contig 14232 bp, 15 predicted proteins | sample 48700701_MG_FD_161672 | JGI IMG/M metagenome (GOLD analysis project Ga0190303, IMG submission 161672) | Hydrothermal vent sediment bacterial communities from Southern Trench, Guaymas Basin, Mexico - 4870-07-0-1_MG | ecosystem: Environmental > Aquatic > Marine > Hydrothermal vents > Sediment ...
CATAAACGCTGAGGTTTCCTGGATGGGGCTTCAAAACTATTGGGTTTGTTGTGTAGTTGTTCAGAGCTCCTGGAGTAACTTGGTAAGTGGATGTGTTTGTATAGTATTTGCTTACGGAAGCCTGAACCTGGTAAACATCTCCTGGTATGTATGTGAAGTTGTATATTCCGGAGCCGGTTTCATTTGCCGTATACGAACCAGTGGTGACTGTTCCACCACCAAGTCCAGTTCCTTCTGGATTCACAACTTTAACAACCAATATAGTTTTATTCAAGTTGTAGGCATAGTAGTCTTCTGGGAAAACATAAGGCTTTCCGCCTTCATCTATTGTTATTGTCTTTGTGTCTATACCACAGCCGGTTTGGTTTCCATTCAGCTGGATATTATATGTACCAACAGGGACATGGTGGAACGTTACATTATTGCTTCCGGAAGTTGTTTTTGTTATGCCGTTCAGTGTAACATTTATTCCATCCCTCTGCAACCCATCGCAAGTAACCCTTACAGTCGCATTTGTTTCATCCAGTGTGTAATTGAATGACGTTGTATTGGAACCATAGAGCAAAACAATGCCTGCGTTTGATACTTTTTTGAATGCCTCCTCCGCATATTGGTCATAAACATAAACCTTGGCATAGGCTGTCAAATTTATGGTCTGTGACAAGTCGCCTGATGCCTGTATCGTCTGTGAAGGATATCCCATTGAGCTTATCAAGATGCTGTATGGCTTTCCTCCTTCAACATAAAAGTCGACTGTCCCGTTGTTGTCTGTTGTCTGGCTGTATTCACAATCGTCTGTCAGATATTTTGCGCATATGTGCGAATTTATTATAGGGTCGCCGGAAAAGTCATCTATTGTCCTCAAGTAAATGTGAACCGAGCCATCCATTGGTATGTTCTGTACCCTATCCCAGGCGCCACTGTCTTCGGCATCGTATGGGAATCCCATGCTTTCTGAGAAGTTCATATATTTGTTCTGGTAGCCAGCCTTTCCTGCGGCCATAAGGTAATTTGAATCCACTCCTAAGTCTATTGAATACTGCCCAAATGAGTCTGTTGTTGTTTCGTAAAATGTATTGTAATATTGGTCAGTGAATTGAACCAAGACATTATCCAGATTTTTGTTGTTGTATTTATCATAGACTCTTCCTTCTATGTGTGTTGCTCCCGTGAGCGTCACGTCTCCCGAATGGTCTATTGTTTTTTCTTTAAATCCGTTTCTGTTGAATGTAATTGTATAGTCTATGAGGTCTGATGGTATATAGAGCTGGTAAAATCCTGCAGAGCTTGTTGTGGTTGAATAAATTCTCGTTCCACCTGCTTCAACCAATCTAACACTTACTCCACTTAGAGATGTTCCTGGATACAGCCTTGTTGGGTCAGTAACTGTACCGTTTAACTCTGATGAGCCTTTGAGAGTAATTGTTCCTATATCCTCGTAAGTTGATACAAGAGTCTGTATTTCTTTTGTCTTGTATCCAGTTTTTTCAAATGATATAGTATAGGTCGTTGGTGAAACGTTTAATTCAAACTCTCCCTGTGAATTTGTGACAGTTGAATAAGACAAGTCTCCAGATATAAGTGTAACAGAAACCCCTGATAAAACTATTGTATTGTTCTGGTAGTCAACCACTTTCCCCTTTACCAAAGAATTCCCACCAAGCTCTATCTGCCCGTAGTTGTGTGATGTGGAATATGCTGTTATGTCCCTGTATTCGTTGTACCCTTCCTTAGTAATTTTAAGTGTGTATGCAATGCCGTCCTCAATATAAATCGTGAAGTTTCCGTCTGTTTGTGTAGTTTTTTCATATACAACTTCGCCTGTAGATGAATTCAAAAGCTGAACCGTAGCGCCTGAAATTCCAAGAGATGGGTTAGTTCCATCAACAACCTTGCCTGTGACAACAGCGGAACCGCGGAGATTTATACCAACCTCCTGAGAGCCACCTGTTGAGACATTTTTGCTGTAATACCCGGATGCATTTGCATGCACATAAAGTGATAGACCGGACAGCGTGGATGGGTAGTAAACCTCATAATACCCATTGCTCCCTGACGTTGTGCTATAAAAGTATGAATTATCCCAGTTTAGCTTTTCAGTATTGTTCTCATTCCAGAATTCCAATGATGCAACCACTCCCCTGGAGCTCTCCTCATCCCTTACGTAGCCAAATATCTTGCTGTCACCCCTGAGATATGCTTCTATGTAGTTGTCTTCGCCTTCGGCTACGCTCAAACCTGCCAATGAGTTGTTGCTCAAATATCCATCTGTTGAAATATAAACGTTACAAACTGCCCCTGCTGGAACCTCAACTATTGAAACACCGGAAGAATTGGTGACCCCGGTTTCATTATCGCTCCATTCCACTGTTATGTTTGCATCTGGTATCGGCCTTTCATTCATATAGTCCAACACTTTGAAAGTGAAAGAGCCAAAGCCCTGCTGATAAAGGCTTGTGTTCAGCTCCCTCACACCGGTGTAATTTCCTAAAATCTTTGTTATGTACCCTGTGGCGCTGAATTTAACATAATAGGAGAACGTACCTGGTATTGATATGTTGTAAAATCCAGAATCTGTAGACGTCTGATATTTTAAAATCCCAGATGAGTTATCATAAATATTCACATCAACAACTATTGGGCCTTTGCCAACTTCCTTGACATAACCATACAAACTTGAATTTCCGGTGAGTAAAATGTTTCTTTCCTGAACTTCTGAAAAGTTTTGGTTTAGTGAAGTATATGTGATATATCCGTTTTTTGTAACAGTCAAATTGTAAAGCTTTGTGGAATCCAGTTTTAATTCTGCCTCTCCTAGAGAATCTGTTGTATTTGTAAAACTTAAGTCAGAGTTGTTTAACACAACAACTGCTCCTTGAATTGGCTCACCATTTGAAGAGTCATTGACTCTTATGGTAACCTTTGTATTTGCAATTGTGAAATATGTTATGTTGTATCCCAAATTATCTGAAGAGTCATTTGTCCATACTTCTATGTAATGGTCTCCATCTGAGAGCGGTATTGTTGTTTCGTAACTGTTGCAGGAAGTGCATCCAGTGATGTTTGTCCCGTTTGAGTCTAACTGCCACCAAAGCGTATCTGGGTTTGTTTCAACAATAGAAGCATTCAATAAAACTGAGCTAGCTTGAACAACTGAGTTGTTCTGAGGTGAATTTATAATAACCTGTGGTAACGTATTGTCCACAGTTATGGATACGTTTGTCTGGTTAATATTGCCTGCGGAATCATTGGCCCAGAAGTTTATGTTGTAAGAGCCGTCGCTTAACAACGTTGTATCCAAAGTGCCGTTAAGATTTGCCCATGTCCCGGTATCTGTTGTGTTCATCCACCTGAACCTTGACACCCCAACCTGAGTTGCATCATCGCTCCAGACTGCATTAACATCAATTGTTCCTTTTAGAATTTCTCCCTCTGCTGGAGTTATTGGGATAATATCTGGCGGTGTGTTATCCACTGTAACTGTTCTTACGGACAGGCTTGAATTAATGTTCCCAACAGTATCGTTTGCTGTTGCAGTGAAATTGTGTAAACCATCTGAATATCCAGTGGTATCCCATGAATATTCACAGGGCGATGTTGGGCATGATTGGACCTGAACACTGTCTACATATATTATTATAGTATCCAAATCAGAATCCGGTGATGATATGTTTATGGTTTTTGCTCCTGATATGTTTGTTTCATTTCCTGGTGTTGGTGGCATGTATTCTATGTAAGGGGGTGCGTTGTCAACAGTGAAGTAAACTTCCTCAGTGCTGTTCATATTTGAAAGTGTGTCGTTGGCGTAAATTCTTATTCTATGTGTGCCTTCGCCAAGGTTTATTGTGTTGTTTATGTAAAAAGAACCGTCAAAAACCAGTGTTATATTTGAAGAATCGTCAACCTCAGCCAGAACCTTGTCAACGCCAGTTGAATCAGTGATTGATGTGTTTATCAGAGTTATGTTTGAAGGGTATGTTATATTTTGTGGATAAATTATAACGACTGATGGCGGCATGTTGTCTAAAGTAAATGTGGATATTGTGAAATTTTCATTTCCTGCGCTGTCGTTTGCTGATATGTTCAAGACATAATATCCGTCACTAAGAGGTGTATTGTTTGTAAATCCCCAGTCGTTGTAAGTATTGTTCCAAGTGAACCTTGTGTCGTTTGATGATATTGCTTCTGGACTTGCATCTGATGCTACCCCCATTATCTCCACTGAACCTGTTAAGGAAGAGCCTGGGGGAGGATATACCAAATCTATAGTTGGTTTGGTGTTGTCAACACTAACTGTTATATAAGTTGTATTGGAATTTCCCAAATAGTCAGTTGCATTGTAGGTTATGTTATAATCACCGTCTTTAAGCTCCGCTGTATCATTGGTTCCGTTCAGGGAAATCCAGTTTCCAGCCCATGTGGAATTTGACCAGATATATCTGGCGGTCTCAACCCCGGAGATCTCATCCGACCATGTGGCATTTATCCAAACAGTGCCACTTATATTTTCCCCATCTGATGGTGTGGTGGGACTTATTAGTGGAGGCGTGTTGTCAACAGTTATTCCTGTGTTGGTAGAGGAAACTATAGTTGTGTCATTCATTGCTGTTGCATTGAAATAAAGCCCTGTGTCATCACCTATCGCACTTGTATCCATGGAATATGTGAAATAGGAACCTGCCGTATTATTTGTTCCTATCAAATACCATGTTGTTCCTGTATCGTTGGACCAATAGAATGTAACGTTGTCTGCATTTCCTGTTACGGTAGCACTGAGTGTGTATGTGCCAGATATATTTTCGTTTGATTGGGGTGTGTCCAAAGTTACTCCGTTAAGAGCAGCATTGACCATTATAGCGAAGAGTAGGAAGATTATGCCTAACAGCATCAATCCTATGTTTTTCTTATTTAACCCTATAGACATAAGCCTTGCCTACCTCCATTTTTTCTAACTTGCCCTGATGGCGCAAACATTCCAAATAACCGGTAAGAAAATCCCTTCTGACGCCTAACTTATTAGCCAGCTGAGAAACAGACATTAAACCTTTGCCTAGCTCGCTAATTATTCTCTTCTCTAGGTCATCGGGAATATCATCTTTCATTAGAACCTGTTTATTGTTACAATATAACTATAATATAAAGATTACTATGTTTTAATATACAAATTTTATAGAAATCATACATAAACTCTATAAATACTATATGAAATACAAATAGATATTATGTTGTTACAATAATTTATTTAATTTTCTCCATTATTATTGCTGGGCATACCTTTTTGACGCCATCCATAGAATTCAGAAAATCAACAAATTTGGAAAGTTCTTCTGTGTTTTTAAACCATATTTCCATCATAATCATATGGTCACCACTTGAGGAGTAAAGACTCTTGATTTCCTCCATTTTTTTTAACTTTTCTATGGTTTGAAGATAAACCTCTGGCTCGGTGTCTAATCCTATCAGCGCATTTATCTCAAATCCTATTTTTTTGGGGTCCACATCTATGGTATACCCTCTTATTACACCATCCTCTTCCATTTTTCTGATTCTCTTCCTTATTGCTGTCTCGCTGACGCCAAGCATCCTGGCCATTTCCAGGAAAGGTGTTTTTGAATTCTTCATGAGAACTTTTAAAACATCCAAGTTTGAAATTCGAACCATAATCTTTATATATTCGAACAAATATATATAGTTTACGGAGGTGTTGAGAATGGATACCATTAAAAACTTGACAAAAGCTTTTATTGGCGAGAGCCAGGCAAGAAACAGATATACTTTTTATGCCAAAATAGCCAAAAAAGAGGGCTTCGAGCAGATTGCTGAGATTTTTCTTTTGACGGCTGAAAATGAAAGGGAGCACGCAAAATGGCTTTTCAGGCTTATAAGCGACCTGAAGAAAAAATCGAGGGAGGGAATGGAAGAAATTGTTGTGGAAGCAGCAGCGCCAACCACGCTTGGCAACACTGTTGAAAATCTTAAAGCTGCCATAACAGGCGAAAACTACGAAAATACAAAGATGTACCCGGAATTTGCTGATATTGCTGAAAGGGAAGGTTTTCCTGATATTGCAAGAAGACTTAGGGCAATTGCCATTGCTGAGAAGCACCATGAAGAAAGGTACAAAAAGCTTCTAAAAGAAGTTGAAAATAACACTTTTTTCAAAAAAGAGAAAAAGGTTTACTGGGTTTGCAGAAAGTGCGGCTACATACATGAAGGAACTGAACCACCGGAAGCATGCCCATCCTGTGGACACCCAAAGAGCTACTTCGAAAAGCAATGTGAAGAATATTGATATGTGGTGGAAAAATTGTATGGAGAACTATCTAAAGAAATTTTGGAATCTCTCTTGGAGACAATTCCAATAGAATTTTCGGTGCTGGATGAAAACGACAAAGTATTGGCATGGAACAAACATGAGACCAGAGTATTTAAAAGGTCGCCAGGCGTGATAGGAAGGGATGTTAGGAACTGTCATCCGAAGAAGAGCTTGGACAAAGTAGAGGCAATACTGAAAGAAATGAAAGAAGGAAAAAGAGATGTGGCAGAATTCTGGATTGACCTGCCTATAGATGGAGAAAAACATAAGATTTTCATAAGGTATTTTGCTTTGAGAAACAAAGAAGGGGAATATCTTGGGTGCTTGGAAGTAACCCAGGATGTAACCGAAATTCAAAAGTTAAAAGGAGAAAAAAGGCTCCTTGATTAATGATGTGTTAATACTCCACATATTATGGTGTAAGTAGCGCTAAAGTAATAGTTGCGGCCAAACAAAAATAAATAGTTAATCCATCTCAGAATATAAGGGCACGAATGAAGGCATCTGATAAGGAAAAAATGAGGAAGCTGTTTGAACTCGGGAACGGAAGCAAAGAAAAACATGATTTTATTCTTAACATTGTCGCAGAACAGCTTAAGGAAAGTGGAGAATACCTCTGGATAAATAAAAATTTTAGTTACCCTTTTCAAAAAGACAATAACAATGGCGGAGAACCTGGTGAAGTTGATGTTCTTGCACTGAGAGAAGACGAAGTTCTTGAAATTTACGAGATAAAAAGCAATCCTGCTGCTTATGGAAAAGGTATGGGTCAATTGAGAAAATCTTTTTCCTGGATGAGAAGAATGAAAAAAATGTGCATAAGAAAATTGAGGAAAAAATTGAGAATGACAAATCTGAAGAGAAACTTTGGTATGAAAAAAGTGAAGAAAAATTAAAAAAACATAAAAAATGGTTTGAAGAGCATGATGGATACAGAGGCATAGAAACAATCGTTTGTTATCCAATAATTGAAAATAAAGAAGTGAGAATAATTTACCATGACCTTGAACTTTAGTGGTATTATGAAATTAGTTGAAAAAATTGAAAAACTGAAAAGAAGTGAGATTAAAAAAACAATAGACTCAAGAATAAAAGAGTTCAAAAGAATCGGAAATGGAAACAAGATTTTTGAGGAGCTTTGCTTCTGTGTTTTGACCGCAAATTTCAATGCTGAAAGGTCAATAAAAATCCAGAAGGAAATCGGCTCCGGATTCTTAAGTTTGTCAGAGGAAGCTCTTGGGAAAAGGCTCAAAGAACTTGGTCACAGGTATTCAAATACAAGAGCCCATTACATATGCGAAAATAGAAAATTCAAAAATTCTCTGAAAAATATTCTAAAATCCCTGAAGGGCGAAGAGTTAAGAGAATGGCTGGTAAAAAACATAAAGGGATTTGGATACAAGGAAGCCAGCCATTTTTTGAGAAACATTGGCTTTGAGGATTTTGCAATAATTGACTTCCATATAATAGACCTCCTCGTGAAAAACAAAATAATCAAAAAACCGAAGACTCTCGGAAAGAAAAAATACCTGGAAATTGAAGAAACCCTCAGAAAAATCGCAAAAAAGACAAAACTCACACTGGGAGAGCTGGACTTCTACCTCTGGTATATGGAAACTGGAAAAGTATTGAAATAATTATTTTATAAATTCAAAAATACTCCAAAAATACCCAAATTACCCATTCTTCGTTAAAAGATTGTTATATGAAATGCAAGTCGCTGCTGATTGTCATTTGGACCATATTATTTTGACTTCGTCAAAGAATTAAAACTACTTCGGTACCCAACTTTCTTCCAAAAGAGCTAAGTGTTTCTTAGCCCTTTTAACTAAAACGCGAAGCATCAATAATCTTTTTTCGGGCTTTACATGCTCTCCTTTATAGGCCCATGGAAAAATTTCAGATATTTTGAGTAATTTTAGAGGAAGAACCATTCTTATTTCGTCAGACGATAGCGAATTATGCTTTTGATATTCAGCTACAAACGTTCGAATGGCCTTTGCGCCATCCGTAATATCTGATACAAAATCCCATGTCTTTGGCGCCCATTCAACGTTTTCCCAGTCCACAATACCTACCAGTTTATTTCCTGAAAATATCAAGTTATTCTTGCGAAAATCACCGTGGACGATTAATATACCTTTATTCCTATCTATTTTCGCTGTCTTTTTGAATATATCCTCAAAGAAATCAAGATGATTAGCCATATACTTATCGACAGGGTTAACAATCTTTGTTTTTCTTAAGTCTTTATAATTCCTTCTTGCATAACCTAAATCGTCTATTTCTTCAGGCTCGCTAGGAAAGTTTTTAATGAATTTATGATATACTGCTAGCGCTTTAGCTGCTTCTTTCAGTTGCTTAGAATTAAAGTTAGCAACAGTTCGCCCTTTAATTTTTGGATAAACTTGAAACAAAGAACCACTAATTTTGGAAATATATTTTCCATTTTTCCCACGCAGCATTTTAGGTATTTTATAAGGGAATTTCTTCTTATGAAGAAAGTCTAAAACTTTAAATTCAAAAGGCTTCTGTTTCACCCACCACCCACTTAAGGAATAACCAAGTTTTCTTACAATAAAGTCACCCTTATCTGTTTTTACTGCAAAATTATAATTAATATTTCCTCCAGAAATAAATTTAGCACTTTTGACCTTGCCAATATTATAGATAGATGCCACTTTATCTAGTATACGTTTAGATAGTTTGATCATAAACCAAATAGTGTTTTAGACTTTAAAATATATTTGCAATTGAAAATAAAGATTTTATAAAAATAAGAGAACTCAAATTCGTGGGGTCACCGACTCAAAATTTCTAACGAAATCTCTGTGCTATTGCACTCGTACAACAGCGGTTACGTCTAATTGTGAGTTGGTGCTTCCTTCCAATATTTGTTCAAATTGGAGAAGGTTAATCTTTCTAACATTTGTTTATCATAATAATCTCTTATCTCTTTTTTCATATCTCTTTTAAAACTCCAACTTTTACGCCATCTCTTAATTTTTATTGCTCTTTCAACATCAGATTTTCTGAAAGTTATTTCACCGAAATCCATTAAAACAATTTCTCCATCGGAATTTATTCCGTTATTAATGGTTAAATTATATGTTCTTTCAGAAAATCCATTTTTCCAGCAATTGAAAATGAAACTAATATATTCATCTATTTTTTCTTTTGCAGTTTCATAATCTTTAAGGTATTGCCCTAAGGGAATTAATTTATCTTGTTCAATTTCATTTTCTCTAAAAATCAAATTTGCCATGAGAGATGGTTCAATTTTTCTCTTTTGAATTTCTTGTAAAACTTCTTCTCTTTCTTTTATTATTCTTTCTGTTTCTTTTTCAAGCATAGAAGGTTTCAGTAAGTATGATGGAGTCCAAAGAAAAAGTTTTAATTTTATTTGAAATTTTGAAGTTGGAGTTTTTACTACTTTATCCCCTTTTTCATAAACATTGAATTGTAAACCTTGCCCAATTTTCCTCATAGTTTAATTTAAAAATTATTTATTTATTAATTTATCACACCAACTTGCAACTCAAAATCTTTCGGAACCTTGCACTAAATTTTTGCCCTTCGGGTCATATAACAACGGTTATATTCAATCGGCGCCAGCTCGATAGAATCATTAAAAATTTATTAAATACATCTGAATAACTTATCATTATGAATAATGAATTTTTTATGAAAAAAGCAATTGAAGATGCAAAGGCACATGGACATCATTTTGGTGCTGTGATCGTAAAAGATAATAAAATTATTGCTAAAGCAGGCAAAAGACCTAGAGGTGATGCAAGATTTCATGCTGAAACTCAAGCAATATTGAAAGCGTGTAAAAAATTAAAAACAAGAACTCTCAAAGGTTGTATACTCTACGCCACATGCGAGCCCTGCCCAATGTGCTTTTATATGGCTTGGATTACCAATATTTCTAAAATTGTTTATGGAGCAACTTTACAAGATTCTATTAAATATGGTTTCCCGGAAATTGAAGTTACTGCCAAATTTCTTAATGAAAGAAGTGGTAATAAAATAGAATTGAAAGATAGTTTTATGAGAGACGAATGCTTGAAATTGTTTAGAAAATAGCTCGCCTCGGCTTCCTCGCTATCGCTCAGGAATATATGAAATCCCTTAAATAACAAAACCATAACATTTAAATACTATTTATCACTATATTATAGTAACATGGTGATTAAATGGTTAGAATTGAAGTAAATGAAGTTTATATGCTGCCTGTAGATGAAAGCGAATATGTAGCGATTCCTAAAGAAAAAAGAGAGGAGCTCGAAAAACTTTATCCTTCTCTCAGTCCAAATTCAATTGTTACAATAAGAAACAAGAATGATCCACTTAATAAATATGTTGAAGGGAGAAAGATTGTTCGCGCCCCGGAATCTCTAACCAGTTATGGCGATAGCCCAGCAAACGACACAGCTGATTTTGCCGTATTAAGTAAAAGGGATATAGAAGAATTGGAATTAGAAAAAATAGGTGAAAGGGATACAGAAAACTATAGGGATGCATATGAAGGCATAATGATAATAATATGAGCGTGGATGATATGCTTAGCATTACCGAAGAACAAAGAGTTGATATTCGCCAAGATAGGAGAAAGCCTGTCTTTTTAATTGGTTATCATGTTGATGGGGAATATCTCGACACAGCCAGAGATGCCATAGGAGATGTTTTAAAAATTGCAAGAGTTGACAGTGAAATCCCAATATATACAGTAGAGATGGAGAATCCTTTCAAAATTGATGAACTAAAAATGCCGAACGGGCATCAAATAGATGCATATAAAACTATAACAAAAATGCCTGCTGATAAATACACTGCAATATTAACCGGTGAAGACATAAATTCCTCTGATGGAAGTTACAATTTTTTAATAGGGCTTGCGCTGCCTGGAATAGGCACTTTAATCTCCACAAAAAGATTCGAAAATTTAGATTCTTATACAAGAAAGGAATGCATAAAAACAGAGACAATGCATGAAATGGGCCATGTTTTTAATACTCCAAATTCATCCAGAAAAGATTTAGAAGACAATATAGGGAATCACTGTAGAAATAAATGTGTGATGAGGCAGGGTGTTAGAGTACCTATAGACTGGATTAAAATAACTAGAGATAGATTGGAGACAGGTAAACCATATTGCGATAGTTGCGAGGAAGATTTAAGAAAGCACTTTGGTATTTTATAATTAGAAGCTCTCAGACCGCATATACTGGACGCACACAAAAATGAACGCCAAACCGTATCGGTCTCATCATCGAGCTATAAATAATTATTTTTTCAATAATAAATGCGTGAGAAAATGACAGAAATAAATGAACTACTTAAGGAAATAGAGAAATATAAAAAAAAGCTGGAAGATGAGGATCTTCTTAACTCTCTTTTAAGGCATGACGTAACAAATAAAATTCAAATTGCTATTGGGTACTTAGGTCTTAAAGACGAGAAAGGTATTGGAAAGGCAGAACTTAGCCTTAAGTCAGCCATGAATACAATATCTAATATAGGATTTATTCTGAAATCAGAAGAAATTAAGATAGAGCCGACACATATTGATGAGATAATTAACCGTTCTGTGGAAGAATATAGAAGCATATCAAATCAGCTTGGTATTGAAGTCGCATATGAACCAAGTGGATATATTGTTAAAGGAAATTCCTTATTGAAAAGTGTGTTTGATAATTTACTTGAAAATTCTATGAAACATTCACAAGGAACCGAAATTCATGTTTACGGTAGAAAAGGCGATGATTTTTATATATTTTCTGTTGAAGACAACGGAATTGGTATACCAAATAAGGAAATACTTAAAAAGGGAGTTAAAGGAGAAAAAAGTGATGGAACTGGATTTGGAGCGTATGCCATAAAGACGATAGTTGAGAAATGCGGCGGTAAAATAGAAGTTGTTGACAGTGAGAATTATCCAACTGGAGCTCAATTTAACATTTATTTACAAAAAGCCTTATAAAAGCGGTATGTTTATTCCAAGATTGTTTAGCATAAAGTCATACAAAACCACTATAATAAGAACCAAAAACACAAAAACTACCAAGTTATATTTCTTGAAATGCTTCTGAAACTTTTTTCTTTGTGTATGCTTTGCTACGTCTACCAACTCATCACCAAAATATATGGAAAGGAACGTGCCTAAAGCAGAAAGGAATATTATTCCCCAGTATGGAAACGGGTGAGTAATTATCTGATAGAAAAGCTTAAGAATTATTGTCTTTTCGTATAACCCGGGACAATATGTGAAGACAAACAAATTTATGGAGAAACCAACTAACCAGACAACTGCCTCAGAATAAATCATTTTGAAACCTGTTATTAATCTGAATGGAAAATCTATTAGGAATCCTGCATCTGCTATGGGTGTACAGAAAATAAAAAATGTCCATGTCAACAACGTTATACCAAAACCCTGGTCAATGCCGTATCTGAAAGATATGAAAGCAAAATAAGATATGACTACACCAACAACAAGAATAAACCTAAGCAAAACTGATTTTTTTGTCTCATGAAGAAGATACTTGGATTTTTTCAGGTCTTTCAATGCGCTCATGAATATTAATTTGTTTAGCCCAAATAAAAAAATATAATCCAGAAATTATTTAAAATATTTTCAAATATTTATTAAATATGATCACCATAACAAAAGCTGTGAAATCGGATTCTAAAAGTATTATTAAATTGGAAGAACGTGTCTGGGAAGAAAAGAATATCACAAGCATTTATGATATACCGGTGTTCATAAAATATGGATATACTTTTGTTGCAAGAGATGGGAACAAAACAATCGGAGTAATAATGGCAATCAAAACCAAAGAAGACAACATCTTCGTTATGGACTGGATTGTTGATAAAAAATATAGAAGGAAAAAAATTGGTGAAAGACTCTATAAAAAATTGATAACCAACATAAAAAACAATGCAATATTATCCTTGGTGGATGAAAATAATATAGTATCTATAAATGCTCATAAAAAACTCGGTTTCAAAATAATTAAAAAACTCAAAGATCCCTATTATCTTGGAAACAATGAATATGTTTATCTCATGAAAAAAACTGTTTATTGAACTACAATCCAAGTTCATCAGAAACATTTTTCAAAGCGTCCAGCGATACTTCTATAAGCTCCTCTAAACTCAAACCAATTTTTTCACAGAGCAATATTTTTTCTCTGTCGACATTTCTTGCAAAATCCTTTTTCTTGAATTTCTTCAAAACTGATTCTTCTTTCACTTCCTCCATTTTTTTGGAGGGCATCATAAGCGCAGTTGCTATTATCAAACCGGAAATTGCATCAGCCGCAGAAAGCGCAAAATCTATTTTTTTCTCTCTTTTAAAGCCTGTTAAATCGTTGTGAGTTGGTATTGTATCAAGAACCTCTTGTGGTGCCTTGCCATTTAATATCTCCAGCGCAACCAAACCATGCCTTTCATGGTTGTCCTTGGTTTGCTCGTAGTCTATGTCATGAAGCAGTCCTGTCAACTCCCATAAATTCTCGTCTTCTCCAAACTTCTCTGCAAGCCCTTTCATAATAGCGCCAACAGCTATACAGTGCTTTACCAGATTTTCATTGTGTAAGTGCTCCTTCAATAATTCAAGTGCTTCCGGCCTGTTCATATACATCACCATAATAATTTTCTCTTTCCCTAAAGTCTTGAGACTTTGTCTCAAGTATTTGGAATCTTCAATTCCAAAAGATTTCTCTTTTCTAAAAGAGAAAGGCTTTGGTGGACCGGGCGAGATATATTCAGGGTGAAGTTTGACGACTTAGACGTAGTCTAAGTTTGTGCATTCGACTTCCTTCGAACTCGCGACCTCTACCATGCCGAGGTAGCGTCCTTTAGTGAATCATTTCCACTAGACCACCGGCCCTTGTCTGTAATATTGT
>Ga0190303_1000665_pt1 | contig 14229 bp, 12 predicted proteins | sample 48700701_MG_FD_161672 | JGI IMG/M metagenome (GOLD analysis project Ga0190303, IMG submission 161672) | Hydrothermal vent sediment bacterial communities from Southern Trench, Guaymas Basin, Mexico - 4870-07-0-1_MG | ecosystem: Environmental > Aquatic > Marine > Hydrothermal vents > Sediment ...
CCATCCTTTCTTCGATAACACTTTCGTCATCGCAGCCGTTAATGTAGTCTTACCATGATCTACATGGCCTATCGTCCCTACATTTACATGCGGCTTCGTTCTTTCGTACTTCTCTTTTGCCATATTATTATACCTCCATAATTGTTTGCAAATTTTCAGGCTTCATAATAATAAAAATTTTAAGATATGTCAACAGGTTCCTGCAATTTTATATGATCCCGAACTTCTCTTTTAGCGTTTTCTCAACAGTAGGATCAACTTCCTGATAGTGATCAAACTGAATTGAGCTAACCGCCCTACCTTGAGAAGCGGATCTTAAATCGGTTGCATATCCAAAAAGTTCGGAAAGAGGTACAAAACCTGAAATTACTTGAGCATCTTTTCTATTTTCAATATGCTCGAGCCTGCCTCTTCTCCGATTCAAATCGCCGATAATATCTCCGACGTATGCTTCAGGCGTTATTATTTCCACCTTCATTATTGGTTCTAAAAATACCGGGTTGCCCTTTTTACAGGCCTCCTTTGTTGCCATAATTGCTGTGACCTTAAACGACAAAGCACTGGAATCAACTTCATGATACGAACCGTCGATTAATTCACATTCCACGTCTATTACCGGGAATCCCGCAAGAGGACCCGTCTCCAATGCTTCCTTTACCCCTTCTTCCACTGCGGGGATAAATTCTTTGGGAATAGCACCGCCAAATATCTTATTGATAAACTTAAAACCGCTACCTCTTTCTCCGGGCCTGAAGATCATCTTTACATGTCCGTACTGGCCTTTCCCTCCGGTTTGCTTACTGTAACGTTTATCAACAGTTACTTCCTCTTTTATTGTCTCTTTATAGGCTACTCGGGGTTGTCCTATGTTCGCTTTAACGCCAAACTCTCTCATTAATCTGTCTATAATTATCTCCAAATGTAATTCACCCATACCCGAAATTAGAGTTTGTCCCGTTTCCTGATCCGTATGAACTCTAAATGTGGGATCCTCATCCACCACCTTATGTAAGGCTTCGAAAAGCTTGTCCTGATCCGCTTTCGAGCGTGGCTCAATCGCAATTGATATAACAGGTTCAGGGAATATAAGCGTCTCAAGCGTTATGGGATGTTTGAAGTCGGAAATAGTGTCCCCGGTTTTAAAATTCTTGCCGCCAAATATTGCTACGATTTCCCCCGGCCCGGCCTCTTCCAATTCCTTTTTCTTTTTAGCATGCATTTCGAAAACCTTCGAAACCCTCTCGGATTTTGCTATTCTCGAATTGTAAACTCTCATACCCGGCTTTAGACTTCCCGAATAAATCCTCGTGTAAGCCAGTTTACCGACAAACGGATCGGTAACGATTTTAAATATTAAACCGCAAAAAGGATCGTTTTTATCGGCTTTTCTGTGTACTTTCTCACCGGTGTTTACATCGATACCATCAACAGGGGGAACATCAAGTGGAGAAGGAAGATAATCCACAATGGCATCTAATAATTTTTGCACACCTTTGTTTTTAAAAGAGGATCCGGCAAGAATTGGGACAATTGTTTGTTCAATTGTTCCTTTTCTTATCGCCCTTTTAATTTCGTCTTCCTCTATTTTTAGCCCTTCAATGAATTTCTCTGCTATATCGTCATCAATCATGCTTAATTCTTCAAGTAAAATCTCCCTGTATTTACTCGCTTCATCAACCATATCCTCGGGGATTTCTATCTCATCGTAGGTTGCGCCGAGCGTCTCGCTATGCCAGATATACGCCTTCATCCGTACAAGATCGATTATCCCCGTAAAGTACTCTTCCTTTCCCACTGGGATTTGGATTCTCACGGGGTTCGAGGATAATCTTTCACGAATCATATTGACGACATTGTCAAAATCCGCCCCCGTTCTGTCCATTTTATTCAAATATGCTATACGGGGTACATTGTATTTATTTGCTTGCTTCCATACGGTTTCCGATTGCGCTTCGACCCCCTCCACTGCGGAAAACAATCCCACAGCACCATCTAATATTCTCAGGGAACGTTCGACCTCAACGGTAAAATCCACATGTCCCGGGGTATCAATTATATTTATTTTATGATCCTTCCAATAACACGAAGTTGAAGCGGATGTAATTGTGATACCACGTTCTTTTTCCTGGATCATCCAATCCATCGTAGCAGCACCGTCATCCACCTCACCAATCTGGTGAACTCTTCCGGTATAATAGAGTATTCGCTCCGTTGTTGTCGTTTTCCCCGCATCGATATGAGCCATTATACCGATATTTCTAATCTTTGTTATTGGAGTAGAATTCATACGCTTTATACTCTGAAATGAGCAAATGCCTTGTTAGCCTCTGCCATTCTATGTGTATCTTCCCTTTTCTTAAATGCAGCTCCCTCTTTTTTACTTGCCGCTATAATTTCACCGGCAAGTTTTTTCATCATCCCTCTTTCGTTTCTGTTTTTTGCTGCCGTTAAAATCCATCTGATTGCAAGGGTGAGTTTTCTGTCGGGAGATACTTCCATAGGGACCTGATATGTTGCTCCGCCGATCCTTCTCGGTTTAACCTCAAGTAACGGTTTCACATTGTTAATAGCTCTTTCAAAGACTTCAAGTCCATCTTCACCGGTATTTTTTGCAACTTCATCGATCATATCGTAAAAAATCTTCTCTGCGACACTCTTCTTTCCCTTTTTTAGAAGAGAATTTATAAATTTTGCGACTAAAACACTGTTGTACTTCCAATCCGGTGATATTTCTCTCTTAGTAGCTCTTTTTCGTCTTGACATACGTTTCCTCCATTATTTCTTAGGTCGTTTGGTACCGTAAAGGGATCTTCCCTGTTTTCTGCCCTCTACACCACTGGTATCAAGCACGCCTCTTATGATGTGATATCTTACACCGGGCAAATCCTTCACTCTACCACCTCTGATCATAACAATAGAATGTTCCTGCAAGTTATGTCCTTCGCCGGGTATATACGCCGTTACCTCAAATCCGTTTGTAAGTCTTACCCTGGCAACTTTTCTTATTGCAGAGTTAGGCTTTTTCGGTGTTGTCGTGTAAACCCTCGTGCAAACACCTCTTCTTTGAGGACATCCCTGAAGTGCGGGAACCTTATTCTTTTTAATGATTTTCTTTCTACCTTTTCTTACAAGTTGATTAAGAGTCGGCATTTTCTTTTCCTCCAATATTTTCATTGTTATCTTCATCTGCTTCCGCTTCTATTTCTGCTTCTTTATCAAAAATATCCTTAGCAATTTTCTGCCACTTCCTGAATCCGGTGCCGGCGGGAATAAGATTACCCATAACTACGTTTTCCTTTATTCCCAGCAACTCGTCGACCCTTCCTTCAATAGCAGCTCTGGCAAGCACTTTTGTTGTTTCCTGGAATGATGCGGCTGAAATAAAACTCTCCGAAGAAATAGATGCTTTTGTTATACCAAGAAGAACAGGCTCAAATACCGCGGGAGTACCACCTTCTTTGATAATTTCCCTATTCTCAATAACGACTTTCTTTTTATCCACAACCATCCCTTCGATATAACCCGTGTCTCCGCTCTTTACGATCTTCACCTTTTGCAACATCTGCTTAATTATTGTTTCGATATGTTTATCATTTATTTTTACACCCTGGAAAGCATAAACGGATTTTACATCGTTTACGAGATAGTTACCAAGGCTGAAAACCCCCTTTATACGCAAAATATCATGGGGGTTAACGGGACCTTCACAGAGTTTCTCTCCGGCATTTATCCTTTCCCCGTCATGAACATATAGATGTCTGCCGTAGGGTATCTTATACTCTTTCTCCTCGCCTTCGAATCCTTCGATAATGATTTTTCTAGAACCTCTTCTTGAAGGACCGAATTTAACAATACCGTTTATATCACTTACAATGGCGAAATTCTTCGGTACTCTCGCTTCAAATAGTTCTGATACACGAGGCAACCCTCCGGTAATATCAACGGATTTACCGGCCTCTTTTGTTAGTTTAACAACAGGATCTCCGGGATATACCTTCTGGCCGTCTTTAACAATGAGATAGGCACCTATAGGAAGTGCATAACCACCCAATTTCTCGCCATTATCGTTGTAAATATCAATCTCAGGCATTAGGATTTTTTCCCTGTGCTCGATTATTCTGAAGCTCTTATTTCCACTTACAATCTCTTCCTTCAATGTTACTCTCGGCTTGATATCTACAAAACGCACCGTACCTTCATACTCGTTAATTATGTATGTATTGTATGGATCCCATTTGTATATGATGGTTCCCATCTTTACCTTGTCTCCGTTTTTAACAAGCAACTTGGCACTGTACGGTATATCGTATTCGACTTCTTTGTTTTCCGATATAAAACGGATTTTACCTTCTCGTGAAGTAACAATGGTTTCACCGTTTTTATCCTTAACGCTTCTCACCTTAAGAAGTTTTATCTTACTGTCAAAAGGAGCACGAATAATGGGCTGTTCCGTAATTCTGGATGATGTCCCACCTGTATGAAAGGTCCTAAGCGTCAACTGGGTCCCCGGTTCTCCGATGCTCTGTGCAGCCATAACACCTACGGCTTCTCCCACCTCAACGAGTTTTCCCGTAGCGAGATTTCTACCGTAACATTTTCTGCATACACCTCTCTTTGATTCACATGTAAGAACCGATCTAATCTTCACCTCTTCTATACCGCTTTCCTCGATTGCCTTTGCAATATCATCCGTGATTTCTTCATCCTCTTTAACGAAAACCTCTTTCGTTATGGGATGAATGACATCCTCTGCAGCGTATCTTCCGGCAATTCTTTCCGATAAACTCTCTATAACTTTACCTGTTCCCGGCTCCACAAGCGCTTTTCTTTTTATACCGAGAATCGTACCGCAATCTTCTTCCGTCACGATTATATCTTGGGCGACATCAACCAAACGTCTTGTCATATAACCTGCTTCCGATGTCTTGAGAGCAGTATCCGTAAGCCCCTTTCTCGCTCCGTGCGTGGATATAAAGTACTCGAGCACTGTCATCCCTTCTTTAAAATTAGAGATAATCGGTGTTTCTATAATTTCCTTACCAGTTAACTTCTTTTGCGGTCTTTGGATAAGTCCGCGCATTCCGGCAAGCTGTTTTACCTGATCACCGCTACCTCTCGCTCCGGAATTCCACATCATGAAAATAGGATTAAATCCGTCTCTATCCTTTTTCATGTTCTTTTCCATTTCCAAAGCAATTTTGTTAGTTGTATCCGTCCATTTATCGATAATTATATTGTAACGCTCTTTCTCCGTGATAAGCCCTTTATTATATTTTTCGTTTATCAAATCCACTTCGGCAAAAACCTTCTTGAGAATATTTTTCTTCCCTTCGGGTACTTTTATATCATCTACGCCGAAAGTGAGTCCGGATTTGGTTGCATATTTATAACCCATATCCTTGATGTTATCAAGGAGTTTTACCGTTTTGTAAATCCCGATGGAAAAATACGCCTTTTTAACTATTCTTGCAAGAGCCTTTTTATCGAGAAGTTCGTTCAAAAATCTCATCTCTTCGGGTAAAATTTCATTAAAAAATACCCTGCCCGCCGTAGTATCTATAAACTCGCCATTAAATTTATACTTGATGCGAGCATGAATATCGATAGCTCCCGAATCCACAGCAAAATGCAGTTCATTCACATCGTCAAAGTACTTTCCTTCACCTTTTGCATTGGGTTTCTCTTTTGTAAGATAATAACAACCGAGAACAATATCCTGTGTCGGGGAAACTACCGGCTCACCGTTAGCGGGTTTAAGAAGATTATTCGCCGATAACATTATGGTACTTGCTTCCAATTGTGCTTCGAAGGAAACGGGTAGATGAATTGCCATCTGGTCACCGTCGAAATCGGCATTAAATGCAACGCAAACAAGCGGATGTAATTTAATGGCTTTCCCTTCAACGAGAACAGGTTGAAATGCCTGAATTCCCAAACGATGCAATGTCGGTGCCCTATTCAGAAGAATAGGATGATCCTTCACAACATTCTCGAGTATTTCCCATACCTCCGGAGCATTCTTTTCGAGTAACTTCTTAGCCCCTTTGATGCTGGAAGCATAATTTTTCTCTTCCAATTTTCTTATTATAAAAGGTTTGAAAATCTCGAGAGCAATTACCTTTGGCAGTCCGCACTGATAAAGTTTAAGTTCCGGACCAACTGCAATTACGGAACGAGCGGAATAATCAACTCTTTTGCCGAGCAGATTTTGCCTAAATCTTCCCTGTTTACCCTTTAAGTTATCAGATAGAGATTTTAAAGGCGTACCATTTCTTTGTTTTATAGGCCTTGTCCTTCTTGCATTATCGATTAGTGCATCAACCGCCTCTTGCAACATACGCTTCTCATTTCTGAGTATAAGATCAGGCGTGTTAATCTCCATCATGTGTTTCAACCTGTTATTCCTCGTTATCACACGCCTATAAAGATCATTCAGATCGCTGGTAGCATATCTACCGCCTTCAAGCGGAACCAATGGTCTCAAATCGGGAGGAATAACAGGTAATACCGTAAGAATCATCCATTCCGGTCTATTTCCCGATTTTGCAAAAGCTTCTACAATCTGGAGTCGCTTCAACATCTTTTTCTTTTTTTCTATCGAATTCTCTAACTTCAGTTCCGTTTCCAATTCCGCACTCAATTCGTCGAGATCAATCTCTGCTAGAAGCTTCCGGATTCCCTCGCCTCCCATCAGTGCTTCGAACTCAAATCCTTGTTCTTTTAGTTCATTGTAACGGGATATTTTTATCACATCACCGACTTTCAAATCCGTATTTCCCGAATCGGTTATAACATACGAATCGTAATACAGAACACGAACTAAATTAGTAGTCGGCATATTGAGAATTAAAGCAATATAACTCGGAGAGGTTCTATAAAACCAGATATGAGCAACCGGTGTTGCAAGGGTAATATGACCCATTCGTTCTCTTCTGACCTTACTTGTAGTAACTTCAACACCGCATTTCTCACAAATTATGCCTCTGTATTTTGCATGCTTGTACTTTCCGCATGCACATTCGTAGTCTTTAACCGGTCCAAAAATTCGCTCGCAGAATAATCCGCCCTTCTCAGGCTTCTGCGTTCTATAATTTATTGTTTCAGGTTTTTTCACCTCACCGTGAGACCACTGTAAGATCGTCTCCGGAGAGGCAAGCCTGAGCGCAATATAATCAAAATCTCCAGGAGATAAAGGTTTTTTTCCAAACTCTAAGTTCATCTTTCCTCCGATTGAGTCTGTTCTTCCTTGCGCAATTCCACATCAATGGCCAAACCGTTCAGCTCCTTCAGAAGAACATTAAATGATGCAGGCAATCCCGGTTCGGGGAAATTTTCCCCTTTTATGATTGATTCATAAAGCTTTGTTCTCCCGGGGACATCATCAGATTTAACGGTAAGCATCTCTTGCAAACTGTAAGCCGCTCCATATGCCTCGAGAGCCCAAACTTCCATTTCACCGAACCTCTGTCCTCCGAATTGAGCTTTTCCACCCAATGGCTGTTGAGTTATCAGAGAGTATGGCCCTGTTGAACGTGCATGAATCTTATCTTCAACCATATGAATCAATTTCATCATATAGATGTAGCCCACGGTTACCCTATCATCAACCAATTCACCGGTAAGTCCGTCATAGATCGGTAACTTACCATCTTCCGGCAATTTTGCCTTTTTTAAATAGGATTTTATCTCATCTATTTCGGCGCCTTCAAAAACAGGTGTCGCAAATTTTATTCCAAGCACTTTACCCGCCCAACCGAGATGCGTCTCCAAAATCTGTCCGACATTCATTCTTGATGGAACTCCAAGGGGATTGAGAATTATATCAACCGGTCTTCCGTCGGGGAGATAGGGCATATCTTCTATCGGGACCACCCTGGAGATAACCCCTTTATTCCCATGTCTACCAGCCATCTTATCGCCGATTTGAAGATTTCTCTTCTGGGCAACAAGAACCTTAACTCTCTGTAAAGTTCCATAGGGAAGATCATCGCCTACTTCTATTTTTTCCAGCTTAGCATCCGTTTCGGCATGTAACGAATCGATGATTTCATTATATCTCGAAAGGATTTCCATAACCTTTTCGGATTTCTTTTCGACGAATCCCTTCTCGACTACGAGAGAGGTAAGCTCCCATCTATCTATGTGCTTTTTACCTATTTTTTGTCCTGCTTTTAAAATTGTGCTGCCATATTTATCTTTTATATCTTTTTTTACCGTAAGTCCCTCAAGGAGATTCGTGAGAATATGTTTTGCTTCTCTTCTGTATTTTGCCTCTTCCTTGTCTCGCGTTTTCTTAATCTCCTCTATCTGTTTTTTTAACTTTCCTTTTGAGCGAGAACCCTTTGAAGCCCTTGAAAGGACCTGTGTTTTAACAACTATGCCATGTACCCCCGGTGGTACCCTAAGTGATGTATCTCTGACATCCGCAGCTTTTTCCTTAAATATTGCTCTTAAAAGTCTCTCTTCAGGCGTAAGTTCGCTTTCTCCCTTTGGAGAAACTTTACCTACCAGTATATCCTCCGGACCTACTTCGGTACCTATTTGAACAATACCATTCTCGTCAAGGTGCATTACGGCTTCGTTGCTTACATTCGGTATTTCACGGGTTAATTCTTCAGGACCAAGTTTTGTCTCTCTGACTTCCGCCTCAAACTCTTGAATGTGTACCGAGGCAAACACATCATCTCTTACGAGCCTCTCGCTTATGATTATTGCATCTTCAAAATTATATCCGTACCACGGCATAAACGCAACAAGGACATTTCTCCCGAGAGCCAACTCTCCGTTATCTACGGATTGCCCGTCAGCGAGCAATTGCCCCTGTTCCACATGTTCGCCTTCATTGACTTTGGGAACCTGGATAATCGACGTATCCTGGTTTGTTCTTTTCATAAATGTAAGTTTGTACCTATCCAATTTATCTATCTCAAAACAATTTTCGTCTAAACCGTCCGGTTCCACAACAATCTCTTTAGAGGTAACCTTAACTACCTTTCCAGCTCTACGGGCAAAAATAGCTGCCTTGGAGTCTCGTGCCACCAACTCTTCCATTCCCGTTCCGACAATGGGAGCTTCCGGCCTCAATAAAGGTACGCTCTGCCTCTGCATGTTAGAACCCATAAGTGCTCTGTTAGCATCATCATGTTCAAGGAATGGAATTAATGTAGCCGCTATACTAACCAATTGAGCCGGAGTTACATCCATGTAGGCAATTTCCTCGACAGTAGTTCTGGGGAAAAATCCTCTCCATCTTGCAAGAACATGTTTTTCCTTAAATGTTCCGTCTTTATTAAGGGGAGCATTTGCCTGGGCTATTTTTACCATCTCTTCCGCATCGGCATCCAGATAATGAATCTCGTCGGTAACTTTACCGTTAATTACTTTTCTATAAGGTGTTTCAATGAGCCCGAGATGATTTACTCTGGCAAGACTCGCCAGCGAAACAATGACACCAATGTTCTGGCCTTCAGGTGTTTCTATAGGACAAATTCTACCATAGTGAGAATAGTGAACATCTCTGACTTCGAATCCTGCTGTTTCTCTCGTCAAACCACCCGGACCCAAAGCCGAGATTCTTCTTTTATGTGTCAACTCTGACAGCGGGTTAATCTGTTCGAGAAACTGACTTAACTGGCTGGTTGTAAAGAAGTTCAGAATTATATTTGAGATAAATCTTACATTTACTAGCTCTTTGGGGCTTATTGTTTCAACATCTTTAAGTAGCATCTTTTCTTTGATGACCTTTGCAGCTTTGGCAAGTGCTATGGAAAATTGATTTTCCAGTAACTCGCCGACTCTTTTTACACGTCTTGACGCGAGACTGTCTATATCATCTGTGGTAGCGTCCGGATCACCTTTTTGTAATTTAAGAAGATATTTTATGATATTAATGATATCATCCTTAACGAGCGTTTGCTCGGTAAAATCCGTCCCGAGCTTTTTATTGATTTTATATCTCCCTATCTCCGACAGATTGTATCTTGTATCGTCAAAATAAGTGTTTTCAATGTACTGTAAGGATATTTCCTTGTTAGCAGCCGTGCTTCCTTTTAAAAGAAAATAGATCTTCTTTGCCGCCTCTTCCTGATCGGCTACGCCATCCTTCCTCAATGTATTTACAATTAGAGAAACATCTCGCTCATTTTCAGATTCGGCAACAAGTGTAATCTCCTTGATGTTATTCGACTTCAATCTGAATAACACTTCGGGGGTTATTCTCCTCGCTGCAGGTTCAATTATTTCACCCGTTTCCTCATTGAAAACATCTTTGAATATTATTCTTCCAAGCAACGGTGAGTCGGAATAATCGGATTCCTTTATATTTAACTTCACCTTTTCACTTGTAAAAAACAGTGATAAAATCTGCTCGCTTGTTTCATACCCCAATGCCTTTAAAAGCATCGTAATGGGAAAATTTTTCTTTCTGTCAAGATTAATATAAATAATGTCTTTAGAATTTATACCTACTTCAATCCATGCACCTTTATATGGTATTATTTGAGCGGTGAAAAGCATCTGATCGCCTATTGTACCACTTTCGTTAAAAAAGAGTCCGGGCGCCCTATGTATCTGATTAATTATAATTCGTTCGACACCGTTTATAATAAAACTACCGTTTTCGGTCATCATTGGGATCTCACCGAAATAGATCTCCTGCTCCACAGTATCTCTGTGAACCATCTTTTCACCATGTTGTTCATTAATAGTCAAACGAATCGTAAGGTATAGAGGCACGGAGTAGTTTGCCCCCTTCTCCTGTGCCTCTATATAATCATACTTGGGTTTTGATATTCTATAAGATTTATACTCGAGAATAAATCTTCCGTATATATCCTCTATAGGGAACGCTCTTCTTAAAACCGCTTCCAAACCTTTATTTTCCCTTTTATGAGGCTCAACATCCTGTTGCAAAAACTCATGAAAGGAATCAAGCTGTACACTTAAAAGATTAGTTATAGGTATACGATAACCAATTTTTGAAAAATTGACTCTTTTTTTATTCATTGTATTATTCAATGAATACTCCTTTTATTTTAATTTTACTTAATCTCTACTGTTGCGCCAGCCTGCTCTAATTTTTCCTTTATTTGCTCTGCTTCTTCCTTTGAAACTCCTTCTTTAACCGGTTTCGGTGCGCCTTCCACTAACTCTTTAGCCTCTTTGAGTCCTAATGATGTTAGCTCTCTAACGGCTTTTATAACCTGGATTTTCTTCTGCCCGAAACTGCTTAGAATAACATCAAATTCCGTTTTTTCTTCTGCAGGAGCCGCTGCTGCGCCACCGGGTGCCGCTGCTGCAACTACCTGTGCTTGTGCTGAAACACCGAATTTTTCTTCCAATTCTTTTACGAGTTCTGCAAGTTCCAGAACCGTCATTTTCTCTACCATTTCAATTATTTTTGTTGTTGCTTCTGACATTTTTTCCTCCTATTTATGATATTTTTTCCTTTTCTTGTTTAACAGCATCCATTACTCTGACAAATTTTGCCAGGACCTCATTAAGCGTGGATGCAAAACCGCTTATTGGTGATTGTAATACCCATACAAGTTTCGACAGCAATTCTTCCTTTGAAGGCAACTTTGCTATCTGCTCGACCTCAGCAGCACCGAATACGGTGCCATCGAGATATGCCATTTTAAACTCAGGTTTACCTACATCCTTTAAAAATTTGCTGATAATCTTCGCCGGTGATACCGGATCTTCTTTGGCAAAAGCCACTGCCGTTGATTCGGTAAAATATTCCTCGGGGACCTCGACTTTATTTTTCTCAAAAGCTCTCTTCAGAAGAGAATTTTTTACAACCCTGTAAGACACTCCGGCTTCTCTCAGCTCTCTGCGAAGGCGAACATCATCATTCACCTTTATTCCTTTGTAATCGGCAAGGTAAACCGCTTTCGCTTCAGACATATCTTTCGCTAACTTCTCTACGAATTTCTTTTTTTCTTGCTTATTCATAGCTTCTCCTCTACTTCATCAAAGATTGAATATCTTTCGGGTCGATCTTAACACCGATACCCATAGTACTGGAGAGTGTGATAGAACGAAGATATGTTCCCTTCGCGGCTGAAGGTTTCAACCTCACTATCTCTCTAACAAGTTCAATAACATTCTCTTTAATTTTATCTTCTTCAAATGATGCTTTTCCGACAATAGCATGAACGATACCCGTTTTATCGTTCCTGAAACTGATCTTACCCTTTTTTATCGCTTTAACGGTACCGGCAACATCCTCGGTAACCGTTCCTCTCTTGGGGTTGGGCATAAGCCCTTTGGTTCCGAGAACTCTTCCGAGTTTTCCTATCTTTCTCATCATAGCGGGAACTGCAATAACCACATCAAAATCAAACCAACCGCCAGCTATTTTTTCAATCAATTCGTCTGATCCTGCATAATCGGCTCCCGCATCAAGGGCTTCCTTTGCCTTATCTCCCTCGGCAAATACAAGCACTTTAACGGTTTTGCCCGTTCCGTGAGGGAGCATTGCGCTACCCCTTACGATCTGATCCGATTTTTTCGGATCAATTCCCAACCTTACAGCTGTCTCTACCGTTTCATCAAACTTTGCCGTAGCCGTATCCTTTACTATCTTAACAGCTTCTTCAAGGGTATACAGTTTTTCTCTATCTACTTTTTCCGCAATTTGTCTATATCTCTTACCATGTTTCATACACAACCTCGTCAGTCTTCGATTACAACACCCATACTTCTCGCTGTTCCTGCAATAATGTTCATCGCAGTTTCAACGGAAGAGGCGTTTAAATCTTCCATTTTTTTATTTGCAATTTCTTCCAGTTGTTTCCTCGTAATTTTTCCTACTTTTTCTTTATTGGGCTCGCCGGAACCTTTGTCAAGCCCGGCGGCTTTCTTTATCAAAACCGATGCAGGTGGAGTTTTAGTAATAAATGTAAAACTTCTATCCTGATAAACGGTTATGACAACAGGAATAATTGTATCGCCCTCTTTTGCGGTTTTTGCATTAAAAGCTTTGCAAAAATCCATGATATTAACACCATGCTGTCCTAACGCAGGGCCAACTGGAGGAGCTGGCGTAGCTTTACCAGCGGGAAGTTGCAATTTTATAAATCCTATTACTTTTTTCTTTGCCATTAAAATCCTCCGCTATAACACTTCTACTTGACTAAACTTTACTTCTATCGGTGTTGTTCTTCCGAAAATATTCACCGAAACCTTTAACCTTTCTTTCTCGATATTAATCTCCTCGATGGTTCCGGAAAAATCAACAAAAGGCCCGTCTATTATTTTAACGGAATCGCCTACCCTGAAAGGCAGCTCGGCAGACATACCACCTTCTTTTCCCTCTTCCATGAGATTTAATATGTTTTGAATCTCGTTACCGCTCAAACTCATGGGAGAATATTCGGAACCCAACACCGACATTACACCGTTCACCGAACTTATCGCATTTAAAACCCTCTTATCGGGCTCCATATCAATAAGTATATAACCGGGATAAATTCTTTTCTCCATGACAATTCGCTTGCCGCCTCTTATCCTGGTTACATGGGTAACCGGTATAACGATATCCTTTACATACTCATTGAGGTTGTTGATTTCTATCTTCTTCTCTATGAGTTCTTTAATTTTCTTCTCTTGACCGGAAAACACATGAACTACAAACCAAGACATTATTACCTCACAATAAGACCCATAAGTTTTCCGATAACAAGATCAGTAAGTCCTATAAAAATTCCTAACAGAGCCGATATTACAATCACAACAACCGTAGATCCCATAAGCTCGTTTTTCTTCGGCCATGTGACCTTAGACATTTCGGCTTTAACCTCATTTAGAAATTTAACAACCTTTTTAAACATATCTAATACCACCTTTTATGGCAGGCCTGGAGGGAGTCGAACCCCCAGCATCCGGATTTGGAGTCCGGCGCTCTAGCCATTAGAGCTACAGGCCTACACAATTTCTCTATCTAACCTCTTTATGATCCGTATGTTTCTTACAAAACTTACAGTATTTTTTATAAACAACTCTATCCGGATGTAATCTTTTATTCTTAGTTGTCGTGTAATTTTTATTTTTGCATTCCGTGCAAGCAAGATGTATAATTTCTCTAGGCATTTAACACCTCTTATTCGATAATCTCGGTTATGATACCGGCACCGACTGTTCTTCCGCCTTCTCTGATTGCAAATCTCAAGTCTTTCTCCATCGCTATAGGCGTGATTAATTCTACTTCCAACTCTACATCGTCTC
>Ga0190303_1000666_pt1 | contig 14227 bp, 11 predicted proteins | sample 48700701_MG_FD_161672 | JGI IMG/M metagenome (GOLD analysis project Ga0190303, IMG submission 161672) | Hydrothermal vent sediment bacterial communities from Southern Trench, Guaymas Basin, Mexico - 4870-07-0-1_MG | ecosystem: Environmental > Aquatic > Marine > Hydrothermal vents > Sediment ...
TCCATCCATTACAACTAAAATTACTTTCCTCATAAGATAAAGAATTATAATTTGTCTGTAATATGTCTAACCAAAATTATTAGCAAAAATAATGCTATTACCAAACCAATTATTAACAACCAGTATGGAAAAGCGGTTTGTTTGCAGTCTGCATCCTCTCCAGTCAAACAATCCGGATTGCAAATATTATCTTTAGCGCATGGCTCACAATCCTGAGGGCAGGTTTTATAATTTTCCCCTAAATCAGGTTCGCATATACTATTTACAAAACAGGAACTTGTATTAATTATTTCTGCTTCTTTTTCAACAACTCCGAATTGTGTTGATAAAGTTTTAGTTTTATAGCCTTCTTTCGAAGCAGTAACTTTTAAAGTATAAGTCCCGGTCTGTTCTGCTTTAATTGAAGTTGGCAGGGTTAATTGTTTTATGGTTTTGTCTGGATAGGTTAAATTTGCATTAATGGAAATATTCTTGACTTCGCTTGAATAATCCAGATATATAGTTTCATTCTGAGAAAATATTTTTTCGGATTCACTACAAGATAAATCTTTGCAAATTTTTAAATTAATGGGCAGTTCTTTTAAAGTTCCTATTATTTTAAATTTTTTTGTAGATTCTTCCGTGCTGTTATGAGAAATTACTCTTATCGATAACAGATAATCTCCCTCATTAAAAGTTTCATCGATACTGAAATTGTATAATTCGATTTCTTTTTTTTCATTGGGATTCAATTTTATAGATAATGGAGGTAACAAATTTACATAACTTCTATCTTCATTCTCAATAATACTTTCAATAATTGTTGTATATCCAAATGCCAAATTATTCTTAAGAATAAGTTTGGCTATAAATTGATCTCCGGGTTCAAATATTTCGTGATTAATATTCAGAGAGATATTTATTTCCGAAGCAAAAACAGATTGAACCGACAAAATAACAATTAACAAACCAAATATAAAAAATCTTGCTTTCATTTTCTTATCTCATCAAATTTTATAGTGGGATCGCCTATCCATGCATAAAATATATCGCCTCTCAAACCCAAACAAAAATTATAAATATTATCTTTATAATCTTGATTTCTGGCTTCTTTATAAGCAGTTCCGATCGATTTTCCTTCCAATATAAAACCATTCAAGATATCATCAAATTCTCTGTTCCAGTACGAAATATCAACTGCGCCCTGGAATCCTAAAGCTCCTCTTCTTATATTTTGAACGCAAAAAGAGTTTGGATTGCCAGACCAATAACAGGTCAAACAAGCAACATCCATAATAATTGGATTGTTTAAATAAATGTTATTAGAAGAGAAATCATAACTTGATATAAGCATTGAAAAAGCAGTTTTAGAGCCATGATTGTAATATATAATTAGATTAGAATCATCATACAGGTTTTTTATCTTAAATATCCTAAATAAAACATCATACCATCCCGCATAAAAATAATGAGAATCCAGTTGATTTATAATATTTGGTGTCCAAAAATACTTTGAAAATTTAATCATCTCACCTTTAGTGGTGCTGGTACCGTATCCCGGAAGAACAATCAGAGCATCAAAATTATTTGAAACAATATCTTTGATAAAAATGCTTCTTGCAATATATGAACTGGCATCGGAAATACTAACTCCAAATATTCTTCCCGTAGATAAATCTACTAAATTATCATGATCTAACTCCCCATAAAACCTCCCATCAACTTCAATGAATTTCGCATATTTACAGCCGTCTTTTTGCGTGGCAGGTCTTGAAATTGGTATTGAAACTGGACTTGCTAAAATAGTTAAATACTCTGGATTAATTCCGATAGCAGCTATTTTATTCTCTACAAATGCATCTATTTTCTTATAATCAGTTGATGTTGTATCTATAATAACTTCGTGTTTCCCGGCAGCCAAAAAGGGTGCTGCTAATGAAATTTTACTAAATAATTCGGAAAAGGATTTGGTTGATTTTTCTGGAAGAAATCTTTTAATTACTTTAAGATCTAAATCGTTCGGATTAACTAAAATTATTTTATCTGTGTTCGTTTCTTTAATATATTCTTTCTGTAATTCTTCAAGAGTATAGCTAATGCTGGATTTTGCATTTTTATTAATATAATCTGAAACAGAAGAATCGATTTTGCCGATAATATAAATTTTTCTATTATCTATTACATTTTTATAATTTTCTAAATTATTAGAATTAACAAAAATTATGGGGATATTTTTTAGAGAAGCCCAAACAGAACCCATCAATCCATTTGCGTAATTATCATAATCAACAACCACAATACTATTAAAAGACTTCCAGTAAGAAAAATAATCATTAAAACTTATCTTCTTTATTTGTTCTTCTTTTAATCCAGCACCAAGTTCTGGTTTCACTATTAATAAATTATCTAATTCTGGCGGTGTATTTCCAATTATTGTTAGATTATCCGGTTTATATTGTTGAAAGAAATAGATAATTGAGTCTGCATCAAAAGATTCTCCTTCTCTGTGATAGATTAAAGTTGGATAAACGCAAATATTCTTTGAAGCACCTTGAGCATTTTTGCACCACCTGCTATCTTCTTCGCTTGTCCAAGTTGTTAGAGGAACTAAGCTCAAAATCTCTCTCCAATTTTTGTCTGAAATTAAGAAAGCATTTTTCTTCGAGTATTTGTTGGGATCTTTTTCATTTTTTACAGGAATTGCCAAAGTGCAATTACAAAATCCAAATCCTTCAAAACTTAAAGAACAACTTCCCCTGTAAGTTAAACCATATTTATTTTGGCAGTAAGAAGTGCAATTATAGGTTCTGTTTGAGATTCCAAAGTTTGTAGATTCTGGTGTCGGAGGTCCTTTAGAATTTTGATTTGAGCAGAAATATTCTGTTAAAATATTTCCTGAGCAGAAATCTTTAAAATCCTTTTGATTATAAGCAACCAAACCTCCAACTTCCGGATTATTGCCATAGTCTGAATCTAAACAAAGTTCTGTCTCTGGAAAAGGCGGACCATTTTCAAATTTATTTACTGCTTCAGGCGTTGGTGGTCCCTGAGCAATTATTAAAGATATATTTTGCACTAAAAAAATTCCAATCAGAATGATAACCAAAATTTTTGCAGACGATTTCATTTTAATCTATACTGGATATGGGGAATACTTCTTACTTCTTCTTCAAGCAGAGAACTCTCTGGTGGAGTTGGCGGACCATCTTCAGAACCAGAAGATAGATTTGGTTTTGAACCTGTTGTATTATTTATATTTGTATCGCTCTGGAACTGAGTGCATCCGCTAATTAAAATTGTTCCAATTATCAATAAACAAACCAAACAAATGATTAATTTATCCATTTTCTAATCTCCCAAGTTACAATTAGCATCTGACTTTATATAATAACCTTGTCCCAATTCAAAATCTGTTGTATGTTTCCAATCCTTGGTCTTTGGATCCCATTTCCAAACTAAATAATTTTTATAAGGAATTAAATGATTATTACAGGTTCCTAATATTGCTCCTAAACTGGTTTCTCCGGGAGCAATCATATTCCAGCCTTTATAAATTTTTTGTTTCTTAAATTTAAATTTTTCTCCAATGATGTCTGCAGTACAATCTTCATTTACTTTTATATAATATCCCAACCCGGGCTCTAAAACGGTTGGATGATCCCAATTACCAGAAGAAGTATTCCAATACCAGATTTTATAATCTCTGTAAGAAAGCAATTTACAGTTTTTTTCTATTTCTGAGATTGAAATCGTTCTATTAACTGGAGAGGAAATCATATTCCATCCCTTGTAAAGTTTTAAACTGTAGGTCTGCTCTCCTTTTTTTTCTGTAACCGTTACGGTTTCTGTTCTTTCGTTGTTGCTCTCGTTGGATTCGGTTATTAAATTGTCTGCATCTATTTTAACTTTGAACTCATAATTCGTGGCTTTGGTTGGTGTCCAGTTATCCTCAAAGGCATATATTTTAGATTGATCTGGAGATATGTCAGGAGAGTCCTTATCCAAGTCATCGTAATCTAAAGCGGTAAATTGTGTTCCGTTTATATAAAGTATTAATGCATGTTCTAGTACCGACTCAAAATCAACTTCTTTTGTTCCTTGATTTTTGACTATCGCCTTAACTGTATATGCTTTTCCAACCATTGGATTTGTTATCTCGTTCTCATTATCGTAAAGTTTGATATCTGTAACTATTAAGTCTGGTTGTTTTTGGACTTCCTCTTTTGTGCAGGCGTCTTTACTGCATCCCAACGAGCAATATAAGTCTAAGTAGGCAGCAGTATTGGAAGGTGTGCAATAGTATTCTCTTATATAATCCCCAATACAATAATCAGCGTATTTTTTTCCGTATTTATCTATGACTTCTCCCTTTTTGTAATAATTTACTCCTCCGTCTGAATCTGTACAGGAGGTGGTCTCTTCTTTTGTGCAGGCTCCGTTGCTGCATCCATGCGGACAATAATACAATTTTAACATAGCATCTCCATAGGATGTGCAATAATATTCTCTTAGATAATTCATATAGCAGTAATCGGTGTATTTTTTTCCGTATTTGTCTATGACTTCTCCCTTTTTGTAATAATTTACTCCTCCGTCTGAATCTGTGCATGTCTGCTCTCCTTTTTCTTCTGTAATTGTAAGTGTCTCCGTTCTCTCGTTATTGCTCTCATTGGATTCATCAATAATATTCACGTCCTTAGGATCTATTTCTACTGTTACAATATTTTTTCCTTTTTTAAACCAAACATTCTTTCCGTATTTTGAGCATAGAGTATTCTTAGTTAAAAGCTCTCCAACGCCTATTTTCTTTCCATAAAAAGTATTGGCAGCATGATAACCATTAACGTAGGTCCAAGCAGTAAGAGTAGATCCGTCTATTGCTTTTGTTCCAATATTTTTTATAGTTGCAGAAATACATATTTCATCCTCGACCTTTGGATTTGCAGGTGTCCAAGAAATATCAGTTACTATCAGGTCTGGTTTTTCCTCAGAAACAGTTACAGAGCATGATTTAGAGGACCCAGGATCCATAGAAACCCCACAGAAACTAGAAAGTTTATTAGGTGCGCCATAACATTTAACCGTATAGGTATATGTCCCAGGAGTTGAAGGTGCAACTAGAGTTCTCTCTTCTTTGTGCCATTTACACTCTTTAAAGTCGCTTGTGTAATCACACCATTCTTGCGTTCCATCTCTTTCAATTGTCCTTACCTCATAGGGATAGCTGCAAACTGGACCTCCTGTTCCATAAAATTCGTAGGAAATTTTGAACGATGAACCAGGAGTAACAGAATCTGGACAATCTAGATTTCTTACATTGCAAACCCAACAATTGCATGGTTTGTCAATTCCATCACAATCTTGATCTATCCCATCCCCACATATCTCCTTCGCTCCTGGATGGATATCTGGGTTACTGTCATCGCAGTCAGTGCCAGTACACTCCACATAACTCATGATACAATAGGAACAGTCTGTGCAGTGAGTTCCCATCCCATCATGGTTACAGGTAGTCCTCTCCGACCCGGCGGGACATACATAACTATAAGTTCCAGAACATGTTGCCGTTTGCCATCCAGCTAATTTAGATGAATCGCTGTAATATCCATCACCATCTTTATCAACCAAGTTATTGTAATTACAGTCAACATCATCATAGTCAATACATCCATCACCATCGTTGTCTATTCCGTCTGTGCATGTCTGCTCTCCTTTTTTTTCTGTAATTGTAAGTGTCTCCGTTCTCTTGTTATTGCCCTCATTGGATTCATCAACCCTATTAGCATAATCTACAATAGAGATAACCTCATAATTTCCAGGTGAATCAATTTTAACAGGATATGAACTAAAATCATAAATCAAACTATCACCAGGTGCTATGCTACTAGACCTACCCCCACCCCCACTTCCTGGACCATAGCCTATGGAAGGTATCTTCACGAGAGTCGGCGGGGAAGGAACACTAATGGTGCCGATGTTTTTAACCGTGACCTTGAATTTTATTTCATCACCAATCTTTGGATTTGCAGGTGTCCAAGAAATGTCAGTTACTATCAGGTCTGGTTTTTCTTCGCAAGGATTTGTAATTTTTATTGTTTTTTCGTTGTTGGTTTCGTTTAGTTCATCTACTTGATTATGGACATCTACTTTGTAAGTAATTGTGTTTTCTCCCGTGTTGAGTCTATTGCAAGGTGTGCCACACGTAAGTGTAACTGAACTATCTTTTTTAAGCTCTCTGTATCCTCCACTACAACTAAAAGCTCCATTAACATATCTATACACAGAAAAGCCGCCAGCATCTTTATTCCCTATGTTCTTTATTGTTGCAGCGGTGTAGAATCTTTTTACTCCATCACCATCTACTTTAACATAGTGGGTTATGTCTGTTATTGTTAGGTCTGGTTGTTTTTGGACTTCTTCATTTGTGCAGGCGCCGTTGCTACATCCTTGTGAGCAATAACGTAGTGTAAATGAAGCAATTCCATAGGATGTGCAATAGTATTCTCTTAGATAGTTCATATAGCAGTAATCGGTGTATTTTCCGTATTTATCTATGACTTCTCCCTTTTTGTAATAATTTACTCCTCCGTCTGAATCTGTGCAGACTGCATAAACTATTCCATTTAACAGAATAAATACGACAATAGGCAAAAAATATATTCGTATTTTCATAAAATATATATCTTTTCTTTATATTAAAAGTTTTTGATTTTATAGAATCTATTTTCGTTCCAAAGAAAATCATAAATAAAAGTGGAATATTTATCGATAAAATAAATCATAAATATCTTTTTTAAGTTTAATGATGTTTGTTTTTCCATAAGATTCTTTTTTTATGATTCCTTTATAAACCAGATTTTCAAGAGTTCTGAATACTTGCACCTTTGATAAACTGGTTTCTCTCGTCAATTTTGATTGCAGACAGGAGCCATCATTTTCCAATAATTTTTTTAGGATTTCTCTCTCGGCATTATTGAACATCTTTAAAATTACTTCTCTGTTAATTTTGTATTTATATGGAAAAAAGAAGTGATACAAAAGAGTCCCTATGAATAAGCCCATTGAAGCGAGAAAAGGAATGAACAAAGGAACAGGTATTGCGCAGCCGCAGACATTTCCACTTGATATTTCTATCTGAACATAAAAAGATATTGCAGCAACAATAAAAACAAAAATTGATAAGATGAGTGTTCCGAAAATAATTTTTTTCTCCGGTTTCATAAGTTTCATATTTTGAAACTTAAATATAAATATAGTTTCATCATTAAAATGTTATGAAGAAAGAGATATTGGTTTTGTTTTTGTTAATGGCGGCAGCAATTCTGCCTGTAATTTCCGCTCAGGAAGATAAAACAGTGTGTTTTGTTTATTTTACTGGAGTAGGATGCCCTCATTGCGCAAAAACAGACCCCGTGCTTGTTGATTTGCTAAAAAAATATCCAAATACTGTTGCGATAGAATATGAAATTTATCAGCAAGGAGAGAATGCTCAGTTGCTTTTAGAATATAATAATAAGTATGACTCGGGATTGGGGGTTCCTTTAATAATTCTAAGCAAGGAAAAACACATTGCTGGAGATTATCCAATTCTAAATAATTTGGATATAATAACCAAAGCAGAAAGAAATTCATGCCCTTTAATTAATGGCTCGTCTGTTAATTTTGAAAATCTCGATTTAATTGATTTGCCCGGCAAACCAAAAATATGGATGAATGATAGAATTCTGATAAAAGTTAATGAAGGGGGAAATAACGAATTATTAAGAAATTTATTAACAGCATATAATATTTCTTCTGTTCTTGAAGGAGTTAATTACAAAATTGTGGACCCACAGCCAGTACCGCTTTCCGGAAAAAATATTTATTTTGAAAATGCTATTGAGTTGAATGGTTGGATATTTCAATGGAATGGCGAAAAAATAGTCGCTCATGAAAACCAAACGGGTCAAAATGATACCAAAGTAAATGCAAATAAAACCGCCTATAAAAACCAAACGGGTCAAAATACTGACGGAGAAGAGATAAAAACAAAACTTACACTCGTAAAACTTGTCTCTTTAGCTGCAGTAGATGCAATAAATCCTTGCGCCTTGGCAGTTTTAACTTTAATGCTGATTGCAATTTTAACCTACAATCCAAAAAAGAAAAGAAATGTATTATTAGCGGGCTTGGCTTTTACTATCTCAGTTTTTGTTATGTATCTATTTTATGGTTTGATTATTATAAAATTTTTTCAAGTTGTCCAAACTTTGACTGCGATAAGGTTGTGGCTTTATAAAATTCTTGGTTTTTTTGCAATTATTTTGGGAATTCTAAATATAAAGGATTTTGCAAAATATAAACCCGGCGGATTTGCAACAGAAATGCCTTTATCGTTAAGACCAAAGGTCAAGAAAATAATTTCTAGAATAACAAGTCCCAAAGGAGCCTTTGGCGTTGGAATTTTTGTAACCCTCTTTCTTTTGCCTTGTACCATTGGACCTTATGTAATAGCAGGGGGCATTTTATCTGCATTTGAGATAATCAAAACAATTCCTCCTTTACTTCTTTACAATCTAATTTTTGTTATGCCCATGATTGCAATAACTTTAATAGTGTATGCTGGCTTTGCAAAGGTTGAAGATGTTTCTGGATGGAAAGAAAAGAACATTAGAAAACTGCATCTAATAGCAGGAATAATTATGCTTATCTTAGGTGCAGCAATGATTTTTGGATGGGTGTGAACATCCTATTATTTAAAATTTAGAGTTTGTGTTGGTTAAGAAGTAAAATAATAAACTTTCAAATATATTTTATTGAAAAAATGCTCTCTTCGTTTTTAAATTAAAGTTGATCTCAAAAGAAAAACAAAAAAAATCTTATTTCCGGATAAAAAAGAAATTGAAAAATGCGGGAAATGTAAATTATGGAAAACAAGAAAAAATCCGTTTGATCTTAAAGAAGTTTATTCAAAGATTTCAAAATCCCTGAAAATCTTCATCTCTTATAATTTCAAAAATTGAAGATAATTTTGAATTTAAATTTGAATATATTTCAAAAGCTTCATTTGGGTGCTCTGTCAAAAGGTGACTCATTAAAACTAAGAGATTGTTACCCATTTCTGCCAGTTTAAAACTGGATTCATCACCTGCCACTATACTAAAGGGTATTCCTTCGCCGCTTTCTTCAGATTCCAATAATTTTCCACACAGTTTACATCTTATTTTCATAAATATACTTTTTTAAATTAAAGTATTAACCGTAATGAAGCGAGATGAAGAAGCTGGATGCAAGGAAAATAGGAAAAAAGAGATGGTGAATAGATAAACTGAGAAAAAATTATTTGGGAAGAAAATGGCAAATAAAGAAATAGACAAAAAAAATTATAAAATTTTAGATTCAAAATATTAGATATGGTTTATTAATTATTCTATTATTAGGCATTATTAATCTAACATATATTTATGAATAAAATAAAGATCGGAAATTTTATTATTATAGAAAAAAATGGAATCAGATGGGAAGGAAAGATTATACAGATTATCAACGATTTATTAATTCTGAAACTAAAATCTGGATACAATATTGGAATTAAAATTGATAAAAAAACAAAGATTGAACTATTAAAAGAGGAAAAAATCTCCAAACACAAACCAGTAAGTTTTGATATAAAATTTGACAAAAAAAAATTTCCGATTTCCATATTGTCTGCGGGAGGAACAATAGCTTCTTCTATTGATTATAGAACAGGCGCAATCTCCGCATCTTATTCTGCTTCTCAACTAATTGCTTCTATCCCCGAGTTGGTTAATTTTGCAAATATAAAATCGAGAAAAATTTTGGAGGAGATGAGCGAGAATTTGACTCCAAAACACTGGAAAAAAATTGGCAGAGAAGTTTTTAGAGAATTAAAAGAAAGTGAAGGAATTGTTCTTACTCATGGAACAGATACTTTGAGCTATACCAGTTCAATGCTTTCTTTTATGTTGAGAAATTTGAACAAACCTGTTGTCTTAACCTTTGCGCAGAAAAGTTCTGACAGAGGTTCGTCTGATGCATCGATGAACGTGATTTGCTCAACAATAACGGCAACAAAAAATATTGCAGAAGTTGTTGTTGTTGGACATGGAACAATAAGTGATGATTATTGCCTGATTAACAGGGGGAATAAAGTCAGGAAGATGCACTCCTCGCAGAGAAATTCTTTCAGACCAATAAATTGTTTTCCAATAGGGAAAGTCTGGCCAGATGGCAAAGTGGAATTTTTGGATAAATATAAAAAAAAGGAAGAAGTAAAAGAAGATTGTTATCTTGATGATAAAATTGAAGAGAAAGTTGCAATAATCAAATTTTATCCCGGGCTTGATTCAGAGATTGTTGATTTTTATGTGGATAAAGGATATAAAGGGATTGTTATAGAAGGGACTGGTTTGGGTCATACAGCTAAAGATATGTTTTCAAAGATTAAGAGAGCAATTGAATCTGGAATTATTGTGGTTATGACAACTCAAACAATTTATGGAAGAGTAAATCCTTATGTTTATTCTTCTGCAAGAGAGATATCTAAATTGGGAGTGATTTATTTGGAAGATTTGCTCACAGAAACGGCTTATACAAAATTAATGTGGGTTCTCGGTCATACTCAAAATGAAAAAGAAGTAAGAGAATTAATGCTGAAAAATCTGGCAGGAGAATTTAATAAAAGATTGCAGCCAACTCAATTTTTATATTAAGTGATTTTTGAATGAGTATTATTAAATTCTCTCTCAGTAATTCCTTCTATTTTTGCCACAGTACATACCAAACATTCCCCATATAATAATCCTACATACTCAGGCATACATTTTGCAGGGTCTGGTTGTATATGACAAACTGCACCATTTGGTTTTTCTTTTTCTTCTCTTGGAGGGACATGAATAACTGCATCAGATATCTCTTCTAAAGGAGAACCTTTTGAAGTAAAACTAACAACATTTGCTCCCTGCTCTTTCCCTATTTTTGCTGCATCTAAAGGAAAACCTTCACCTGAAACAGAGAAAATAATAAGACCATCGCCCTTTTCTAAAGCTGTTTCACCACGATCTTTGTAAAAAAATACATGTCTTTCCCAACCAGGTATAACACAATGAGCATACCTGGTAGCAAACATAGAACCATATTCTCCTGAAAGTCCTGTTCCTACAATAACATCTTTTCTTAGATTTTTTTCATCTGGTTTTGACAGAACTTTATGAACTTCTTCAAATTCTCTTGGGTTTGGAGCATATCTCTTTATACTATCCATAAAATGATCATGAAATCTTGTTGGTGATTTCCCATTATTTTTAAAGCCAAAATAATCAAGAAAAAAATTAAGAGCACTTAGTTCTGCTTTAGTACCTTCTATAGTTAACGGAGAATACTCACCTCTTAACTGCTTCTTATACACACTTCCTTCAGTTCCTTTAGGTTTTCCTTTTATTCGAATTATTAGACCGTTATTTTTTGTATATTCTGCTAATGTTGAAGATTCATTTGTTGTAAGCGTAATAATTGGTGCTCCAACATCTAATGCTGGTTTTACTCTATCTACAGTATAAGATGTTTCGCCACTTGCAGATAAATCTATAACAAGGTCGTTAGATTCGTATGGTATTGGATAAGCTGCATCACTAGAACAATGAGCATTTCTATATTTATTTGCTCTGAAAAACATCGCGGCAATTCTAGCCACATCCTCCATCCTTTTGCTTCCAACTATGCATATCTCCCCTCCCTTTCTTGTTGTTTTTTGCACATATTCATCAAATTCTTCAAATAAATTATCAGGTATTTTTGCCTCCTTCAAAAAATCACATGCTTCCAAATACCAAGTTTTCACCTCGGAGAAATCCAACTCCATAATTTTAGATAAAATTTTAAAAGATTATGGACCTGTAGCTCAGTTGGATAGAGCACTTGCCTCCTAAGCAAGGGGTCGCAGGTGAGTTTTTCTGCGAATTCGAGTCCTGCCAGGTCCGTTTTAAAAATGAAAATATTGAAAAGAGATAAAGAGGGAATAACAATAATTCCAGAGAACTTAAATGATTTGTGGTTTCTTTATAATAGAATAGATAATTCGGTAATTGAGCAGAAAACTTTAAGGACAAAATCAATTAGCAGAGGTGGTGAGATTGTAAAAGGGAAAAAAGTGCCCCAGATGGTTGCAATAAAAATTGAGAAAAAGAAGTGGGAAAGAAATAAAATAAGGGTGACTGGAAAAATTGTTTCTGAAACTGATAAAAATAAATATCACTCTCTTAATTTGGAGATAGATAAGAAACTTGTCATTTTTACAGAGAATCATTTTTTCAAATTAAAAGATTTGCCAAAAGAAGAAAATTATGAAATTTTAATTTGTCTGATTGACAAGAAATTGGCAGATTTAAGAATTTATAAATCTGGAAAACTAAAAGAAATAAAGAAAATAAATTCAAAGGGCAGGGAAAACGAATTCTATAAAGAAGTTGCAAATATTCTAAAAAAAGAGAAAGGGAAAATTTTATTAGCAGGTCCCGGAAATACAAAAGATAAGGTCGCAAAATTGCTGGATAAAGAAATCGTGATTGACAATTTATCTTCCTGTGGAGAAAAAGGATTTAAAGAATTGCTAAAAAGAGGGAGTATCAGAAAAATTATAGAAAAACTGAGAGATGAACAGGAAGAGAAAACAGTTAAAAAATTTCTTGTTGAAATAAAGAAAAACCAAAACAAAGTCTGCTATGGTTCTGCTGTTGAAACACAAATTGAAAGAATCAAAGAGATTTTGGTTTTAAGCAGTTTGGTTCCAAAATATGAAAAAATTTTGTTTGAAGCGGAAAAAAATGGGACAAAAATAAATATTGTAGATGATGAGAAAGAATATTGCAGAGAGATGAGAGTTTTTGAGATTGTTGGAATTTGCTGGTATTAATAAGTGTTTCGTAATTATTCTGTAATTATTCTGTAATGTGTGAGCAGTAAAGTATTGAAAGTTCTCCAACAAAATAAATAATGGAGGAATATAAAGAAGAGTTTATTGATTTTTTATTGAGAAAAGGCGCATTAGGAATTGGTGAATTTGAATTAAGAAGCGGAAGAATATCTCCATATTTTATAAATACTGCCGTATTTAATGACGGTGAAAGTATTGCAAAGGTAGGAGATTTTTATGCAAGGACAATAGTTGATAATTTTCGAGAGGAAGATTATGATATTATATTTGGACCTGCATATAAAGGAATTCCTCTGGCAGTAGCTACGGCAATTAGTTTACAGCACTTAGGTATAAATAAAGGTTTTTCATTTAACAGAAAAGAACCGAAAGGTTACGGCGAAGCAACAAAACAAGATAAACAGAAAAACTGGATTGTTGGGTATGAAATTAAGGATGGTGATAGAATTCTGATGGTGGATGATGTGCTTACAACAGGAGGTACAAAATATGAAGCTATTAACTTGTTAAACGATATTGCTGATAATCTAGAATATGTTGGCTTGGTTATTGCAGTTGACAGGCAAGAAGTTGGACCAGATGGAAAAGACGCGATAAAACAATTTGAACAAAAAACAGGGATGCCCGTCATACCAATTGTAAATATACTTGAAATAAAAACTTATTTGTCTGAGGAAGGAAAAATTTCTGAAGCAGAGTTAAAAGGAATTGACGATTATTTAAAAAAATATGGAAATGAAGAGGTGAAAAGATGGGTAAAATAATTGATTGGGATAAAAGTATAATACCTGCTTGCGATGTGCCATTAGAGGTTTATGAAGAGATTTTGAAAAATACAGGAGACATGGATAAAATAGGTGGATATAAAATAGGTTTATATTTAATGTTATTAGAAGGATTAAAAGATGTGGAAATACCTGATAATGCCTTATATAATCACAGAAGCGGTGCTACTGACATTCCCGATATGGGTAAAAACATGTTAAGTGTTATAAAAGATTATCCTGAGATAAAAGGAATAATATTGACACCTTTATCTGGTCCTGCAACACAAGAAAAATGGACGGAGGTTGCAAAGGAATATGGTAAGTTGGTATTTATAGAGCCGGTATTGGATATGAAAACTTTCCTTGAATCAGATGGCGGTTATATAACAGATGATTCTATATCTCGTATTATAGATCTGGGCTTAAAACAGGAAGTAGATGGATTTATTTTGCCATATACCGAATTGGGTGATAAACTTGCGGAGAAATTGAAAGACAAAGCCACCAAGGTTTTAAGAAGAGAAAAAGGACAGTTAGATTCAGAGTTTAT
>Ga0190303_1000668_pt1 | contig 14223 bp, 11 predicted proteins | sample 48700701_MG_FD_161672 | JGI IMG/M metagenome (GOLD analysis project Ga0190303, IMG submission 161672) | Hydrothermal vent sediment bacterial communities from Southern Trench, Guaymas Basin, Mexico - 4870-07-0-1_MG | ecosystem: Environmental > Aquatic > Marine > Hydrothermal vents > Sediment ...
TTCAAATCTTCTCCAATCTGATTTTAATTCTTGTAATTTACTTACTCCTCGTTTTGATATCCTAAAATATCTTCTTGGTGGACCCTCGACAGATTCTTTTAAATACGTTTCACAAAATTCGTTTTTAATAAATTTTCTAAGAATAGGATAGATTGTACTTTCACTAATACCCATATTCTTATTTATTCTTTGATAAATATCATATCCATACGTGTCTTTTTCATTTATTTTACTTAATACAATAAGATCTAAAACACCTTTTTTTAATTGTATACTCATAATTTATCTCCTTCATACTGTATAGTAGTGTATATTATATAGTATCATATAATACAATTTATGTGAAGAGCCTTGTTAAAAGTTGCAAAAAAAATTAAAAAAAAAGCCTTAACAATGCTAAGGCTTTCACTTTACGTCTACTATCCGCAAAAAATTTGTTGGTGTTCCTATCGGAAAACCTCCAGTTAATATGATTCTACAACCTTTAATACAATTATATTCATCTTTAGCCAGTTGAATAGATTTAGCAATCAATTGTTCCGTATTTTTTTCCAATTTAAATACTCTTGCTTCTACTCCACTGTTCAATGCTAAACTTCTTGCAATTTCATCTGTTGGAGTTAACGCAACAATTCGTGTATTTGGTCTGAATTTTGAAATTAGACGAGCTGTATTACCTCCTGTTGTAGGAGTTATAATAACTTCTACGTTACTTTGCATACATGTATATGCAATACTTAAAGCAATTACATTCTCAATATTTCCTTTAGGACCTTTCTCTTTATTTGCTCTTTTAATTAAAACAGATCTATCAACTAAAGACTCGATTTTAGTTGCAATATTCCCCATTACTTTTACTGATTCAACTGGATACAACCCAACAGCACTTTCTCCACTTAACATTATAGCATCTGTACCATCATATATCGCGTTCGCAACATCACTAACTTCCGCCCTTGTAGGACGTGGATGATTTATCATTGATTCAAGCATTTGTGTAGCTGTAACACTAACTTTACCTTTATTATGACATCTTTCAATAATATATTTTTGAATTACAGGAACATCTTCAGCTGGTACTTCTACCCCTAAATCACCACGTGCAATCATTATTCCATCAGATATATCAATAATAGAATCTATGTTATGAACACCTTCTTTGTTTTCTATTTTAGAAATAATTTGAATATTTTCATTATTATTTTCTTTCATAATTTTTCTGATTTCTAAAACATCACTTGCTCTTCTAACAAAAGATGCAGCAATAAAATCTACTCCATTTTTACAACCCCAAATAATATCACTTTTATCTTTTTCTGATATAAAGTCTAATCGCACTTTAACTCCAGGTATGTTAACACCTCTTCTATCTTTAATAGTATGTGTATTATCAGCTTTTGTTATTACTAGCTTTTTATCAACATCAATACTAGTAACTGTTAAACTAAGATATCCATCATCAATTAAAATTTTCTCGTTTATTTTAATATCTTCATGTAAAAATGGATAAGTAATACTAAAACTTGATTCATTTCCGATAATCTCTTTCATATGTATTACAACTTTAGTATCTTTTACAATAGTCGCTTTTCCATTTTTAAATGAATGAGTCCTTATTTCCGGCCCTTTTGTATCTAATAACGCAGCTACATGAGTTCCAAGTTCTTTATTTAAGACACGTAAAGTATTTAATCTAACTAAATGTCTTTCTTGATCTTCATGAGAGAAATTCATTCTCATAACATCCATTCCTGCATTTATTAAATCTCTCATTACATTAATATCATTACTGGCCGGTCCAATTGTACAGATTATTTTAGTCTGATTAAAAAGTTTCATAAAATCACTCCTTGTTGTTTCTTATATAAATTATAGCACAAAATACTAAACGATTGTAATACATAATCCTTATAATTTATGGATTTTTTTAATTACTAATTGTAAATTACCGTTTCTTTCTTCAATAGAAGCCATCAATAAATAAATAGAATTATTCTCAATTATGTCTATATATTGAATATAAACATTAGTAAACAATACACCATCTAGTTTACTATACTCATCATGAATACTTACAAAAGCCATATCAGTTCCTTTTTTTGTTTTTATTTTCTTAATAGAAGATAATATTCCTACTAATTTTATTTCTTTACCTAGGAGTTTTTTAGAAATTGTTGAAGGCTTGTATAGATTATGTGTTTTTATATAATCTTTGAATTCCAACATTGGATTCATTACTAAATTAAATCCAAGAACATTCTTCTCGTTTTCTTCTAAAACAGCATATGTGTACTCTTTTAAATTATCAAATACAAAATCTTCTTTAGAAATAAAATTGCCATATTGCGTAAAACTAATAACTTCATCAAGTTTTTCAAACATTGTTCGTTTAGATAGATTGAATTCATCCAAAGCTGAAGCACTAATCAAAGATTCAATAACTCTAACATTTAAAAATGAGTGTGTTCTGCTTACAAAATCAATATATGATTTAAATTGTCCATTTTCGCGTTCTTCCAAAATGCTTTTGACTGTATTAATACCAATATTTTTTATTCCTAAAAGAGGATATCTTAAATTTTCTCTTTCTAGTTTAAAAATAGTATTAGAATTATTAATTGATGGTGGCAAAATAACTACACCTAATTTATTAGCTTCAAAAATATAATTTCTCATATGATTTTCACTACCAATAATACTTGAAAGTAATACAGATATAAACTGTTTTGGATAATTAGCTTTTAAATATGCCATCCAATAAGAAACCATCGCATAAGCAACACTATGAGCACGATTAAATCCATAATTAGCGAATTTAACAATATAGTCATATATCTCATTTGATGATATTTCAGAACGGCCTAATTTAGTAGCTTTTCGAACAAAATTAGTTCGTTCTTTTTCTAATACATCATGTTGTTTCTTACTTACAGCTCTTCTAAGAATATCAGCTTCTCCTAAACTGTATCCAGCAAATAAATTAGCTATTTTTAAGATTTGTTCTTGGTAGATTATAATCCCATTAGTACTTGATAGAATATCTTCTAATACCTTATGTGGATATACTATTTTTTCACGTTTTTGTCTTCTTCTTAAATATGATGGGATATTTTCCATAGGTCCAGGTCTATATAAAGCTAATATAGTAACAATATCTTCAAAATTATCAATTTGCATTTTGCCTATTAAACTTCTCATACCTTGAGATTCTAACTGGAAAATGCCTGTTGTTTCAACTCTTTTTAATAAATCAAATGTTAATTTATCAGTTAATGGGACTTTATAAATATTTAAATTTTTATTTTCAGTTGAATTAATTAAATTAACAACTTTATTAATAGTCGTTAAATTACTTAATCCTAAAAAATCTATTTTTAACAGCCCTAATTCTTCTAAGTCTTTTGCTTCAAATTGCGTCTGCATCATATCTAGTAGTCCATTTTGGACCGCAGTATGTTCGGTTAAATCCTTACTTGTAATAATTATTCCTGCGGCATGAGTAGAAACATGTCGATGTAATCCCTCTATTTTAGAAGCTATCATTAATAAATTTTCAGCTTTTTTATCACGAGATATTATGTTTTGGATTTCTTTTGAATTTTCAAGCATATCTTTTATATTTATATATTGTTTTGTATGTTTTATTATCTCATCAAGTAATAACCCATCTATTTCTAAAACTCTCGCTGTATCTCTAATTGCGGATTTGGATAAGAATGTTCCAAAAGTACAAATACTAGCTACTTTATTTATTCCATATAAATCTCTAACATATTTAATAATATCGTCTCTTTTATCATCAGGTAAATCCATATCAATATCTGGAAGAGTAATTCTTTCAGGATTTAAAAATCTTTCAAATACTAAATCATACTTTATTGAATCAACACTTGTTATCCCTAAACAATAAGATACTAAGCTAGCAGCAGCACTTCCTCTTCCTGGACCTACTAAATACTTTTTCTTTTTTGCGTATTTTACAAAATCCCAAACAATTAAAAAGTAATCGTTGTACCCCATGTTATCAATTATCTTTAATTCGTATTTCAGTCTCTTTAGATATATTTTTTTATTTACTTTTATTCCAACAAGTCGTTTTTCTAATCCTTTATACGCTAGTGCATGCAGATAATCTTTTGCACTAACTTTTTGTTTTACATTGAAAGTTGGAAGATATGTATGATCAAATGAAATACTAACATTACATTTTTTTGATATTTCATTAGTATTTTCAATTGCCTTAGGATAACTCTTATATATTTTATTTATTTCTTCAGTCGTTTTAAAATGATTTCCTAAATTATCAGAAAATAAATTACCTGATTCTTTCGAAAAAATCTTCTTTAAAGTATTAGAAACTAAATAATCTTCTTCTTCAAGATAATGAGCATAATCTAAAACAACTATTTTATTATTTTTACTAATAAATTCATTTAGTTCATCGTTATTAGATACTCTAAAGTATATATCTTGAATCACATTCGTAAGAAGGTTAATAGCTTCATTTAACTCATTTATTTGATTACTAGTAAAAAAGGATAGTAGTTCACTATTATCCATATTAACTACACCAATAATATTATTATTATATTTTTCTAATTCAGATAAGGTAATAATAGCTTTCAAACTTTGAATACTAGCTAGTTTAAGTAGATTTTGATAACCTTCATTGTTTTTAGCATAAACAAGTATATTATTTCTAGAGTCACTAGACATTCCTTCAATCATAATATTTAGCCCTATAATAGGTTTAATATTATTTTTAACACATTCTTTATAAAACTTGATAACACCATACATTTTTTTATCAGTGATTGCTAAAGAAGTATATTTACTTGTCAAAGCTTTTTTTATTAACTCTTTAATTTTGATATTCGAACCATTCATGGAAAAATTTGTTTCGACAAATAAATTAACAAAATTCATACAATCACCACCTTAAGAAAATTATACCATATATTAAGTAGATAATATTAAAGAAAAAGTAAATAATAATTTACTTTTTCTTTAATATAATTCCTCCACTAATTAATACTACTACTAAAATAAAAATATCAAACTTCTGAATAAAATCAACAAATGTCATTGTTTTTTCCTCTTTATTAATTTCAAAATAATATGTTTCTAGATAGTTGTTTTCCCCTTTTATTTTTAAAACATATTCACCTTTTTCTGAAACTTCTAAAGGTGATTCTACAAATTGATTATTTAAATATGCCTCTCCATTAAAGGTTATCGAAACTTCATCTTCATAAATATGATTATTTATAATACCATTAATATTACTAGTTATTGTGAAATTGTATCTCTTAATATAATTATTTATACCATTGATTACTACCTCATAATTCCCTGGTGTACTTATTTCTGTTCCAGATATAAATAAATCATTATTTATCATAATGTTTCCAGCACTTATTATAGGTGTTACCGCATTATTATAAACCTTATTATCTTCTATACCTGAGACAGTTGGATTTATAATAAAATTATATTCAGCATTATTATATGTCAATTTATAGTTCCCAGGATAATCTACAATAATACCATTTTTAACTATTTCATTATTTAGTAAAGCGCTATTTAAAAATTCAATACTTACTTCATTAACAAATTCTTCATTATTATAAATATCAATAATATCAGTCGGTAACAACAATGTTAAGTTATCCCTAATAGCGCAATCGTAATAATTATCATATTCATAATTTAATAAAACATAGTTATCATTACTAGTGATTTTTTTAATATTTGTGGGAATCTCAATTGTATTTATTAAATTATATGATAAATCATATGAAGTAAAGTAATTCGTTACAAATTCATAGCCTTTTCCGTCATCCGTTGTTTTGATGGTATGTAATATTAAAACATTATCAATATTGTACGCTCCTACAATTTCTTCTAAATCACCAAAATCATAAGTTATTTGATCAACTACATTACCTAATTGATCGAGAACAATGAATAATGCATCATAATAAGTATCATTATTTTTAATATGATTACTTCCATAAATAATATAATGATATTCTGTTTTAATAACACCATTTATAAGATAATCTTCATTCTCATCTTCAATTATAGTATAAAAAGGATTAGTTCCTGTTTTTTCAACTGAAATTCCTCTATTTCCATTTATTGTATAATCTTCAATAATAATATCATAATTATCAAAACTATATGTTTCATATCTACTGTAACAACTAAGTGGTGTACCTTTTAATGTAAAAATAATTAAACATAATAAAAAAACAATTTTTTTCATATTATTCCTCCTCTAAAAGTATAATACTCATCAAAACTGTCTTTTTCTTGTTATTTAATTAATCTTACTGTATCTCTCGCTATCATTACTTCTTCATTAGTAGGTATCAATAATAATTTTATTTTTGATTTCTTTTTAGATATAATCATTTCTTCACCTTGATGAGAATTTCTTTCAGGATCTAACTCAACTCCAAGAACTTTAATTTTATCCACAACAAGTTGTCTAGTTTCTCTAGCATTTTCACCAATACCGGCTGTAAAACAAATGGCGTCACATCCGCCTAAAGTTAAATAATATGCTCCTATATAATCCGCAATCATTTTAGCTTGTTTTTCAACTGCTAAAATACTTCTTTTATCGCCCTTAGAAACTGCAGTCCATAAATCTCTTGAATCACTTGAGAATCCACTTAATCCTAAATATCCTGATTTATAATTTAATTCATATATAACTTCATCCAATGTCTTATTTTCTTTTTCTGAAATAAACTGAACTATTGCTGGATCAATATCTCCACTTCTAGTTCCCATAGCTATTCCAGCTAAAGGAGTAAACCCCATTGATGTGTCAATACTTTTTCCACCATCAACTGCGCATAAACTAGCTCCATTACCAATATGACAAATAATTAGTTTAGTATCTTCAATATTTTTCCCTAACATTACCGCCGCTCTTTGACTAACGTATTTATGACTGGTTCCATGGAATCCATATTTTCTAACCCCATACTTTACGTACCATTCATAAGGAACGCTATATAAATAAGCCACTGGTCCCATTGTTTGATGAAATGCTGTATCAAATACAGCTACAGATAAAACGTTTGGTAAAGCTTCACGAAAGGCATTAATGCCTGTTAAATTTGCTGGATTATGTAAAGGTGCTAAATGGCTTACCTCTTCAATAGCCTCAATTACATCTTTAGTAATAATTACTGAATCGCTAAATTTTTCTCCACCATGAACAACACGATGTCCTATTCCCTCAATTTCTTCTAAACTTTCTAAAATATTTAAATTAATGAGTTTCTTTAACAACATGTCAACCGCTATTTTATGAGTTCCTATGTCTAAAATTTCTTTATCCTTTTTATTATCATGTTTAACTGTGAAAACAGAATTTTTAAGTCCAATGCGTTCTACTACTCCGCTAGCTAAAACAAACTCGCTAGGCATTTCTAATAATTGAAACTTTAATGATGAACTACCAGCGTTTACTGCCATTATTTTCATATTATATTACCTCTCTTTTTTCAAACCATAAATCGATTTGATTAATCGTACTATTTAAATCATCGATTTCATTAAAACTAGGCATATCAACCATTAAGAAATCTTTTGGCATTAAAATATCTTTTCCTTTTCTTTTTAATATTAAAATACTTTTTTGATTATTTTTAAATAATGATTTATTTAGTTTTATCAGCCCAAAAATATATGCTTTTTTATCTATTTCTTCTTTAAATATTTTACTGTTTTCTTTTTCAAAGAAATCATTTTCAATAATTACAAAAAAGTATTTCCCTTCTTTAACACTATCTAAATGGTGATTAATAACTTTGTATGGAAAATAATCTACACTATTTTCACTAATAGGTAAGTCTGTCACAATTAGATCAAATCCTTGATCATAATAAGTTAATGAGTCTTGAAAAAAGATTTCATTTTCAAATTCTAATAAATCAGCTGTATTTCTCGCTATTTTGCATTTTAAAATGTTATTATCAATCCCATAAACTTTTGTTTTTTTCTTTAAATGATTTAAAATAGTATAAACAAGATTACCACTTCCGATAAGAGGATCTAATATACTTGTTAGTTCGATATCTCTATACAGTTTTTCGATTAAATATCCAATAAATATTCCAATAGTGTCAGGAGTTAAATACGCATTAGATGCATAAACATGTTTATAACCTTTCAAAAGTCCTAATTGAACACTTTTACGGATTTCTTCTTTTTCAAAGGGAAGATCAACTACTTTTAGTTTTAATTTTTTCATAATAGTAATATCTTCTTCTTTGTACTCTTGTTCAAATTTATCATCAAGCAAAAAATTAAAAGCTTCATTCATACCTTCAAGATAACTTAATTTATAATTGCTGTAAAGCAAGTTAGCTATCCCATCAAAGTAATCATAAAACTTCTCGATATTTAGTTTGTTTATCATATTATCACCACAAAATCATTATATGTTAATCCGTCGTATTTGTCTATTAAAAATCTCTTTTCTTGTAGAATGACTAATATTTTGTTAAAATCTAATTAGAGAGAGAGTTATTAAAAAAAATAATTAAATGATAAAAATAATTATAAATTCAATATCGCAATATAAATGTTTGATCCATAATTTTAAAATAATAATATAAATCTTTAAGAAAAAGGAGGTATAACAATTGAACAAACTAATTATAAAATTAATTGATTTTTACAAATATAGAACTCAAAATACTAATCCTACATGTAGATATCATCCCACATGTAGTTCTTATTCAAGACAAGCTTTTAAAAAACATAATTTCTTTTACGCATCCATCTTAAGTATTTGGAGATTTTTAAGATGTAACCCATTATCAAAAGGAGGGTACGATCCGGTTCCTAAAACAAGAAAAGAAAAGGAAGAACAAAAATGAATTATTTAGATATCGAGTTACAATCAAGTAATAATAAATCATATTCTTTGAGAAGTTTCAAGGGTAAAAAAATCATCTTATATTTCTATCCGAAAGATAACACATCAGGATGTATCATTGAAGCAAAAGATTTTACATTGTTTATTGATGATTTTAAAGATAAAGATTATTTCATTATTGGTGTAAGCAGAGATTCTGTAAAATCACATCAAAATTTCATTAAAAAACATAATCTGAAAATACTATTATTAAGTGACACAGATGAACAATTAGTAAAAGCATTTAATGTTTTAAAAGAAAAAACGTTATATGGTAAAAAATATATTGGCATAACAAGAAGTACTTTTATTTTAGATGAAGAAGGAAAAATCATAAAAGAATATCGAAAAGTTAGTCCAAAAACCCACGTAAAGATATTACTTAGCGAATTATAAAATGTGTTTTTCAGATATATATTAATCTATGTCTAAGCATTTACTTATAGAATAATATAATTATCATAAATTGTTTGACAAAGCCAATTTACAGGCGTATGATAATCATTAGAATTATAAGGAGTGGTTAAAATGTTAGTTGGTCATTTTATTATCGGTATCTTAGTTTTTATTATTTCATATATCGCAATTGTTTCAGAAAAATTAAATAGAACAATTGTTGCTCTTTTCGGGGCTACATTAATGATATTATTTCATGTTATTTCTCAATCAGAAGCATTGGAGAAAATTGATTTTAATACATTAGGTTTGTTAATAGGAATGATGATTATTGTTAATATTCTTAAAAAAACAGGATTATTTCAATATCTCGCTATTAAAACTGCGAAAATGGCAAAAGGTGATCCAAAAAAGATTTTATTATATTTTTCAGTAATCGCAGCTGTTGCTTCAGGATTATTAGATAACGTTACAACAATATTACTTATTGTTCCAGTAACACTTGTTATCTCTGATACATTAAAAATTAGTCCGGTACCTTTTATTATCGCTGAAATTATGAGCGCTAATATAGGTGGTGCAGCTACTTTAATTGGTGACCCTCCAAATATTATGATAGGTGGAGCAACTGGATTTGGATTTGTTGATTTTATTGTTAATTTATTACCTTTAATGACAGTTGTCTTTATTACAACATTAGTATTATTACGTATAATATTTAGAAAATCATTTAATGTAAGTGAAAAAGATAAATTAGAAATTCTATCTTTTGATGAAAATAAAGCTATTACTGATAAATCATTATTAATAAAAAGTTTATTTGTCCTATTTATTACTATCTTAGGATTCACACTTGCTGAAATAGTTGATATTAAATCGGCAAGTATTGCATTGTTTGGTGCTTCATTATTATTGTTATTAAGCAAGACAGAACCTGATGAAATTTTAGAAAAAGTTGAATGGTCAACCATCTTCTTCTTTGGTGGGTTATTTGTTTTAGTAGGATCACTTGAAAACATCGGATTTATTAATCTCCTTGCTGAAAAGTTACTTGCTATTACACAAGGAAGTATTCCTTTTACTACAATACTAGTATTATGGATGTCATCTATTCTATCTTCTTTCTTAGATAATATTCCATATGTTGCTACAATGATTCCATTAGTTAATTCAATGGCATCAAGCTCTGGTGGTAATTATGAACCTGTTTGGTGGGCTTTATCTATCGGAGCGTGCCTTGGTGGTAACGGTACAATTATAGGAGCTTCTGCGAATGTTGTTTCAAGAGGTATTCTTGAAAAACATGGTTACAAAATTACATTTATGGGATATTTAAAAATTGCTTTTCCACTTATGATTATATCTATAATTATTTCTACAGTTTATTTAGTTATATTTTATTTATAAAGGAGGATTTAAACTATGAATAAGTATGTCAGATCAGAAACAAATCAACATACAATGAAATTGATTCAAATGGGTGCAGATATTAAAGTAATCTCGAGTCAAATGGTTTATGTTTCATTCCAAATTACTAAAAACTTTACAGTTTCATATGTTTATAATATCAATAAAAAAAATAAGTATTTTATTGAACGTATTAAACCTTACCCTATTACCGTAAAAGAATTTAATACTGCTGAAGATGTTATTAATATTATTAAAATCGATGTAGAACAATTTAGAAATGCCGCAAAAAGCCATAATATTTATGATTTCATTACTATTAATCGTGATTTTCACAATATTATTCTATCCTTTGAAGATTTATTTCTATATTACAACATTGAAAAAGAAAACATTGATAAATTATTAAGTAATATCAATGAAATAAAACAAATTATTGAAAATGCAAAAGTTGCAGACTCTCGAGTATACTTTAAAAAAGAGCCTGAACATCTATAATGTAATAAAAAAATCACTTCAAATTGAAGTGATTTTTTTATTACATTATTACTTATATATTTGTTTCTCCTGATTTGTATAATGCATATTTAACACCCATTGGTCCAACAAGAGCATAGAATACTGTTGCGATCAAAACAACGATTAAAATTGTAACACCTTCTGATGCGAAATCAGTTCTAGCTTGATATGCCATTCCTAATGCTACCCCTGCTTGAGGTAATAAACTAATTCCTAAATATTTCCTAATTGGTGGAGAAGATTTCATTATCCTTGCACCAAGATAAGCTCCAAATACTTTACCAAAAGTTCTTAAGCCTACATATCCTATAACAACTACCAATAATGTTGACAATACTATATTAGGTTGATTCAGAAAAGCTATAATTAATTCTGCTCCTGCTATTGTAAAAAAAGCAATTAGAATCGGAGGAATAAATTTATCTACAGCTAATCCAATATCATAAACATCTACTTTCGAAACTGAATTAGCAATAGTAACACCAAATATCATAGGAGTTAAGATTGGAGATAAATGAACTGTAAAATCTCCAAAATTTAATCCTATCTTCGCAATTGCAACAGTTAAAAATACTCCGAAAATACTTACATCTAAGAACATATCACTTTTTTCTTCACCTTTAGAATTAATTTTTTTAGTAATCAAAGTAACGAGTTCTCCAACTACAACCCCAACTAATAATGAAAAGAATAACTCAATAACCGGTTCTTTAATTGCATTTAAAAAATTAAGTGAGACTCCTTTTTCTAAGGATTTAGCAATCGATAGTAATACACCAAAAATAATAATTCCAACAGCATCATCAAATCCTACTAATGGTATTAATGTATTAGTTAATGGCCCTTTAGTTCTATACTTTTTAGTTAATAACATGATACTTGCTGGCTCAGTAGCTGTCGCAATTGCTCCAAAAATAAGAGCAACAGGCACACTAACTCCAAATAAAATTAATCCTACAGAAACAGCAAATGTTGTAAATAAAGCTTGTACAATTGTTAATACTATAATTTCAACACCAGATTTTTTAATCTTATCAAAAATTAGTTCTCTCCCAATTCCGAAAGCTATAAATCCTAATGCAATAGATGAAATAATTTCTAAATCCGCAATAAGATGATGAATATTTAATAATACTAATAATCCTCCCATTAATAATCCAGAGAAAATATATCCAGTTATATACGGAATTTTTATTTTTTCAACAAGTTTTCCAAATAACAATCCAAATAAAATAAAAACACTTAATACAATCAAGCTCTCATATGGCCCTGTTACTGTATCACTAAGTAAATACACATTTGTCATCTTCTTTCATTTTATACAAATTAAATAAAATTGACTTTATTAATAGATATTTTACATCTTAAGATGATATTTTACAAGTAAACCGGTAACATTCATTTAGTATATCATCTATTTATTTCATTAGATTTATCTAACGAATACTTAACTCCAATCGGTCCTAACAACTCATAAACCATTGTCGCAACAAGGACAACTATTAAAATAGTAATACCATCTTCTCCAAAATCTGATCTTGCTTGATAAGCCATCCCAAGCGCAACACCAGCTTGTGGTAATAAACAAATTCCTAAATATTTTCTTACATTAACATGTGAATTCATAAGCCTTGCTCCCACGTAAGCACCTATAATTTTACCTGAAGCTCTTAATAAAATATAAATAGCTGTTATCTTACTAATGAAAAGATAATCTATATCTTGATGACTAAAAAATTCGACAATTAACTCAGCTCCCGCTAACGTGAAGAAAACAATTAATATTGGAGAAGTAAACTTATCAACAGCATCAGACATATCATGTGATTTAACATTTATGATACTATTTGTAATTGTAATCCCCATAACCATCGGTGTTAAAATAGGTGATAAATAAATTTCATAATTACCAATATGTAATCCGATATTAGCAAGCGCTACAGTAACAAGGACAGCAAAGATTGCAGTTCCTAAAAATGTTTCCTCTTTTTCATAATCATGTGAATCAATTTGTTTAATAACTACTGAAACAGCCAATCCAATAATTATACCAATAATTATAGAATTTAAAATTTCTAGAGATGGTGCAAGTAACATTTCTTTAGCTGAAAGATTACCACCAAATTCTAATGTTGTCGCTATAGATAACATAATACCAAATAATATTATACCAACAGCATCATCCATACCTACAAGAGGCAATAATATATTCGTAAGTTTTCCTCTAGAATGATATTTTCTTGTCAACAACATAATAGGAGCTGGTGCTGTCGCAGTCGCAATAGCTCCTAGGACTAAAGATATAGGTAAACTTACTCCAAATATATATAATCCAATTAATGTAAATAAAGCGGCCATTAGAGCTTGAATAACTGTTATTACAATTACTTCTTTACCACTTTTCTTTAATTTATCAAATCTTAATTCTGTACCAATTCCAAAAGCTATAAAACCTAAGGCAATACTTGATATTACTACTAAATTATCAATTAAATCCCCTATACCTAAAAACGAAAGAATTATTCCAAGAAGAATCCCCATTGAAATATATCCAGTAATATGTGGTAATTTTAATTTTTCGAACCATCTTCCAGCAAATAAACCTAAAATAAGTATGAAGGCGAGAAGCAACAACGCTTCATAAGTTTCTGGTGATGTATTGTTAGTTAATATTAACATCCCCATATTTCTCAACTTCTTTCATGTATATTTAATCAATCTATAACTATAATATATAATTTATTATATCATGTATATAATTAGTTTTTACATTAATAATTTATTATAAGATTAGAATTACTAAATCCTTATTATATGACTTACAATAAATTTTAAAAAAAAAAAGCAACCGAAGTTGCTTTAATTACATATGGTGCGGGTGACAGGAATTGAACCTGCACTCCTAAGAACTAGATCCTAAGTCTAGCGCGTCTGCCAGTTCCGCCACACCCGCAAAGTAA
>Ga0190303_1000669_pt1 | contig 14215 bp, 11 predicted proteins | sample 48700701_MG_FD_161672 | JGI IMG/M metagenome (GOLD analysis project Ga0190303, IMG submission 161672) | Hydrothermal vent sediment bacterial communities from Southern Trench, Guaymas Basin, Mexico - 4870-07-0-1_MG | ecosystem: Environmental > Aquatic > Marine > Hydrothermal vents > Sediment ...
CAAAATGATCTTAACTGATATGATGACAAACCTTTACAATAAAAGTTATTTTGAAGAGGCACTTAACGATAAATTAAGGATCCAGCAAAAAGAAAAGAATATATTGGCTTTATTGATCATTGATATAGATTATTTTAAGCAGTATAACGATGTCTATGGACATGTTGCGGGAGATGAAGCACTAAAAGCAGTTGCAGTTGTTTTAAAAGACTCATTGACCCATGCTGATGATATGGCATTTAGGGTCGGAGGGGAAGAATTTGCAATTATTTGTATAAATACAAATAAAAATAAAATTTTAACATGCGCAAAAAATATACAAAAAAATATAGAAAATTTAAAACTTGAACATAAAAAAAGCGATGTCAGTCAATATTTGACAGTTTCCATAGGTATACATTTTGCTTCAACTCGAATTATTGAAAATGCCAGAAAAGTATATGAATATGCAGATAAAGCCTTATATGCTGCAAAAAGAGAAGGTAGAGATAAAATTGAAATTTATGGTGATATTACTAAACTGTTTTAACGGTTTAAAAATGTTATGTCATCCTCAAATTTAATATTGGGATGACAAATGGGGATGGATAAGGTTTAGCTTCTACCGCCTTGACCACCATTACGGCTACTACGACCACCACCGCTGCGACCACCACGATCACCGCCGCCAGAACGTCCGTTACGACCGTGACTGCTACGACCACCACCGCTACCACCACTTCTATTTCTACGTTGACCACCGCGACCACGATTACGACTGCCACCGCCACCGCCTCTGTTTTGCATTGCTCTTTCAATAAGAAGTTCTATCTCTTCAAGACCAAGACCGATGTTGTCTTTACCTTTTACAGAATTTTCACTCTGAATCATAGATGCAAGAAGATGTGCGATAGTTACGATGTCTAGATCATGCTGAAGTGTTTTAACAAGTTCTATAGCTTTTTCAGTCACTTTTGTCTCCGCTATTTTAGCAATCAACTCATCTGAACGGTTATTTTGTACTTCCATACGTGTAGGAATAACTTGTGTGACCATTTTTGTACCTACATCTTTTTCTATCTTTTTTATAGTTCTAAGCTCATTTGGACTTACTAAAGTAATGGCTTCACCAGTTTTACCTGCACGACCTGTACGACCGATACGGTGAACATAAGACTCAGAGTCAAAAGGAATGTGGTAGTTGAAAACATGTGTTACATCATTTACATCAAGACCACGTGCTGCAACATCTGTTGCAATAAAGATATCAATACCACCTGATTTAAATGCTCTGATAGTTACTTCTCTCTGCTTTTGCTCCATGTCACCATGAAGACCGGAAACCTTAAAACCTTGAGCAGTCATGTGTGCTACAAGTCTGTCAACCTCTTTTTTCATACGACAGAAGATAATACACTTAGCTGGGTTTTTATAGTCTATGAGTCTTACTAAGGCATCATCTCTTTCTCTCTCCTGAACTACATAGTAAAGTTGTGTAATTTTAGTATTGGTCTTTTCAGACTTTGTAATAGAAACAGTTTTAGGGCTATTCAAGATCTGCTCTGCAAGCTTTCTAATACCATTTGGCATAGTTGCTGAGAACATCAATGTTTGACGCTCTTTTGGAAGGAATGTAAAGATGTTTTTGATCTCGTCGAGGAAACCCATGTCGAGCATTTCATCTGCTTCATCAAGAACAACAAAGCTGGGGTTGATCTTGATCTTCCCAGACATAAGAAGGTCTTGAAGACGTCCTGGCGTTGCAACTACGATAGATGCTTGTTTGATACGGTCTATCTGCTTACCATATGGAGTACCACCGTAAACAGTAGCAGTTTTAAGACCTGATTTTTGACCAAAACGGAAAAGTTCATCAGAAACTTGCATTGCAAGCTCACGTGTAGGTACAATAACAAGTCCTTCAACAGAACCGTCAGCTTTCATCATAGACATGATAGGTAGACCAAACGCAGCAGTTTTACCTGTACCTGTTTGAGCCTGAGCGATGATGTCATGACCTTCTAAAACTAAAGGTATAGCGTCTCTTTGTACCGGTGAAGGTTCTGTAAATCCTGCGTCTGTTATGGCAGCTTGAATGGTGTCTTTGAGATTAAAGTCAGTAAATTTCATATGTATTTCTTTATATATAGTAATGTGGGGTGATAAGATCTTGGCGATAGAACTGTTCTAAAGTTGCAAGTGGTTATATTGAACCCTGTTTTATGCAACTTGATATCAGCCTAGTGAGGTTTTGATATTCTCTTGCAGAAAAGTTCGGAATTATAGCAGGATTATTAGGAAAAAGCTAGGGGATAGGTTGATATGATCAATAAAAATATAAATATCTACTATATTTCCTCAAAAAAGAGTTATAATAAAGAAGGGTAGGTACTATTATGAAAACTAGAAAATATTTATGGTTTTGGATTTTTTTTCTTGCTTTTCCTCTGCATCTTTTATCGGCACCAAAAGTAGAAAACATAAGTATAAAAACATCAGTTATTTTTAATACACTCTGTGCAAAGTGTCATGAGGGTGAATGTAGCGGAAGGCTGAGTTTTGATACGGGAAGCAAAGCAGCAAGCAGCCACATAAAACGTTATGCAGGAAATACAAATATTACCAAAGATGAGACAAAAGAGTTTTTTTCTCTCTTAAACTATATGAAAACAGAGTGTGCATTATGGATGCCATCTGATGGAAAATGGAAACCGGAAAATATTTTACGATTTGCTCTGCCTTCCTCTAAAGGTTATTTTATTCCTCTGGGGGTCCTAAAAGAGGGTAAGTATCATATTGAGATCAAACTAAAAGATGATATTCACTTCAGAGTTGAAGTACTTTCAGATCATTTTGAACATTTTCTTGATATATCGGTTTGTCCGGATGGGAAAAAGCATATGCTCCAATTTACAACAGAAAAGTCAGTTAATACTTTTTTACGTATTCAAAGTAGAAAATCTCTGCAGATCATTGATCTGAATCTTGTTACAGAGAACTAGAGGCTAATATACTGAAGTTATAATAACATTTAATGAGTAAATATAGATTATGTATGGTAATATACTTACCTACAGTGTAAAATATAAGTGACAGGAGTGTGAATTATCATGCAAAATATGAAATTTTTCATTATATTTGCACTTTTACTTTTCTTGGGTATAAGTTATACAACCTATGACCAATACAACGGGATCAAAGATACCAAAGAACTTATTGTCCTCAATGAGAGTAAATCTCTTTCAGAATTCATCTCTGCTTTCCGACAGACTTATCAAGATATTTTTTTACGTAATCATATAGAAGTTGATGAAAATACGATCAACTTCTTGCCTGTAAAGACCACAGCAGAAATAAGTGATCGTTTTTCATCAAGTGTTAAGGGTGATGTTATTATACGTACGGTCTCTGACCGCCCTAGAAATATTGATAATATGGCAAATACTTTTGAATTGGAGATGATAGAGTATTTTAAAAAAAATCCAAAAGATACAGATAAATTCATACAAAAAAAAGATTCATACTATTATACAAAACCTCTATTGATCAAACAATCTTGCTTGCAGTGCCATGGTAAAAGAGAAGATGCAATACCAAGTATACGTGATAAATATGAAAATGCTTACGATTATAAGCTTGGGGAAATACGAGGTCTGCTCAATATAGAGATCAAAGAGCGTGGTCTGTTTGCAATGTTATATTCTGATTTTATAGAAAATCTTATAGGAACTATAGCTATGTATCTCACTTTTTTGATCATTATTTTTATATTGATCAAAAAAATGCGCACCGAAGAGCAGAAATATACCAATAAACTTGAAGTGGAGATCTCTGAAAAAACGTTTGAATTAAAAAAACAAAAAGATACTTTTGAAACATTGTTTGAAAAATCATCTGATGGCATTTTAATTATAGATAACGGTAATTTTATTCAATGTAACGAAAAGATAGTCGAAATGTTACTTTATGATTCAAAAGATGAAGTACTTAATATGCATCCTTCTGAGTTCTCTCCGGAATTTCAGCCAGATGGTAGACCTTCTTATGAAAAAGCTGAAGAGATGATGAAACTTGCTATAGAAAATGATGGCAATCAGTTTGAATGGATGCATAAACGATCCAATGGTGAAAACTTTTGGTCAGAAATTAATCTTACCCCTATCACCTTAAATAACAGTAAAGTGATCTATGTTATCTGGAGAGATATTTCAGAGAAAAAAATTGCCCAAAAAATGTTGATGGAACAGAAAGATATTTTATATTATCAAGCCCATCATGACTCACTGACCAATCTCCCCAACCGTATGCTTTTTAATGAAAGACTAGAGTATGGTTTGGGAAAAGCAAAACATAAAAGAACAAAGCTGGCACTCTTATACATAGACCTGGATGAGTTTAAACAGATCAATGACTCACTTGGTCATGAGATCGGTGACAGGGTCCTTACTGTAGTAGCTGAAAGACTCAAAGCAAAAATACGTAAAAAAGATACTTTGGCCCGTTTGGGTGGAGATGAATTTGTCATTATAATGGAAGAGTATAAAAAAATAAAAGATCTGTCGTCGGTAGCAGAAAAAATTCTTGAAGTTTTAATTCAGCCTATACATATAGAAGGACAAACTTTATATATTTCCTGCAGCATTGGGATAAGTTTGTATCCTAAAGATGATATTTATGCTGACAATTTATTAAAATATGCAGATGCAGCGATGTACAAAGCAAAAGATGAAGGAAGAAACAATTACCAGTTTTACCGTACAGAGATGACAGATCATGCTTTTGAACGTATCATTATGAAAGCGGGTCTGCGTAAAGCTCTGGATAATGAAGAGTTTATTGTTTATTATCAACCACAAATAGATGCACGTAGTGAAAAACTTATAGGGTTGGAAGCATTGGTGCGTTGGAAACACCCAAATATGGGGTTGATGCCACCTGCAAAATTTATATCTCTTGCAGTTGAGAGTGGACTGATAGTAGAAGTAGACAGATGGGTAATGAGGACAGCCATGGACCAGGTAAAAGAGTGGTATAAAGATGGTCTGTCTCCGGGAATTCTCGCACTGAATCTAACCCTGACTAACTTAAAACAGGATAATTATTTAGAATCACTGAATGAGTGTATTGCGAAGAATGATTTTGAACCTTCTTGTCTGGAGTTGGAAATAACAGAAGGAGAAGTGATGGAAAAATTTGAAGATTCTATTATAAAACTCCAAGCTATATGTGATATGAATATTAGAATTTCTATTGACGATTTCGGGACAGGTCACTCCTCTCTCTCATATTTGAAAAAGCTACCTGTACATAAATTGAAAATTGATCAGTCTTTTATTAAAGATTTACCTGACAATGAAGAAGATGCAGCGATTGTTAAAACCATTATTGTACTTGCAAAGAATCTTAATCTTGATGTTATTGCAGAAGGTGTAGAGACAGATGCCCAAAAAGAGTTTCTCATTAAAAATGGTTGTACCAGTATACAAGGGTACTACTATGATAAACCATTGTCAGCAGAAGAGATAAGAGAGAAGTATTTGTAAATTTTGTTATAAATTATTTGACAACTAAAATAGGTAGCAATCCAAAGTAAGATAAAGTTCCGAAAGCCTGATCTATATTGATATCAGGTTTTATCTCCAGGATCAGTTTTTTAATACTCTCTTCATCCAGATCGCCTAAGCATTCTCCTTCACCATGATCCTCTTTATAAAGTTTGACTAAAAGATGTGACTTTTTATCTTCTTTGTATTGCCATATGGTCATCTGTTTTCCTTGTATATTTTTCTATGGATTTTAGCCAATATTTATTAGAACTGACCTTGGTCAAGTGTAAATTATTTTAAGATAAGTATAATAGCTATAAAATATAAAACCCTATAAATGGAGAAACAGTGAAAAAATCATTATTAACATTAAGTATTATCATAGCGTTTAGTCAATACAGCTTTGCAGAAGGTATTAAACAACAAGATCTTCCGGTGAAAGAGATGCAGAAACAAAAAAGAGAGATCGTCAAATTATCTAGTGAAGAAATTTCAAAAACATTACCGCAAACAGTTGATAAATATACCGTACTTACAAAAGTAGAAGGAAAAGATAGCACAATGGTTTATACTTTTGAAATAAATACAGGTTCAAAAAGTGATGATGCAGTTAGAAAGGAAGACAGAACACGTATGCAAAGAGCTGTAACTACAGGTGTCTGTCAAGCTTCAAAAAGATTTTTAGATGCACAGATCAGCATCTCTTATATTTATATTTCTGCAATCAGTAAAGCAAACCTGTTTCAATTTGACATAAGTAAAAAAGATTGTCCTGTCAGTGACAGATAGTATCATATAAAAATTGAAGAACATCAAGTTGTAATAATTTTTCTTTCTTTAATATACACTATACTATAATTAATAATATACATGTAAAGAAAGAGATCAATGAAGAGTATCAATACTTACTATACTACTAAAGAAGAATTAGCATTATTTATAATTGATGAAAAAATTCAAGACTCTTCCTCTCTTCTCATACAAGTTTTTTCTGCTATTAATGACAAATCCTTCATATCAACTCTCTTATCAGAACTGATACAACTGCTTCCCTCTGCAGTGATCATTGGAAGTACAACTGATGGTGAAATTATGGATGGAAAAGTTTCATCCGGAAAAGTTGTTTTGAGTTTTACCCAGTTTGAACATACAACACTTAAAGCCGCTGCCACAGAACATAAAGTTGATGGATATTACAGTGGTCAATATTTGGCAAAAGAGTTGATCTCTGAAGATACGAAACTGCTTATTTCTTTTGTAGATGGATTACATACGAACGGGGAAGAGTTTTTATCTGGTATCACATCTATTAATAATGAAGTTATTGTTGCAGGAGGTCATGCTGGAGATAATTTTGAATTTATAAAAACTTTTGTTTTTACAAAAGAGCATATACTCGAACAGGGTGCTGTTGCTGTTACTTTGAGCAGTAGACATTTGCATGTGTATACTGACTATAGTTTTAATTGGTATCCCATTGGAAATGAGCTTACCATCACTAAGGCTGAAGGTAATCGTATTTATACGATCGATGGGAAAAGTGCTTCAGATATTTATGCCTATTATCTGGGTGATGAAATAGCCAAAGGTTTGCCTGGTATTGGACTTGAGTTTCCTTTAATGGTAAACCGTAATGGTTTAGATGTTGCACGGGCAGCGATCTCAAAAGAGTATGATGGATCATTGACCGTAGCCGGAAATTTATATACTGGGGAGAAAGTCCGGATCGGCTTTGGTGACAGCAAAGAGATAATAAAAGCATCACAAAAGATCTTTAACAGGATTTCAAAAAATCCTTCTGAAACAATCTTTGTTTATTCTTGTGCGGCACGTAAACAATTTATGGGTGATGAAATTGAGTCTGAAGTTCTGCCTTTGCAGAGTATTGCTCCGGTATCCGGTTTTTTTACTTATGGAGAGTTTTTTACTTCAAATATGAAAGAACTGTTCAATGAAACGATGACTTTGGTTTCATTAAGTGAAAGTGGTACTATAGATAAAACAATCCAAAAAATTGAACCAAAACAAACAACCATGAATAGTATATCAATGAATGGCTTGACACATCTTATTAACATTACCAGTAAAGAAATTAAAGAACAGACAAAAACGCTTAAGGAAAGCAATAAACTGAATCAACAACTTAAAGAGCGTATGGAGAAAGCTCTGATTGGAAGTAAAACTTCTGTTTTGGATTGGGATTTCACTGATAATAGTATGTATATTTCTTCGAGTTGGAAAGAGATGCTTGGATTTAGTGATGATGAGTTATCAAACAGTACCTATTCATGGTTTGATCGTGCACATCCTGATGATAAGAAACATGTTTTAGAAATGATTAGAGGGCATCAAAAAGATCGAATAAAATATTTTGAATTCAACCATCGTCTTAAGCATAAAGCCGGACATTGGGTCTGGGTCCTTGGCAGGGCACAGATACTGTATAATGAGAATGGCGAAAAAGTCCGTATGATCGGTACACAGACTGACATAACAGAAGAGAAAGAGTTACAGCTCAAATACTTCTATCAGTCACAAACGATAGAACAGATCAATGACTCTATTACCACAACTGATCTCAGAGGTAATATCGTCTCTTGGAATTTGGGATCTGAAAAAACATTTGGGTATACCGCAAGTGAAGCCATTGGAAAAAATATTTCTATGCTTTACCAGGAAGAAGATATTCCCAGTTTGAAAAAATATGTGTCTGTTCTCATAGAAACAGGTATTTATAATGCAGATATATATCTTGTTACAAAATCTAAAGAACTTATACCTATCTCTTATTCTCTTTCATTACTTCGTGATGAAAGGGGAAACCCCACCGGGATTGTAGGGATCAATAAAGATATTACCAAACGCAAACAGGCAGAAGATGAATTATTTAAACAAAAAAATATTTTGCACTATCAGGCACATCATGATGCCTTGACAGGATTACCAAACAGAGTACTGTTTTTTGATCGGTTAGAGCAGGGTATCATAAAGGCAAAACGTCATTCAGGAGGATTGGGACTGTTTTTCATTGACCTGGATAAGTTTAAACATATTAATGACTCTTTGGGACATGGCGCTGGAGACAGTGTTTTGAAAATCATCTCAAAACGACTCGAAGACCTTATTCGTAAAGAAGATACCGTAGCTCGTTTAAGTGGTGATGAATTTACCATTATTGTAGAAGAATTGAAAAATCCGGAAGATGCATCAATATTGGCAGAGAAAATACTTGAAATAGTGAAAAAACCTATATATATTGACAATCATCAACTTTATGTCTCCGGGAGTATAGGTATCAGTATGTATCCTAAAGATTCAACAGATGGTCAGAACCTGCTTAAATATGCAGACACTGCTATGTATAAAGCCAAAGAAGAAGGACGTAATAATTTTCAATTCTATTCAGCAGAGATGACAACATTTGCTATGGATCATTTTATTATGAAAACTTGTTTGAGACAAGCTATAGATAAGGAAGAACTATTTGTTAATTATCAGCCACAAATTAACAGTTGTACAGGAGACTTGACAGGTTTGGAAGCATTGATACGATGGCAACACCCAAGTAAAGGAGAATTAGTACCTGCTAAATTTATTCCTCTTGCGGAAGAAACGGGAATGATAATTGAAATAGACAGATGGGTTATGCAAACTGCAATGAATCAGATCAGTCATTGGTACAAAGAAGGGTTAAACCCGGGAATACTTGGGTTAAATATTTCGATGAAACAGTTGGAAAGCAATGATTTTATTTCATTGATCGAAGAGAGTATGGAAGCATATGATTTTAAAGCAGAATGGTTGGAATTGGAGATCACCGAAGGACAGATGATGACTAAAACCGAAGAAGTGATCTCTAAACTGGAACAGATAAGTGATCTGGGTATAGCCATAGCTATAGATGATTTTGGAACAGGTTATTCTTCCCTGTCACTCTTGAAACGTTTACCAATTCATCGATTAAAGATAGACCAGTCATTTATTCGGGATATACCGAATGATGAAGAAGATGTTGCTATTGTATCTGCGATTATTGCACTTGCAAACAGTCTTAATCTGGAACTTGTAGCAGAAGGTGTAGAAACTCTTGATCAAAAGGAGTTTTTGGTACAACAAGGATGTATAAATATGCAAGGATACCATTTCTCTCATCCTGTATCGGCAGAAAAGATAAGAGAAATACTTTTAGCGCAAAATAAGAGAGTGTAAAATAAACTATATAGATCCTCTATATAGATTTTGGCTTATAATAACTCATTGTGCTGCGACCAAACTTTTTACGTTTGGCAAATACTAAAGAGCCAATATTTTCCGGCATATCCAAATTTGTCATATGTTCAACCACAACCATTTCACATACATCAGCATCTATGCTTTCTATGAGTGCTATTGTTTTATCGTAAATGTCATCCATTCCATCACGAGTGGAGAAGGGTGGATCAAAGTAAAAGTATGTTTTTTTGCCACTCTTTTTAACAATATTGTATACATTTGCAAAGTTTTCAAAACTGTCACCGTAAAAAGTAGTACATCTACTTGGGTCAGTATTTTTAATGTTGAGTTCCAAACATTTAAATGCTGTTTTATTGTACTCCATAAAGAAACAAGCTGCTGCACCTCGGCTTAGTGCTTCAAGCCCGACAGAACCACTGCCTGCAAAGACTTCTACAAAGTTTTTGTCTATGATCTCAAACTGAATGGTATTGAAAAAGGATTCTTTTAATATTCCTTTAGAAGACCTGGTTGTAGATATGTCAGGTATCTCGATCTTCTTACCTTTAAAGTCACCGCCAATGATTGTTGTTGTAAATATTTTTGTTTTTTCTTTCATAGCCGTATTGTATCAAAAATTAATAATGGTTTTAAGTGTATTGATAAGTTTAGAGCCTTCACGAATATCTCTACGCTCTTTTCCCGGTTCAGTAGTAGTAATAATAGTTCGACCTGTAACCAACTTGGATCCATTATTTTTACGAATACCCCAATAGGTATGCATGATGACTGGTTCACCCTTATATTGACCAAGATAGAGTACTATATGTCCAGGCACATGTAATAATGAACGGAATGGTTCAGCTTTTTGAATGATCTTCTTCTTCTTGGCACTCTTTCTTAACCCTTTAATGTATGTTGTACTTGTTCCGTCTTTAGCCTGCTTGCTGGAGTTACGACGTAGAAATATTCCAAATGGAGCTAAAAAATCTCTGGTTGTTGCAGAGCAGTCACGACATTCATAAGAGCCACCCCAACCATAAGGTTCTCCATAAAACTCTTTTGCAAGCATTGCTACATTTTTTGCTGTAAAGGGAAGAGGCTTTTTGGCAATGATATTTGGTGTTTGTACATGAACCTTGTGAATTAGACCTTTACCCAGTGAATTTTGTTTTGCAGTTAAATAGTGTGAACCATCTTTACTGATTGGAAACAGGGCACCGAGTTTTATAATAGTTGTAGGTTTGTTCTTGTCATTATAGAGTCGTAAATTATCTTTAATGGTCATTGCGTATTTGCCGGTTTTAAACTTCTTGATAAAATTTCTGTTTACCACTGTAAGGTCTGTGATCTTTACCCAGCCAAAAGAGTAAGATGCTCTTACATAAGCCCATCTTTTGTCTTTTGAATAGTGTGATATGTATAGAGGAACGTTAATGTGCAAGGCAGAGTTTTGATTATAGTCAAAAGGAAAACCTTCTCCTGTGCGTTTTGGATCTCTGTAAAACGCCGTAGAAGTAGGCAAAGCTTTAACACTGGTGCGACGTGTGGTTATGGCCTTGTACCCTCTGCTGTCTTTTTTATGCATTTGTGCATTACGTATCCATTTTTTATAAACATAAGAGGGGATAACTCGACCATTTTCTTTATATATTTTACCTTTGGTAACAAATCTGGTCTCCCACCCATAATCTTTTTTAGGTATGTCCAATCTGCTTAAGGTCCATGGCTTGAAATATTTTTTATTGAACTCTTTATCTAATTTTTTTTGTTTAGATTTAGAAAAAGGTTTGATCTGTTTTGCATAATATGCGGGATCCTGCGGGATCTTTTTCATATCGGCAACTTTACCTTTAGGCATACGGTCTATTTTACTTTTTAACCGTTTTCCTGTTTTGAGTGTATAGTCAGCATGAATTGAGGAAAAGCTAAAAAGTAGAAGTGTCGCAAGGGCTATTTTTTTATACATATTAAATTCTTTATCAATTAAATTATTTTGATTATAATATTGTATTTTAGTTAATGGTTGGTGTATATGAAACGCCTAAACCTGAATCTTCAGAAAGTTCTATATTGCTTTCATTAAATATAATATTTGTTTGAACAGGATGTGAAGCCAACAGACTGACTGCATCGAGATCAAGCATTGTAATAATATCCGCTTTTGCAGAAGCTACATGTACTCCGGCTACAACAGAAATAGGTCCTTCAAGCATGCAGCCTATCATGCATTTAACTCCAAATTCTGCTGAGAGATCAGCAAGTTTCAGTGCCTGGGTTATACCTGCAGTTTTTGCAAGTTTTATGTTGACATAGTCTATGGCCTGCATCTCTAAAAGTCTTCTCGCATCGTTAATGGAAAATATGGATTCATCTGCAAGCAGGGGAGTCTGTACTCTCTCTTTAATATATTTGAGTCCCTCTATGTCATCTGCCGCTACAGGCTGTTCAATAAACTCTGCAATAATTTCTTTCTTCTCCAGTGCATGCAGTAACTCTACACTCTCTTGTGCTGTCCAACCCTGGTTAGCATCAAGTCTCAATGTTATATTGTCATCTAGTGCATCATCTATGGCAATGATGCGTTCAATGTCTTTTTGAGGATTATCACCTATTTTTATTTTCAGTGTATCGTATCCTAAATTTACAGCATTCTGAGAATCAGATATCATTTTATCAATCTCACCCATACTGATGGTAATGTCAGTTTTAAAGTGAGTTTTAGTACCGCCAAGCATTTTATAGAGAGGCTGATCAAGAGATTTTGCTTTCAGATCATAAAGAGCTATCTCCAAAGCAGACTTGGCAGTAGTATTTTTTATGATGAGGCTATGCACAGACTTTAAAATAGTTTCAAAGTCTTCTATCTCTAAACCTGTAAGATGTGGTTTTATGTATTCTATAGTTGCGATCATGGAGCCTATGGTCTCACCGGTAATAACCGGTGTGGGAGCACCTTCTCCATACCCCACAGAACCATCGTCACATTCAATAATGACTACCAGGTCCTCAAGAGCATCTACACGACGTAAAGAGGTAATGAAAGGGTTCTTAAGAGGTGCTTTGAGAATAGAGGTTCGAATATCCGTGATTTTCATATCTTATGCTTTATGCTTCTAAAGACTCTATTTCACGTATTTTAGCTCCCAAAGATTTTATCTGTACTGCAAGTTTTTCTCTTTTCTGCATAATCATATCTTCTTCAAATTCATCATCAGCATATTCAAGGTTTTCCGCGTAACTTTTATATTCTCTAAGCAGTGCTGCTTTTTCTTCTATATATGTTTCTTTATTTTCTATCTCTGTTTTTTGTTCATCAGTTAATGTTTCCATTTTATGATCCTTTATATATGATTTATAGTGTATAAATTAAGATGTATTTAAATAATTCTATAATAAATATATAAATGTTAAGTTTAAATTTGTGATTTAAATGTGATGGAATTTTGCTTAGATATCGACAGTATAAAGGGAGAAGTGTACGATGGGTAGTCGCAACAACAAAGAATTTTTTAAAAGGAGGAAGTAATAAATTCAATGTCGATATCTAAGCTACGAAAGAATTATAATCTAAATAAGATAAAATTTGTCTTAATTAAAGTAACTTTTTGCAAATATAGTCAAAAAATAATTTTTTTCTTTAACAAACAAGCCAGTTTTCCATCTTGAATATATCCTCTGTTGACGGCATACCCTTCCATCCATTAGATTCCAGGTACATCATTTTATTTCCAAAATAACCTACAATATATTTTTCTTTATATATGGGAAAAGTCCCAGAATACAACATTGCAAAGATGTCTTCATAGTTTTTTGCTGTTTCATAATAGGAAAAATCAAAACTGTGCAGTGAGATAAGAGCAGTTTGAAGCATTTCATTTTTATGCATAGAAGTTGAAAGAACATAATATGAAGGGTAGGGTACAGCCGGATTTTCCAGTAAGTCACAAATATAAAGACGTTCTTTTTTCTTTTGATACATAGATTTCTTTTTTATGAAGTATAGACAAAAATATGAAGAGGACTTAAAAATATGTCAATTTGACATATTTTTATAAGAAGATGATAAGTGAAGGCTACCAAGAACCTCCACCACCGCCTCCGCCGCCACCACCGGAGAACCCACCACCTCCGGAGAAACCACCTCCACCACTGCTGCTGGTAGAAGGAGGGGTAGCTGCAGAATTTACGGATGAAGAAAAACCTCTCATATTTCCCATGTTTCCGTGGTACCATACGGGGGTAGTTACATGCAGCAGGTCAAAGAAATCTATCCAGTGATCAGTCTCTTTGAATAGAACTGCGTAAGGCAACATTTTTTCAAGATAGTTAGGATCCATTGCAAGACGTCTTTTGATCTCATCCTGTTTTACACGTTTGACAAACTCTTTAAGACCAAGAAGATGTTTTTGGGTGTAGGCACCTTTTTGTGTAAAGTTCCCTAAACGATGGTATACAAAGAACATGGCTCCAAGGAT
>Ga0190303_1000670_pt1 | contig 14154 bp, 13 predicted proteins | sample 48700701_MG_FD_161672 | JGI IMG/M metagenome (GOLD analysis project Ga0190303, IMG submission 161672) | Hydrothermal vent sediment bacterial communities from Southern Trench, Guaymas Basin, Mexico - 4870-07-0-1_MG | ecosystem: Environmental > Aquatic > Marine > Hydrothermal vents > Sediment ...
ATAATTCTAAATTTAATTTAAAGAGAGAGAAATTTTGACAAAAAAGATTGGTCTAGCAGCAAACCGTAGGGGCGGGGTGATTCGTGAATATGCCGAATCGATCATCATCGCCATTCTGATTGCCCTTTTTATCCGGGCCTTTATTGTTCAGGCCTTCAAGATACCTTCAGGTTCTATGGAACCGACGTTGCTGATCGGCGATCACCTGCTGGTCAATAAATTTACATACGGTATCAAACTGCCCCTGATAGATAAAAAAGTTATGATTTTTAACGAGCCTGAGCGGGAGGATATAATAGTTTTTATTTACCCTCAGGATAAATCAAAAGATTTTATCAAACGGGTTATAGGCGTTCCCGGTGATACTGTTGAGATCCGCCAGAAAAAAATATATATCAACGGTAAACTTTGGCAGGATTCTCACGGTGTCTATCGGGACAGTGAGGTTACGGCTCTGGTTCCCCGTGATAATTTCGGGCCGGTTGTGGTGCCGCCGGGACATGTTATGGTTATGGGTGACAACCGTGACCACAGTTATGACAGTCGTTTCTGGGGTTTTGTGCCCTTTGATCAGATTAAAGGGAAAGCCTTGATTCTTTATTGGTCATGGGATAGATTAAGTAATAGTATGGTTGATAAGGTACGCTTTAAGAGGCTCGGGCAGTTGCTTCACTGATACTTGTGTGATGATACCGTTTTGTTGAAAAAATAAGAAAATAACCTGTAAATTAACAGAGTGTTGAGTTATGTTACAGACTGAAGAAAACAGCGTCTGCAGCGCCCAGGATGTTGCTCAGTTACTAAAGCGCATGGCCTTCGAGATCGTGGAGCGCAATTTGGTTTCAGAGAAGCTGGTACTTGTCGGAATTCTAACCCGGGGGGTTTCTCTAGCCCGGCGTCTCCAGAAGATCATCGGGGAAACTGCGAATCGTGATTTGCCGCTGGGGGTTCTCGATATCACTCTCTATCGGGACGATCTCTCATCTGCCACCCACCATCCGGTTGTGCGCAAGACCGAGATCCCTTTTTCCCTCGATGGAGTAACCGTAATCCTGGTTGATGATGTTCTTTATACTGGCCGAACCGTTCGGGCAGCCCTGGACAGTTTGATCGATTTCGGCAGGCCACAGAGTATTCAGCTTGCTGTTTTAGTTGATCGTGGCTGTCGTGAGTTGCCGATTGCCGCAGATTTTGTCGGGGTCAGTGTGCCCGCGTCGGCGCAGGATCGGGTGATGGTGCGGGTTGAAGAGAGTGATGGTTTTGATAGAATAACGGTCATGCCGCGCGATTCAACGTCAGGGGAGTAGGTCGAAATGGGATTTGAACGTAAAGATCTGTTGGGAACCCGGGATCTGTCGGCGATAGAGATAAGATCTCTTTTAGAAAGTGCTGAATCTTTTAAGGAAATTGCTGAACGTCCCTTAAAAAAAGTTCCTGCCCTGCGAGGTAAAACAGTTGTTAATCTCTTTTTTGAACCGAGTACCAGAACCCGAACCTCTTTTGAGATTGCCGCCAAACGTCTGAGTGCTGATGCGGTTAATATGAGTGTGTCAACCTCCAGTGTGGTTAAAGGTGAGAGTCTGCTGGATACGGTTGATAATATCCAGGCGATGGCTCCTGATATTATTGTTGTCCGGCATAAGTTTGTCGGCGCGGCGCATATGATTGCCGGACGGGTTGGGGCCCGGGTGGTTAATGCCGGAGACGGTGCTAACGAGCATCCGACTCAGGCTTTGCTTGACATGCTGACTATCTCAGAACATAAGCGCTTAGGGCCCGGTCTGACGGTGGCAATCATCGGCGATATCGCCCACAGTCGGGTTGCGCGTTCAAATATCTGGGCTCTGACTACCCTGGGGGTAACGGTCAGGGTTTGCGCTCCGCCGACAATGCTGCCACGGGAGCTTGAAAAAATTCCGGGATTGGTGGTCTGTGAGCGTCCTGAGGAAGCACTGGCTGGAGTCGATGTGGTGATGATGTTAAGAATTCAGCTTGAACGTCAGGACCGGCTGCTGTTTCCTTCTATCCGGGATTATGCCAGAATCTTCGGGCTGAACCGGCAGCGTCTTGATCTGGCCGCAGCGGATGCGATTGTTATGCATCCCGGCCCCATTAACCGTGGAGTTGAAATTACTTCCGAGGTCGCCGACGGCAGCCGGGCCGTCATTTTGAATCAGGTTAGTAACGGCGTCGCTCTGCGGATGGCGGTTCTCTTTCTGCTTGGAGGTCAGAGCTATGAGTAGTAATAATTCCTCTCTGTTGTTAAAAAATATTCGTTTGATTGATGCCGGGCAGAACCGGGATGAAAAGAATCTGGATATCCTTTTACGGGATGGAAAAGTTGCAGAGATTGCGCCTGACATCAGCTTCGCGGCCGATCAGGTGATTGATCTTGATGGTGCCTGGGTAATGCCGGGCGCGATTGATCTTCATGTGCATTTGCGGGAACCCGGTTTTGAATATAAAGAGACTATCTTGAGTGGGGCCCGGGCCGCAGTCGCGGGCGGCTTTACTTCAATTGCCTGCATGGCTAATACGAGACCGGTTAATGACAGTGCCGCGGTGACTCGATTTATACTGGAACAGGCCCGCTCAGCTCCGGCCAAGGTTCTGCCGATTGCTGCTATCAGCAAGGGCATGGCTGGGGAAGAACTGGTGGAGATGGGTGATCTGAGTGCGGCCGGGGCCGTGGCTTTTTCCGATGATGGTAAAACTGTTGCCAATAGCAAACTCTTGCGTCACGCTCTGGAGTATGCTTCACTTTTTAATAAACCGCTGCTATGTCACTGCCAGGACAATGCGCTCTTTGCCGACGGAGTTATTCATGAGGGCCTGATTTCGGCGGCTCACGGTCTGCCTGGAATTCCAACTCTGGCTGAAGATATTGATATTGCTCGAAGTATCATGCTGGCTGAATATTTGAAAGTGCCAATACATATTTGTCATCTGAGTACAGCCGAAGGGGTTCGGTTAGTACGTTCCGCCAAGGACCGCGGAGTTAAGGTTACCGCAGAGGCGACTCCGCACCATCTTTTTCTTGATGAACGGGCGGTTATCGATCTGGCCTGCGGTGAAGTTCTGGACGATTCTCTGAAACCGAATCAACTTCGCTATAATACGGTTACCAAGATGAGTCCGCCCTTACGTGCGACTACAGATGTCAGCGCTTTAAGAGAGGCCTTAGCGGATGGTACTATCGATGTTATTGCTACCGATCATGCTCCGCATGAAGCGACCGAAAAAGCGGTTGAATATGAACTGGCTCCATTCGGGGTGATTGGCCTGGAAACCGCAGTGGCTTTAGGTTTAAGATTGATTAACGAGAAGGTACTGACCCCGCTTGAGCTGACAGCGCGTTTGAGTTTGGCGCCAGCTGAAATTTTAGGGCTTGACGACCGCGGTTCACTGGCTGTCGGCATGGCGGCTGATTTAATGATTGTCGATCCTGAACTTGAGTGGACGGTAGACCCTGAAAAGTTTTATTCAAAAGCCCGCAACACCCCCTTTGCCGGTTGGCGGATGCAGGGTCGGGTTGTGAAAACCATTGTCGACGGCAAGGTTGTTTTTAATTTATAAAAGGATGATGTTGGCAATGACTGGTACCGCTAAACTAGGCCGCAAGGCGGTTCTTCTACTGAAAGATGGCACCCTTTTTACCGGGCGGGCTTTTGGTGCGTCCGGTGAGGCCTGTGCTGAGGTCGTCTTCAATACCAGTTTAAGCGGTTATCAGGAGGTTCTAAGTGATCCCTCATATGCCGGCCAGATGGTGTTGATGACCTATCCTCATATCGGTAATTACGGGATAAATGATGAAGATCAGGAGTCTCGCCGTTGTTTTTTGTCAGCTTTTATCGTGAAAGAGTACTGTCCTTATCCGAGTAGCTGGCGGAGTCAGACTGATCTGGCGGAATTTATGATAAGAGACGGGGTGATCGGACTTGAAGGGATCGATACCCGGGCTTTAACCCGTCATATTCGTGAAGCCGGGGCCATGCCCGGGATTATCAGCAGTGAAGATTTCGATCCTGAATCACTTAAAGCAAAACTTGATAAATGGCCTGGTATCGAAGGAGTCAACCTGGTTGCCGGAGTAACCGCAGAAAAAGGTTATGAGTGGCAGCAGTCAACATGGGATCTCAAAGATGGCTACCGCAACAGCAGCCGGGCTGACAAAAGGGTTGTGGTTTATGATTTTGGGGTTAAGTACAATATCTTGCGCCTCTTAAAGGATGTCGGTTGTCAGGTAACCGTGGTTCCTGCAGGAACCCCAGCAGCTGAGGTTTTAGCACTTCAACCTGACGGTCTTTTTCTCTCCAACGGTCCCGGTGATCCGTCGGCGTTAGGTGAGATTATCGGTGAAATTAAACAGCTTATTGGTAAACTGCCGATTTGCGGCATCTGTCTCGGACATCAGGTTTTAGGCCAGGCTTTGGGTGGTAAAACCTTTAAATTGAAATTCGGTCATCACGGCAGCAATCATCCGGTCATGGATCTTAGCACCAGAGAGGTTGAAATTACGGCCCAGAATCACGGTTTCTGTGTTGATGTTGAATCTTTGGGGGATGAGATCGAAGTGACTCATATCAATCTGAATGATCAGACGGTTGAAGGTCTGCGCCATCGTGAATATCCGCTCTTCTCATTCCAGTATCATCCGGAGAGTTCTCCCGGTCCGCACGACTCAGCCTATCTTTTTGAACGTTTCCGGAAATTGATGGATGAAGCTTAAGGTAGTAAGCTCAGGCTCTATGGAAGCTGAAGCGGTTGTTCTCCAACAGGAGATAGGAACGGTTATTGACCCAGTCGCCGAGTATATAGAGAGATTTGTTTTCCGAGATGGCGGGGAAGGTCTCCTGCCGCTCCTGGTGAAAATGGCCGATAACTATGGCCTGAATATCATCCGGGCCGGCAAAAAGATTGGCACAGGTGCGAAAAACCTGAGGCGGGATGAATTTTTTGCGGTTTTGGACGGTTTGCGTATCGGTTGAGAGAAAATCGGCTATTTTCAGAGTCAGCTCGGTGGGGGCAAGGTCAATCAGTTTCAGTGTGAAACGGTGACGCAGGAGGCCGCGCCAGAAGCGATAGAGATAGTCAGCAGGATTCAGCCGGTCACCGTGCGCCAGATAGAGTTTCTGGCCATCGATTTCAATGGTTGCGTCATCGGCATAGAAGGTCGCTATTTCCGCAAGAGCCGGTCCGGAAGAGACCTCGTGGTTGCCGGCGAAGAAATAGATTTTTACCCCTTTTTCAGACAGTTCTTTGAGGGCGGTTAGAATCGGGATGCAGTGGCTGAAGACCACATCCTGATAACCATGCCAGAATTCAAAAAAATCGCCGAGGATAAAAAGGTTGTCAAGATCATCAGGCAGCTGCCTGAAAAAATGAACCAGTTCCTTATATGACTGGTCTTCGGGATTTCGGAGATGGGAATCAGCTAGGAAAATTGATTTCATGATTTCCTATAATAGTCGTAAACTAACTTTATTGTCAATAAAGGGTACCTTGAAAAATTGCCTTTTTGTCCAATTACGGCGTTGGGTTCAAATTTTAATCCTCAAAATACTCAATGTATTCCTGCGGTTAAAATCATCATTCGCCTTGCACTTGAACAAAAGTTCTAATTTTTCAAGACACCCTAAAGTAGCATTTAATTCGGATAAGGGTTGTTGAATTGCCGAAACGTACTGATTTAAAAAAGATAATGCTGATAGGGTCAGGCCCGATTGTCATCGGCCAGGCTTGTGAATTTGACTACTCCGGGACTCAGGCCTGTAAAGCTTTGAAGGAAGAAGGTTATGAGGTGGTGCTGGTTAACAGTAATCCGGCTACCATTATGACCGACCCCGAGTTTGCCGATCGCACCTATATTGAACCGCTGACCCCGGAGACGGTCGGCCGCATCATCGCTCTGGAAAAACCAGATGCTCTGCTACCGACTTTGGGTGGTCAGACTGCGTTGAATATCGGTATTGCCCTAGCCGAAAACGGGACTCTGGCGAAATACGGAGTCGAGATGATCGGGGCCTCTCTGGAGTCTATTAAAAAGGCCGAAGACCGCCAGCTTTTTAAAGACGCGATGGATCGGATCGGTTTAGGGTCGCCGCGTAGCGGTGTCGCTAAAAGCCTTGAGGACGCCTGGAAGATTTTAGAGGATACCGGATTTCCATCAATTCTCCGACCCTCCTTTACGATGGGCGGCAGCGGCGGCAATATTGCTTATAATGTTGAGGATTTTGAGAAGTTTGTTAAACGCGGGCTTGAGATCAGCCCGGTGCATGAACTTCTTATCGAGGAGTCGATTGTCGGTTGGAAAGAGTATGAGCTTGAGGTCATGCGTGATCACAAGGATAATGTAGTGATAATCTGTTCAATCGAAAATTTTGATGCAATGGGTATCCATACCGGTGATAGCATTACAGTAGCTCCGGCCCAGACATTGACCGACAAAGAGTATCAGATCATGCGGGATGCATCTTTGGCAATTATGCGTGAGATCGGAGTCGCGACCGGCGGCTCCAATGTTCAATTCGGAGTTAACCCCGAAGACGGTCGCCTCGTGGTTATCGAGATGAATCCCCGGGTTTCCCGAAGTTCAGCCTTAGCATCTAAAGCAACCGGTTTTCCGATTGCCAAGATTGCGGCCAAACTGGCGGTCGGTTTTACTTTAGATGAGATTCCCAACGATATTACCCGGGAGACTCCGGCCTGTTTTGAACCGACGATAGATTATGTGGTGACAAAGATACCGCGTTTTACGTTCGAAAAATTTCCTCAGGCCGATGCCACGTTAACGACCCAGATGAAATCGGTTGGTGAGGCGATGGCAATCGGCCGGACTTTCAAGGAGTCATTGCAGAAGGCAATGCGTTCAATGGAGATCGATTCCTATGGTTTTGAGCGTCAATTTTCAGCGGCAACCTATCTGAATCCCTCTACCGAGAGTATCGATCTGGTTGAAGAGCGTCTGCAGATACCGGGGCCGGAACGACTCTGGTATATCGGTGATGCTCTGCGTTTGGGCTTTACGGTTGAGAAAATATATCAGATGACCGGGATTGACCCCTGGTTTATCAATAATATTCGTGAGATTATTGAATTTGAGCGGGATGAGTTTAGCGGAAAGAGTTTGCGCGATTTGTCACCGGAGAGTATGCGCCGAGCCAAAGAGCTGGGATTTGCGGATAAATTCATTGCCTCTAATCTCAACTGTTCCGAGGTCGAAGTCAGAGACCTGCGGGTTGAGCAGGAAGTTCTGCCGGTATTTAAACGGGTCGATACCTGTGCCGCCGAGTTTGAAGCCTATACCCCTTATTTTTATTCAACTTATGAGATGGAGGATGAGACCCATCCCACGCAGCGGAAAAAGATTATCATCCTGGGTGGCGGCCCCAACCGGATTGGCCAGGGCATTGAATTTGACTACTGTTGTGTTCATTGTTCATTTGCTCTGGCAAAAGATGGCTATGAAACCATCATGGTTAACTGTAACCCGGAGACGGTTAGTACTGATTACGATACTTCGGACAGGCTCTATTTTGAGCCTCTGACGCATGAGGATGTTCTAAATATTGTTGAGGTTGAGAAACCTTTCGGAGTGATTGTTCAATTCGGCGGCCAGACCCCCCTGAAGTTGGCCGATGCCCTCGAGAAGGCCGGGGTCCCGATTCTCGGTACGTCACCGGATAGCATTGACCGGGCTGAAGACCGGCGCCGGTTCAAGGAGTTTCTCGAAAAACTTAAGCTGAAGCAGCCTGAAAATGATACCGCGACTTCGGTGGCTGAGGCCGTAGCTATTGCCGAGTTGATTGGTTATCCGATCCTGGTACGCCCCTCATATGTTTTGGGCGGGCGCGGGATGGAGATTGTTTACAACAGCGAAACCTTGAAAGGCTATATGCAGAAAGCGGTTGATGTCTCATATGATCATCCGGTTCTGATTGACAAATTTTTAAATAATGCGGTTGAGGTTGATGTTGATGCCGTTTGTGACGGCAGCATGGTTGTGATCGGCGGGATTATGGAGCACATTGAAAAAGCCGGAATTCACTCCGGTGATTCGGCCTGTTCACTGCCGCCGTACTCTCTGTCAAAGGAGATTATATCAGAGATTGCCCGGCAGACCAAAATCATGGCCCTGGAACTTAATGTTAAAGGTCTGATGAATGTTCAGTTCGCGGTTCAGGATAATGAGGTGTATATTATCGAAGTCAACCCGCGGGCTTCACGTACGGTTCCTTTTGTCGGCAAAGCTACTGGTTTACCCCTGGCCGCGATTGCGGCTCGGGTGATGGCCGGCAAGACCCTGGCTGAACTCGGTATTGAAGAGAACTATCTGCCGGCCTGGAGTGCCGTGAAAGAGGCGGTTTTTCCTTTCCTTAAATTTCCCGGAGTCGATACCCTGCTCGGGCCGGAAATGAAATCGACGGGTGAAGTTATGGGCATTGACCATGATTTCCCGCTGGCTTTTGCTAAAGCCCAGGAGGCGGCCGGTAATCCACTGCCGATTAAAGGCTCGGTTTTTCTGAGTATGAGTGATAAGTGTGGTCTTGAACGTATTGCTGAACCGCTGCTCAAAGCGGGGTTCAATTTTATTGCCACCTCCGGCACCGCCCGGGCCTTAAATGATCTGGGGATTGATAACCGGATGATTAAAAAACAGAAAGAGGGTCGTCCCAACGCGATTGATCTGGTTTTAAACGGAGAAATTGATATGGTTATCAATCTTCCCGGTGATGCCCGTTCGCATGAGGACTCGCTCTATATCAGGCGGGTTGCTCTAGATAATGCAATCCCCTATTTTACGACTCTGCCGGGGGCGCAAGGTGCGGCTCTGGCGATTGCCGCGTTAAATAATCGCGAGGTTAATCTGATGGCGATTCAGGACTACCATAAAGGTTAAACAATTTGATTGTAATGGAGTAGCTTTTAATGTGCAGTATGGCAAAAGTGCCGTTCACTCCGGACGGCTATAAACGACTTAAAGATGAGCTTAATCATCTAAAAACGGTTGAACGACAAAAGATTATTCGGGATATTTCCGAAGCTCGTGATCATGGTGATCTGAGTGAAAATGCCGAATATGACGCGGCGAAAAATCGTCAATCATTTGTCGAGGGCCGCATCAATCACCTAGGTGATCGTCTAACCCGGGCCGAGGTTATCGACCCGACCCAGATGGCAAATCTTGAGCGGGTGGTATTCGGGGTTTATGTAACCCTTTTCGATGAAGATTCAGGTGTAGAAATTGTCTATCAACTGGTTGGTGAGGATGAGGCTGATATTGATCATGGACGGGTTTCCATTGCCGCACCTTTAGCCCGGGCACTGCTCGGTAAAGAGATTGACGATGAGATCGTTCTCCAGACTCCAAGTGGCCAGAAAAATTATACTATTCTCGATATAACTTCAACCGCACCATAACCTGTCAGGTTAATGCTCCGGCTTTTAAACAGGCCGGACATATATCTTTTATACTCTTGTCCGGAGGCGGAATCTATTCCGGTTTCGTGCAGGTCAACCGGGTTACAAATTTCCTTTGAATTCATCCCATCGTACCCTCAAATTGACCATAGCCTACGATGGCACCGATTATCACGGCTGGCAGGTTCAGCCGAACGGCATAACCGTACAGGCCCGGATTGAGGAGTCGATCCTTAAATTTTCCGGTGAATCAAGTCATCTGAATGGTTCGGGACGTACCGATGCCGGGGTTCATGCCTGGGGTCAGACGGCTTCCATGGCCTATAACGGGAAATTGTCGGTGGATCGGATTCAGGCGGCCTGCAACAGCCTTCTGCCGGAGGATATCTCGATTCGCCAGGTTAAAGATGAGGCACAAAATTTTCATGCGCGCAAGTCAGCTATAGCTAAAACCTATCTCTATGTTATCGATAACGGTTCAGTAGCAAACCCTTTCTTGCGGCGTTATGCCTGGCATATCCGGCAACCGCTGAATCTTCCGGCGATGGCTCAGGCGGCAGATTTCCTGGTGGGGTGCCATGATTTTCTCTCATTCAAGGCTGCCGATGGTAAAACGGCTACGAGTCGGCGCACGATTGTTCAAACCCGCTGGTTAAAGCGCGGATCCTACCTGCTCTTTTTTATCAAAGGTGATGGTTTCCTGAAGAATATGGTACGGATTATTGCCGGTACTCTGGTCGAGTGCGGCCGGGGTCGATATTTACCACCGGCAATGGCGGAGATAATCAGTGCCCGCGAGCGCACCGCAGCCGGCATTACCGCTCCGGCGCGGGGGTTGATCCTCAGGTCGGTTGATTATCGATGAGCTGGATTAAGATTGGTTCCTAGCGCTTTTTCTGGGTCAGAAGGTAGGCCAGGTTATCGAGCTCACTGGTGATTGAAACATTACGCAATGTAACTGTCTCAGGAACTTTAACCTTGATCGGAGCAAAGTTGAGGATGCCTTTAATGCCGCCATCTACGAGTTTGTCGGTAACGTCCTGGGCGGCTGCGACCGGGGTGGTAATTATGCCGATACTGATTTTCTCTTCCCGGACACATTTTTCTATATTGCTGATCGACTGAATGGTTACACCGTTTGCGGCTTCAGTTCCGATCTTGTTCGGGTCGGAGTCGAAGGCAGTGATGATGCGGAATCCGTGATTGCGGAAAAAGTCAAAATTGAGCAGGGCCTGACCCAATTTACCAACCCCGACTACGGTTGTCGGCCAGTTGTGGTTGATGCCGAGAATATCTTTGATTTCGGCTTCCAGTTTCTTCGTGTCATAGCCGACTCCCCGCACTCCAAACTCACCGAAATAGGAGAGATCTTTACGGATCTGAGCGGGACTGACCTGGCATGATTCACCCAGTATTTCTGAAGATATAACCGGGTTGCTGTCAGTTCCGAGTCTTCCCAGATAGTTGACATAAGTTGAGAGACGTTTGATCGTAGCTTCTGGAATCTTATGCTCTTTAGTTTTCATTTCACAGCCTGTTGCGGGTTAGGTTGGGGTATGATTATTTATTAAGTAGTTAAACCGTTATGCTGTGATAGTTATCACATTGTTGCATCCGGTTCAAGTGAAATTTATCCTTTTGTCTGCAATAGTTTGAAAATGACAAGATACTTTTTGACAATTTTGAATTTTTACACTACTTTTGTAAAATGAACTGTTGCATTTGATTTATATTTACTAGGGATATGATGCTGGAAGTACGCCAGAAAACGTTGTCGGGTGTGAAATTGGTGGTGGTAAAAATCGGCAGTGCTGTTTTAACTGAATCAGGCCAGCTTAACCACCCTTTTTTTTCCCGTTTTGCGGCTGAAATTACCGCCTTAAGAGATCAGGGTTACAGCTTTGTGGTTGTTACTTCAGGTGCCGTAGCGGCCGGTTTTGAGGCCCTGGGGTTTTCGGCTCCACCTCTAACTATTCCTGAAAAGCAGGCGTGTGCCGCGGTTGGTCAATTGCGTCTGATGCGGCAGTATGAGACGGAGTTTGCCCGTCATGGCGTGGCCGTGGCTCAGGTGCTGTTGACCGCAGATGATATTCGTAACCGGCGGCGTTATCTCAATGCCCGTAACACCCTGCAGGTGTTGCTTGGTAATGAAATACTGCCGTTAGTCAATGAGAATGATACGGTTGTCGTACGCGAAATAAAATTTGGTGATAACGATAATCTGGCTGCACTTCTGACCTCTCTGGCCGAAGTTGATCTGCTGTTGCTGCTGACCGATCTTGATGGTGTTTACGATTGTGATCCCAAGGCTTCAGGGGCGGCATCTCTGGTTCCCTTGATTGATGAAGTTGATGATGAAATAACGGCTTTTGCCTGTGTCGGTAAAAGTGTAACTGGAACCGGAGGGATGCTCAGTAAACTTGAGGCTGCTCGCAAGGCCGCAGCTTACGGTATTCCGACAGTGATTGCCAATGGCCGGCGGTCTGGAGTTATGGCCCGGGTTTTAGCCGCTGAGAACGAGGGCACTATCTTTCTACCTCGAACCAACCGTTTGAGTTGCCGTCAGCACTGGCTGGCTTTTGCGGTGGAACCTAAAGGAAGTCTTCATCTCGATCAGGGTGCGGTTAAAGCGTTACTTGAGCGGGGAACCAGTCTGCTGCCTAAAGGCGTTATCCGGGTGGAGGGTGATTTCGGGGTCGGTGATCCGGTTTCATGCTTTGATCCTGCAGGGCTTGAAATTGCCCGGGGGCTGGTCGCTTATAACGCTTCTGATATCAATAAAATCGCTGGTCTGCATTCGCGTGAGATAGCAGCTCTTTTGGGTTATGATGCCGGGGCCGATGTTATTCACCGGGATAATCTGGCTCGTCTGTAAGGAAAAACTGCGAATAAAACAGGAAACAAGCTGATGGATATTGAAAAAAGTATTAAAGATTTAGCGGTTTCGGTAAAGGCTGCGGCCCGGATTCTGGCGGCAGCGCCAACCCGGGAAAAAGATTTGGCGCTTCTGGCAATGGCGGCTAATTTGCGAAAACGGCGTGATTTTTTACAGGTACAGAACCGGATTGATCTTGACAAGGCCGTTGGCAACGGTTTGAGCCCAGCCATGATTGATCGTTTGACCCTAAGTGATCAGGTGATTGAGGGCATGGCGGTAGGGCTTGAAGAGGTTGCGGCCTTTCCTGATCCAGTCGGTGAAATAGTCCGGATGTGGCAGCGGCCGAATCAGCTGCAGGTCGGAAAAATGCGCATCCCTTTGGGAGTGGTTGGGATGATTTATGAGTCACGTCCCAATGTTACTGCCGATGCTGCCGGGCTCTGCCTGAAATCCGGGAACGGGGTAATTTTAAGGGGCGGATCGGAGGCATTCCACTCTAATATGGCCGTGCTTGAGGTTCTTCATGAAGCTCTGGAAGAGACGGCCATCCCCGCTTCCGTGGTGCAGGTCGTGCCATTTACCGACAGGCTGGCGATAAACTATCTGCTGGCGTGCGAGGATGAGATTGACCTTATCATCCCGCGCGGGGGCGAAGGTTTGATTCGTTTTGTTGTGGAACACTCCAGAATCCCGGTGATTAAACACTATAAGGGTGTCTGTCATGTCTATGTCGATGCCGGGGCCGATACGGAGATGGCGGAAAATATCGTGATTAACGCCAAAACCCATCGACCGGGAGTTTGTAATGCGGCCGAGACTGTGCTGGTTCATCAGGATATGGCGGCGGGATTTATGCCGGTACTGGTGGCCGCGCTCAAAGCTGCCGGAGTTGAAGTTCGGGGTTGTACCAGAACCTGTGCGCTGGTGGAGGGTTTGATCCCGGCGGCTGATTCTGATTGGGGTGCGGAGTACTTGGATCTGATTATTGCGGTCAAGGTTGTTGCTGATCTGGATGCAGCAATTTCTCATATTGTCAAGTATGGCTCCGACCATACCGAAACCATTGTTACCCGTGACTATCAGCGGGCCCAGGAGTTTCTGCGGCGGGTCAATTCATCCGTTGTCATGGTTAATGCTTCGACTCGTTTTTCCGATGGTGGTCAGATGGGACTCGGAGCCGAGATCGGAATCAGTACGACGAAATTACATGCCTATGGCCCGATGGGACTAGAAGGACTGACCACAACCAAATATATAATCTATGGTAATGGGCAAATCAGAGAGTAAGCGTATCGGTGTTCTGGGCGGGACTTTTAACCCGATCCATTTTGGTCATCTGCGGGTTGCCGAGGAGGTGCGCCAGAGTTTCGCTTTGGAAAAACTCTACCTGGTGCCGTCGGCCCGGCCGCCGCATAAGGGTGAAGCTGAGATGGTGGCGGCTGAAGAGCGTCTGATGATGGTCCGAAAGGCACGGAGCGGTAATCCGTTTCTGGGGACGAGTGCTTGTGAATGCCGCCGGAGTGGGATGTCTTATTCGGTTGCAACCATTAAATATTTTAAGCGGCGTTTTCCTCAGGCGGAGATCTATTTTGTGATCGGTTGGGATGCCTGGGGTGAAATTGCGACTTGGCGGGCTTTCCCGGAGTTTTTCGGCCTGGCTGATTTTATTGTTATCTCCAGATCAGGTTTTGCGGCGGAAGATGGTGATTCAGCGGAATATCTTTTTCCATTTGCGCTTAAGGGCGAATTTTGTTATGAAAAGAGTGGTTGTTATCAGCATATTTCAGGGCATCGACTCCATTTTATGGCTGTGACCCGGCTTGATATCTCTTCCAGCATGGTACGGAGAGAGGTAA